>JAEIGA010020253.1_pt1 | contig 10143 bp, 9 predicted proteins | sample 9270691 | NCBI WGS metagenome assembly JAEIGA01 (sample SAMN17057246, study PRJNA624740) | gut metagenome | biome: biome; isolation source: fecal sample | host: Bos grunniens | place: China: Xizang | collected 2019
CCTCCTTGGCATAAAGAGCTATGTAGGTGGAAATCACGCCGTAGGAAAACGACAGGCAGGAGAAACTCACGCCCATGCCCAGCGCCTTGACCAGGATGAAGCGGTCGAGCGACAGCTTCTTTGTCGTCGCCACCGGCTCGCGCGGCTTTAGTTTCAGTCCGCGATTGATGATGTAGCCCGAACCTGCCACTGCGATGGCAAGCACAAAGAGCAGTTCGAAACTCCCCGTCCACTCGTAGAGCGCAAGCGCCAGCATCGGACTGAGCGCCGTTGCCACATTGTTGCTCAGCCCATAATAGCCGATTCCCTCAGCGCGACGCGCAGGATGGAGCACGTCGATAGCCACAGTCGTGTTTGCCACCGTCGTTGCGCCGAAGGGCAAACCGTGGAGCGTGCGCACAAGGGCAAAGAGCCACAGCGTGCCTGCCAGCGGATAGCCTATGAAGCAGAGGAAGAACAGGAAATACGTAATGAGCAACACCTTGCGTCGCGAAAAACTATCGACAAAATAGCCACTGAACGGGCGCACCAGCATGACGGCAATCGTATAGCCCGAGAGCACCACACCAATAGTATGCTTGTCAGCGCCAAACGATTCGCTCAAATACAAAGGTAAAAGCGGCGTCAGCAACATGAAACTGAAGAATATCATGAAGTTGGCGGACCACACGCGCAGATAATTGCTATTCCACAGCACCTCGCGCTCAGCCGAAGAAGTTTTCCTAAACACCGTTTTATTTTTTACAAATACTGCGCAAATTTACTAATAATTACGTTTCGGCTTCATTTGTTTTCGCTAAATTTGCAAAGATATCAAACATTCATACCCCCTACTATGCAAGAAATATTTTCCATCATAGCACGCTCACTCAACATCAAGGAGCGACAGGTTGAGAACACCATCAAACTGCTCGACACGGGCGCTACCATCCCCTTCATCTCGCGCTATCGCAAGGAAGCCACGGGCGGACTATCCGACGTACAGGTAGCCGAAGTGGCGGAGCAGCAGCGCAAGTTGAGCGAACTCGTTCATCGTAAGGAATACATCACACAGACCATCGAGGAGCAAGGCAAGCTCACCGACGAACTGCGCGAGCGCATTGCCAAATGTTGGGATGCCACTATTTTAGAGGACATCTATCTGCCCTACAAGCCTAAGCGCAAAACGCGCGCCGAAGCTGCGCGCAAGCGCGGACTCGAACCGCTTGCCGACGCCATTCTGCTCCACCCCAACGCCAACCCTGAGCAGCTGGCTGAAAAATATCTGACCGACGAAGTGCCCACTACTACCGACGCACTACAGGGTGCGCGCGACATCCTCGCTGAACGTATGAGCGAAGACGAGCAAATCCGCGCCACGCTGCGCACTACCTTTGAGCGCACGGCTGTTATCAGCTCCAGCGTTGTCAAGGCGAAGCGCGAAGAAGCAGCTAAGTATGCCGACTACTTCGACTTCAGCGAGCCCCTGCGACGCCTGCCCAGCCATCGCTTGCTCGCCATGCGCCGCGGCGAAGCTGAGGGATTCCTACGCGTAAGTATCAGTCCCAAGGACGAGGACGACGCACGCGACCGCCTGCTGCGTGGCTACCCCACACGCGGACTTTGCGGCGAACAAGTGGTGATGGCGATGACCGACGCATATAAGCGTCTGCTCAAGCCCTCTATCGAAACCGAGTTTGCAGCCAGTTCGAAAAAGGCAGCCGATGAGGAGGCCATCCGCGTATTTGCAGCCAACCTCAACCAGCTGTTGCTCGCTGCGCCCTTAGGACAGAAGCGCATCATGGGCATCGACCCGGGTTTCCGCACGGGTTGCAAGGTGGTGTGCCTCGATGCGCAAGGCAATCTGCTGCACAACGACACCATCTTCCCCCATCAGCCCCGCAACGAATGGGCGCGCTCGTGCGGAAAACTCTCTACGCTCATCGAGCAATACCATATTGAAGCCGTAGCCATCGGCAATGGCACTGCGGGCCGCGAGACCGAAGAGTTGGTACGCTCGCTCCACCTGCCCAACCTCACAATCTTCCTCGTGAGCGAAGATGGGGCTTCGGTATATTCAGCTTCGAAAATTGCGCGCGACGAATTTCCCGACTACGACGTCACTGTGCGTGGCGCTGTCAGCATCGGACGCCGCCTTGCCGACCCTCTGGCAGAATTGGTCAAGATTGACCCGAAGTCCATCGGCGTCGGACAGTACCAACACGACGTGGACCAGACCGCCCTCAAACAGGCGCTCGACCTCACCGTAGAGAGTTGCGTAAACACCGTGGGCGTGAACCTCAACACCGCGAGCAAGCACCTGCTCACCTACATTTCAGGACTCGGTCCTGCTCTGGCGCAAAACATTGTGGACTATCGCGCCACGAACGGTGCTTTCCGCTCGCGCAAGGAGCTGCAAAGCGTGCCCCGACTGGGCGCTAAGGCCTACGAACAGTGTGCCGGATTCTTGCGCATACCGGGTGCTGACAATCCGCTCGACAATACCGCCGTCCATCCCGAAAGCTACGCACTCGTAGAGCGCATGGCGAAGGACGCAGCGTGCAGCGTGGCAGACCTCATTGCCAGCACGGAGAAACGACAACAGATTGACTTGCACAAATATTGCTCCGACACAGTAGGTATGCCCACACTCACCGACATCATGCAGGAACTCAACAAACCCGGGCGCGACCCGCGCGGCAGTCGCCAGGTGTTCAGTTTCGACGCATCGCTGCGCAGCCTGTCCGACCTTTCGGAAGGCATGATTGTGCCGGGCATCGTGTCGAACGTCACAAACTTCGGCTGCTTCGTTGACTTGGGCATCAAGACGAAGGGGCTTGTCCACGTGTCGCAATTGGCCGACAAATTTGTGCGCGACCCTTCCGAGGTGGTGCAGTTGCAGCAACAGGTGATGGTGAAGGTCATCGAAATCGACGAAGCGCGCGGACGCGTAGCTTTGTCCATGAAGGGTGTGCCTCAAAACAAGTAACGCTCATGCCTACCGCAGCCGATCTGAAATACATGCAGCGCGCACTCCAGGAAGCGCGCGCTGCTTTCGACGAAGACGAAATCCCGGTAGGGGCAGTCATCGTTTGTCGCGACCAAATCATTGCGCGCGGCCACAACCTCACGGAAACGCTCCACGACGTCACAGCCCATGCCGAAATGCAAGCCATCACCGCTGCCGCCAACTCGCTCGGCGGAAAATACCTCAACGATTGCACGCTCTATGTCACAGTAGAGCCTTGCATTATGTGTGCCGGCGCAATAGGATGGTCGCAGTTGGGGCGCCTTGTCTATGGAGCCGCCGACCCTAAGCGTGGCTACTCCTACTTTGCCCCACAGGCGCTCCACCCCAAAACGGAGGTCGAGAGCGGAGTGCTGGCTGAGGAATGCGGCGCACTGATGCAAGACTTCTTTAAGCGCAAGCGCAAAAAATAAGTGCACGCTCCGCCGCACATACCGCAAACATATCGACTCGCACCATTCATATAATTATATATAGGCGAAACAAAACAGCCCGAAGTTCAAACTTACGCACCACGCACCATGGCTCAGCACAACACACTGGGTACGTTAGGCGAAAAAGCCGCCTGTCGCTACCTCGCACAAAAGGGCTACACGCTGCTCGACCGCAACTGGCGCCATGAACATCTGGAGCTCGACATCGTTGCCGAGTTCTATGGCGAGATTGTCTTTGTCGAAGTGAAAACACGCGCCGACGAACATTTTGCGCCAGCGCTGAGTAGCATCGACGATGCCAAAATGGAAAACATCCGCAAAGCAGCGGGTGCCTACTTGCGCAAATATGGGCTTGACCAACCCGCACGTATCGATGCCATCATCGTCATCGGCAGCAAGCCACCCTTTGAGATTCGCCACTACAAGGGAACTACGAGCGATTTCTAAAACACTACAAGCAATTTCTGAAACACAAAAAAAGAAGCGCCTACATTTTGTAAGTGCTTCTTCATTTTTAGTAGTAGCGAGAGTGGGGCATGATCCCACGACCTCCGGATTATGAATCCGACGCTCTAACCAGCTGAGCTATCTCGCCATTCCGCATTCAAGGAACTTTGTTTCCCGTTTGCGAGTGCAAAATTAGAAAGAATATTTCATTCCGACAAGCAATTTTGCATTTTTTTCAAAAAAATATTACTCAGAGGCCTTATTTTTTCCAAACAAGCGCTGATATTCCTGCTCAAAGTTGGGCGTAAAGAAGCCTTTCCCCGTCAGCAATTCAATTTCTTCGGGAGCAAAGAAGCGCCCGCCATCCAGTTCGTCCGACGGTTCGGGCGACTCGCTGACAACGGCTTTGAAGGCATAGACCAACTCCCTGTCGCGTGCGCTTTCGAAAATGTAGCGGTCGAGGAATTCGGGTTCGAATTGCGTGATGCCCAGTTCCTCCTGCGCCTCGCGCACGAGTGCTTGCTCAATGGTTTCGCCGCAGTCAACGTGTCCACCAACGGCTGTGTCCCACTTATTGGGTTGAATGTCCTTCCAAGCGGGTCGGCGCTGCAGGAAGAGTTCGCCTTCGGCGTTGAACACGTGCAGGTGAACCACGGGGTGCAAGCGGTGTGAGCCGTCGTGACACTCGCCCCTTGTGGCAAAACCGATTACGTTGCCCTCTTCATCGACGAGCGGAAGGCGTTCGGATTGATTGTCTGATTTATTCATTATTGGGTTGTGAGGTCTTATGTTAAGCGTTGTGAATTGGTCTTCAGACTGAAGGAGCGTTGTTTTAAGGTATCAGCAGGGAACTATCGCCGTAGCTCAGGAAGCGGAAATCGTGGCTGAGCGCGTAGTCATACACCTTGCGCCAGTTGTCGCCTATGAGGGCAGAGACGAGGAGCAGGAGTGTGCTCTGCGGCTGATGGAAATTGGTGACGATAGCTTTGACGATGTTGTAGCGATAGCCGGGGGCAATGATGATTTGCGTAGCAGTGTGGAGCGTAGAGAGGTGCTCGCGCTCAAGATAGTTGAGAATTTCCTGCAAAGCCTGCTGGGGCGAAAGTTTTTCGCCATCCTCCGCTGCATAGTCGTAGGGCAACCATTGCGGAACGTGGAGTTCGTCGGGCGTAGCATTGGGATTTTTCGACAGCAGTACACCTACGTAGTAAAGACTTTCGAGCGTGCGCACCGAAGTTGTGCCTACGGCGATGCAGGCTGCGTCGTGAGCCAGCAGGCGTTCGATGGCGCTGCGCGAAACGGCTATCCACTCGGCATGCATTGCGTGGTCCTGAATCTGTTCGCTCTTGACGGGCTTGAAAGTACCGGCACCTACGTGGAGCGTCACCTCGCAACGCTCAATTCCCTTTGAGGAAATGGCGTCTAGCACGGCAGGCGTGAAGTGAAGTCCGGCAGTAGGCGCTGCTACGGAACCTTTGATTTTGGAGTAAACCGTTTGGTACGTCGTAAGGTCGCTTTCCTCCGTAGAGCGGTTGAGGTAAGGCGGAATGGGCAGTTCGCCAATGGCGTCGAGCACTTCGGCAAACGTAACATGGTCGTCGCCCCAGTCGAAAGCCACCTCGAAACCGGTGCCGCTCTCGCCGATGCGCTCTGCCGTAAGCACTACCGACTTGTCGCCCACAACGATTGTTCGCTCCAGGCGCCCTTCCTTCCACTTCTTAAGGTTGCCTATCAGGCAGGTCCACGTCACGCGGCGCGTCTTGGCAAAAGATTGTTGGTAGTCGAGCGGAGTATGTGGTTCCAGGCAGAACACTTCAATCAACGCCCCCGTTTGTTTGTGAAAATGCAGGCGCGCTTGTATCACCTTCGTGTTGTTGAAAACCATCAACGCCCCTTCGGGCAGATGGTCGGGCAGATTTTTGAACACGTCCTCCGCAATCTCGCCGCCCTTGTAGAGCAGGAGTTTTGAGGAGTCGCGCTCTGCTTTGGGATACTTCGCAATACGCTCGTCGGGCAATGGGTAGTTGTAATCCTTTATCTGAATTTGTTTTGTGGAAATCATGTTTTAGTGAATAAGTTTTTGATAAACGAGCTAACAAAGAGGCGGGATGCGGATGTAGCGCAGCGTGTTTTAGTACTTTGTCAAAGCGGCTGCTTCATACCCCGCAGCTCGTTGAAAGTAAACTTACGATTACAGCCAATCCTACTTCACAATGACCATCGTAGCACCGTAGCCGTATTCCTTGAACGAGGCATCCTGGAAGATACACGTCTTGTACTTGCGACGCAGTTCCTGCTCGATGGATTTGCGGAGCACGCCGTCGCCCTTACCGTGGATAAACACGAGTTTTGTGCCCTTCTTCTTCAGATATTTCTGCATTTCCTCGTTGAAAACTTTGAGTTGGTAGTCCAGAATATCTTTGGCGGACATGCCACTTTCGGTTTCAAGAATTTCGGATGCGTGGAGATCGATTTCAACGATGCCGTTCTTCTGCGTGTTGCGCGCTGGCTCGTTCTTGGGTCGTTCCTTCGCTGGCTGGGGCAGCATGGCGTCGCGCAGCTCTTCAGCATTGACAAACATTGAGCGCACGGGAGTGTCCTCTTTCACGACATCGACAACGTAGGCTGGCGTTTCGAAGAAAATGCTTTCGCCGAACGTGTGGAGTTTGTAGAACTTAGGTCCGTCGATACGGATGCCCACGTTGAAGGGTTGCTTCATCAGGAATGTCTTCTCTTCCTTCGTAGCGAAAGCCTGCAATGTGAGGCGTTCGAGTTCGGGCAAAGCCGAGCGTTCGAACGTTTCGAGCAGCAATTTGGTGTTGGGCTGCACACATCCGGCGTGGCGCAGGCGCAGGGCATTGCCTTCCTGCTGCATGAGCGCAAAGGTAATGGCGTAGTTGCAGTCGTTGATGATAAACATGTCGAACTCCGTGCGCGAAAGCTCGGTGATATTCACCGGCGTAAAGCCTAAGAACAGGTTTACCTTCTCTCCACCGCGGCGTTCTAAGGGTTTCGGTTTGAAAGTCATGGGTTTCAACAGATGGGCATCCTCTTCCGTAGCGGGTTGCTCCACGGTTGCGGCAGATTTGGGCTGCTTCTTTGGCACGATGGGAATGTTATAATCGTTCGTGTCAATCACCACGCACTTCGTGATGAGCATGGGAATTTCAAAGCCGTCATTATCCTCAACGAGCACTGTCTTATTATCTACAAACTGAGTGACGATACCCCCACCCACTTCGTTCAGAAATCTTACCTTATCTCCGATTTGCATAAAATCAAATTTTCTTATTGTTACATTGGTTGGCAAAAATAATCAATTTTCTAAAACCGAGACTTCAAAACACCCTAAAATCCGAGAAACTTTTGTCCTTGCGCGCGTGATTTATATAAAAAGGAGTCCCATGTCTTGACAAATTTATAACTTTGCATGATAATTCACAAAAACAAATATATTGGACTAAAAATACGTTTCACATGGATCAAGCACCCGTTTTCAAACGCCGCATTCCTATCCAGCTTCGCTTCAACGATGCCGACGGATTCGGACATATCAACAATAATTCCTACCTTGCCTACTACGATTTGGGTAAGGAAGATTACCTCATGAACATCATCGACTCCGAATTCTATCGCCGCGATGTAGTGCCCGTGGTAGCAAACATCAATGCCGACTTCTACCACCCCATTTTCCACGGCGACAGCATAGAAATGCAAACCCGCATTGCGCGCATCGGTTCGAAGAGTCTCACCTTCCATCAGCAGGCAGTGAACGTGAAGACCGGCGTTGTAGTGTGCGAATGCAAAACGGTAGTCGTATGCTTCTCGCTCAAGGCACAAAGCCCTGTTGAGGTTCCCGAGTTTATCCGCAAGACAGTGGAAGAATTCGAGGGCGACAATCTTAAAAAATAGCACCTCACTACGGCTCCCTCAACAATCGTTCCTATGCCACCGAACAGCATGCAACAAATCATCTACACCCACTCCCCCGCTGCCGAAATCGATGCGCTCATCGCCCGCCTGAAGCCCAACAAAGTGTTTCTGCTCACGGATGAAACCACGCACCGGCTCTGCAAACCGCGCCTTGACGAAAGTCCGACTTTGCGCCATGCCACTTCCATCGTCATCGGAGCCACTGACGAGCACAAGACGCTCGAATCCCTTGCCCATGTGTGGAAAATGCTCGGCGACGGCGGAGCTACACGCCACTCATTGCTCATTTGCTTGGGTGGAGGCATGATTACCGACCTTGGCGGATTTGCGGCAGCCACTTTTAAGCGCGGCATCGCCTTCATCAACGTGCCGACTACGCTCCTCGCAATGGTCGATGCCGCTGTCGGCGGAAAAACAGGCATCAACTTCAACGGATTGAAGAACGAAATCGGCGCCTTCCGCGAAGCCGAAGCCGTTGTCATCGACACGCATTTTCTCCGCACGCTCGACGCGCAAAACCTCCGCTCAGGCTATGCCGAAATGCTCAAGCATGCTTTGCTGAGCAACGTAGCCATGTGGAGCGACCACCTCGCTACTGACCTCGACGCCCCCGACTACGACCGCCTTCAGCGACTCGTAGAGCAGAGCGTCAGCGTAAAACAAAATATCGTAGCACAGGACCCCACGGAGAAAGGACTGCGCAAAGCGCTCAACCTTGCTCACACCACCGCCCACGCACTCGAAAGCCTCGCACTGCTCGAAGGGCGCACGCTCCTCCACGGTTATGCCGTAGCATGGGGCATTGTGGGCGAACTCTATCTGAGTTGCCGCCAATTAGATTTCCCCACAGAGCGCATGCGCCAAACGGTGCAGTTCGTTCACGAAACCTACGGCCGCTTCCACTTCACGTGCGACCACTACGAACAGCTCTTCGCCTTCATGACCCACGACAAGAAAAACGTGGATGCAAACATCAACTTCACGCTCCTTGCCGACGTGGGCGACATACGCCTTGACCAACACACTACGAAAAGCGCCCTCTTCGAAATGTTCGACTTCATGCGCGAAGGAATGTAGTTAGTCTGCAAACAAGTAAATAAACAAGTTGACAAGTAAACGAGTAAACAAAAAGATGTGACTCAAACGCTTACTTGAGTTCAGCACGGCAGTTGCGCCTTGTACTCTGTCAGTTGTGCTCCGCACTCTGTACTCTGCTCTCTGTACTCTAAAGCAACACTCTTAAATATCTTTACACCCTCACCCAATGATTTATATTTGCCTCAACGCAGTAGCTGTCATCGTAGGCAGCCTCATCGGAGCCATCGCCAAGAAAGGCATTCGCGAAAAATACATCACCGTGATGAACACCGCCATGGGACTTGCTGCCCTTGTGCTCGGTGTCAACGTAGCGATGGAAAACATGCGTAGCTCCAACTACCCCGTGCTCTTCATCGTGTGTCTCTCCATAGGCGGGCTTATCGGCACAGCACTACGCTTCGACCAGCGCATGGAACGCGCTACCAGTCGCGCAGGCAAAAACTCCGACATCTCGCAAGGGCTTACGACAGCCATTCTCTTTTGCTGCGTAGGCACGCTCTCCATGATGGGCCCCGTGCTCAGCGCGCTCAAGGGCGACAACACCTACCTGCTCACCGCTGCTACGCTCAACCTCGTGACAATGATTGTCATCGCCTCGTCCTACGGCATCTGGATGGCGCTCACAGCCGTCTTCGTATTTCTTTGGCAGAGCGCATTTTTCTTCATCGCAAAGGTATCCGAAACTTTCATCTCCGACGAACTGATTACCGAAACGTCCATCGTTGGCGGTGTGCTCATCGCTGCAGCCGGATTGGGAGTCATGGACATCAAGGACTGCAAAACCATCAACCTGCTGCCCGCCTTGTTGATGCCCATCATCTTCCTGTTCATCAGAAACTTATTTGCGTAAACACGCATCGCACCCCGACTTTTTCAAAACCTCTGAATATGAAAAAACTCCTCACCACCTGCCTCCTTGCAGCAGGCATGCTCCCCCTTGCAGCGCAGACGACTGCAACATCTTTGCAACCCTATTTCGAAGCCCACCTTCAGGGAAAGGCGCTCCCCACAGTAGCCACAACAACCATCGACGACGTCGAGGCTGCCACTGCCGAAGCTTGGCAGGCATGGCGCAAAGCCAATGCTGGCGTTGAGCCCCTTGCAACCGCAGCGCTCAGCGAAGCCCGCACACTGAAGTACCAGATTCCTGCCGAGCTCGAAGCCGATGCAACGATGCCCTTCTACTACGGCACAAAGGGCGAACGCCCCACGGAAGGCTACCCC
>JAEIGA010020254.1_pt1 | contig 10143 bp, 4 predicted proteins | sample 9270691 | NCBI WGS metagenome assembly JAEIGA01 (sample SAMN17057246, study PRJNA624740) | gut metagenome | biome: biome; isolation source: fecal sample | host: Bos grunniens | place: China: Xizang | collected 2019
AAGCTATGCGTGATTACACCAAGCGAGACCAGGAGAAGTACGGCAATCCAAACATCAAGGAGACTGCCCTACTCAAGTTCCAGGAGAAGCTTGAGGTTTGCCGTGCGCTTATGCATGGATACGACTACTCAGCATTCAAGGAATGTACTGAGAAGGAAAGAGCCCTTATCATCAAGGGCGGAGTGAACTTCATGCTCTCCCCTGCCCGCGAAGAGGATAAAGCCAACTTCCTGAAAGAGGCTGGTCTCCTCAAGAACTCTGTAAGCTTATGCCGAAGCCTGCTGAAGGAGGATGAGAGATATGAATCCGCATTCTTTGAAACGGTCCGTACGCTTCTCAATAGAATGAATAGTAAGGGCCCGATTTCAAAGGAGAAGATCAACAAGAGAATCGGCGATCTATTATGCCAAAGCGTAAAGAGTAATGGCGTAATCAACCTCTTCTCTGACATCAAGGCTGAGTTCTCTCTATTTGACGCAGCTTTCCTTGATGAAATATCCAAGATGAAGGAAAAGAATATTGCCGTTGAGCTCCTGAAGAAACTCCTTGCCGAGAGAATCAGGGTATATCAGCATTCTAACCTTGTTCAGTCGCAGAAGTTCTCAGACATGCTCAACATGACACTGTCAAACTACATCAAGGGAATGATAACCAACGAGGAGGTCATCAAGAACCTTCTTGACATGGCCAAGGAAATCGCTGAAGCAGAGAACCAGGCAAACGCTTTAGGACTCAGTAAAGAGGAGAAGGCGTTCTACGATGCACTCACAAAGCCAAGAGCTATTCAGGATTTCTACTCAAATGACCAACTTGTGGAGATGACGAAAGAGCTTACAGATGCACTTCGCAAGAACAGGACTATCGATTGGCAAAAGAAGGAATCAGCGCGAGCAGGCATGAGGAGGCTCATCAAGCGATTGCTCAAGAAATACAAGTATCCACCTGAAGAGGAACAGAATGCAATGGATATCGTCCTCAAGCAGTGCGAGCAATGGGCTGACGTTGAACCGGAATATGTATATAACGAATAACATTTACCATAAATGAGTTTTTGACATGGTAACTATAAATATAGATAAGCTATCTCAGGTAATCGAGGCATACAAGAAATACTTCCCGACCAAGATAAAGGATGAGATATACAAATGGAAGGCTGTCAAGCAATTCCAGGACAACTGGCACATCGACATGGATATCTTTGCGCCAATGGTGAAAAGGGCCCTATCTAAAACAGAGAACCTGCTAACATCAGCAAACAGCTTTCCGCATAAGATGATTCTGAAGTTTGCAGAGGACAATAGTACCAAGGTAAGAAATATGTTTAGAAACCTTTTCGATGAGTCGCAAGACCTTTCAAAAAGGTTTAATGACTTCATTGCCGAAGCCGATGCGATAAAGAACGATTGGGATCCAAGTAAGGCTCATTATCAGAACACCAATTCCATCAGCACATATTTATGGCTGAAATATCCTGGGAAGTACTATATCTATAAATATAGCGAAGTAGTTAAGGCTACTGCCGTCCTTCAGGCTTCATTTAAGCCAAAGAAGGGTTATATATCGTCTGTTATATCAGCATATGAGATGTTTGATATAATTGCAGAATATATTTCTCATGATCAGGAATTGAGAGACATGCTAGATAATGTACTGACTCCTGATTGCGATATTGATAAGAACCTGCATACTATGGTTGTTGATATTTGCTTCTTTATAAGCAGATATTATAAAGAGCCCGGAGATGATGTGGCATCCATAGAATCCTCTGAAAACAATCAAGTAAAATATTGGTTATGTGCTGTCGGCGAGAATGGCCATAAATGGGAAGAATGCTATAATAGCGGAGTAGTAAGGCTCGGTTGGGATCCTGTTGGTGAGTTGAATCAATTCGCTACAAAAGAAGACATCGTCAAGAGGCTTCAGGAAGTATATAACCGCAAGGAGTCTTTTGTTAATGATAGCCTTGCCTTGTGGGAGTTCGCCCATGAGATGAAGATTGGCGATATCATTTATGCGAAGAAAGGACGCAGCACCATCATCGGCAAAGGAATTGTTGAATCTGACTATTACTATGTGCCAGAACTGGGGACTTATATGAATGTTCGTAAAGTCAGATGGACTGATAATGGAGAATGGACATGTAGTTCGCCATTTGCCATGAAGACGCTTACTGAATTTACGCATTATCCCGAATTCATTAAAGAAATAGAAGATCTGATAAGCGGTGGCGTACAGACGGAAAGTGATGAGGCTACAGATCATAGCACCGCCTCAGAGACTTCGTGTAAATATTGGTGGCTGAATGCGAGTCCCAAAATATGGAAGATGTCAGAATGGAAAGTTGGCGAAGAACAAGACTACACCCTTTTTAGTGAAAATGGAGGACGAAGAAGAGTTTTCCAAAACTTCCTCGATGCACAAGAAGGCCAGGTGGTCATTTGTTACGAAACAAATCCAGTTAAGAAAATTACTACCATCGCTACTGTCAGCAAGGCTTCTGACGGTGAGAAAATCTATTTCCGTAAAACAAGAACACTTTCCGACCCAGTAGACCTTGCCACAATCAAATCCATACCTGCACTGGAGAATTTAGAATTCTTATCTAATTCCAGGGGTACATTCTTCAAGGTAACCGACGAAGAATATGAGGTGATAATGGATCTGATTAGGCAGAACAATGACGATGAACTGGAGTCGCTTAATAGCCCTACCTATACTAAGACAGATTTCCTCAATGAAGTGTTTATGGAAGAGGAAGTATATGATGAACTTGTCGAACTGCTTAAGACAAAGAAGAATATCATTTTGCAGGGAGCTCCTGGAGTTGGAAAAACCTTCTGCGCAGAAAGACTTGCATATTCTATCATGGGCAAGAGAGATGATAGGAGAATCAAGACAGTGCAGTTCCACCAAAGCTATTCATATGAGGATTTCATAATGGGTTACAAACCTGATGGTGATAAATTCAAGCTGAAGAACGGTCTTTTCTACAATTTCTGCATTGAAGCTACAAATAACCCTTCTGAAGATTATTTCTTCATAATTGACGAGATAAACAGAGGAAATCTTTCCAAGATCTTCGGCGAGCTTCTTATGATGATCGAGAAGGATTACAGAGGCAAGGAAGTTTCACTCGCCTACTCTGACCAGGGCTTCCATGTGCCTGAAAACGTTTACATCATAGGAATGATGAACACAGCCGATAGAAGCCTCGCGCTTATTGACTATGCACTCCGAAGGAGATTCAGTTTCTTTGATATGAAACCAGGATTTAACTCTCCAGGATTCAAGGCTCATATTAAAGCGACAAATAATTTGAAGCTTGCCAATATAATAACTCTCATAGCAGAGCTTAATTCAGATATCAGCAAGGATGACTCTCTCGGTGCAGGTTTTGAGATCGGACACAGTTATTTCTGCGGCAAACCGGAAGCCATAACCGATTCGTTCATCAAAAGAGTCATCAAGTACGATATCATACCTACCATTCAGGAATATTGGTTTGATAATGAAAAGAAAGCAACTGAGTGGTCAAATAGGTTAATGGGAGCTATCAATGACTGAAGATAAGGGCATACTTATCCGCAATATCTACTACATGCTTGCATATGCTTTTCAAGAGCTTAAGCAAAACAACTATGAGGATATTGCCAAAGAGGATTTCGAGCATATACAGGATCTGTTTGCTGAAATCCTCTATAAAGGTGTGTCAATGCAACTCAAACAGGGACTCTACCGCGAATATGTTCAGCAGCAAGACACTCTGCCGCTGATCAAAGGCAAGGTGGACATAAACGGTACAATCAAGGCAAGAATACAAAGGAAGCAGTTAGTCAGTTGTGAGTTTGACGAATTAAGTGAAGACAATACCCTTAACAGAATTCTCAAATCAACGATGGAGATTCTAATCGGCAATGAGTCTGTCAAAGCTAAAAGAAAGTCTGCGTTAAGATCCTTGCTTCCCTTCTTTTCCAATGTTGCGAGCATCAACCCGAAATCTATCAATTGGAGCATGCTAACCTATAAACGCAACAACCGGAGCTATAGAATGCTGATGAACATATGCTATTTTATCGTTGACGGCACGTTGTTATCAACGGAAAAAGGAAGCTACAAGATGGCAACTTTTTCAGACGAGCACATGAACCGCTTATTTGAGCGATTTGTCCTTGAATACTATAGAAAGCACCACAAAGACATACAGGCCAACTCCGAGAAGCTAAGCTGGGATATAGATGATGACAAACCGGTAAGAGGAATCGAATTCTTGCCTTCAATGCAAACGGACATAGTATTAAGAAAAGGTGATAGGGCTCTAATTATAGACACGAAATACTACGGAGAAATTCTTAAAGGTAAATTTGACAAGAAGGCAGTAAGCAATGCCAACATTTATCAGATCTTTACCTACGTAAAGAATATGGACACAAACAACACCGGCAAAGTCTCCGGAATGTTGTTATACGCAAAGACTAAAGAGGAATTCTCTGAACCGGTGGACACTAGCATTAGCGGCAACAGAATATTGGCATTCACGCTCGATCTTAATCAGGCGTTCAATAACATAAGTAAACAACTTGACTCATTCATAGAATACATTTAATATGGCAAGATTTGCTAAAGGAGATAGTGTCACATATGTTGAGACAAATGAATCAGGCGTCATAGTAGAGGTTTATGCACCTTACCGTGGCAAGCAGCAGTATGCAGTCAGATGGATAAACTCAGGCGAGACGACTGATGTTCTGGAATCGCGTCTTGAGCCAGAAAGAAAGCTTGAAAATGCCTTTGACATGATACAGGCGGGCATTTACAGTGCGTTCGTAGACTTTGCACGACTGAATACCCAGCACAAGATTGAGAACACCAGTGTCAATACGATATCGTCGCTCAAGGCATCGAGAACTATCTTCAAGCCGTATCAGTACAAGCCGCTTCTTAAGTTCTTGAATTCAGACTCAAGAAGAATCCTTATAGCTGATGAGGTGGGATTGGGTAAGACAATCGAAGCAGGACATATAATGCTTGAGCTGAAGGCAAGGAAGGAATTGAACAGTGCCATTATCGTTTGTCCTAGTTCGCTCCAGGATAAGTGGAAAGACGAACTTGAGATGCGTTTTGATCTGCATTTCAAGACCTATGAACACAAATCTGACTTCATTGCTGACATTGAAGCCCACCGTCCTATATTCGGTATTCTCACATACGAAAAGATCAGGACCTCTGGCGCGAAGGATCTGGGGGACATTCTTGAAGCAAACCAGATTATGCTTGACCTTGTGGTATGTGATGAGGCCCATAGGATGAGGAATACAGGAACTGATACTTTTGACGGAGCAAAGAAGTTCATGGCTGCTGCACGTTCCGCCATCTTCATGTCGGCGACACCAATCATGTTGCATGAAGGAAACCTCTTTACCCTACTCCACCTTCTGGATCCGGATCAGTTCAAGTCAGAAGATGTGTTCCGTAACCTCATGAATGCTAACAAGCCATTCGTCGCAGCAATTTCCGAACTCAATGCGAAGATGCCGTTCAAAGAGATAGCCGAGCGACTTCTGGAGTCCGAACTCCGTTACGAATACAAAAGCAGCGGTGAAGAGGAATTTGAATGGACCGCTGTGTCAGTGAAGGATGACTATAAGGAGAACCCGCTCTTTAACAAGATTATTAATGATCTCAATACGCTTGAAGAGACTGACCAGAACAGAGTCAACATCCAGTATGACATATCATCCATCAGCTTGCTGAACAATATCTTCTCGCGTACTACAAAAAGAGATGTAACAACCGACTGGAGTCAGGCAATCCGTAAACCTCATACCATAACAATCGAATTGAATGAGTATGAACAGGATTTATATGACACCTATCTCATAGATAAGTGTGCGGAAAAAGGACAGACAGTTGCTGACGCAAACCCTCTTTTCCTTTCTAGCATTAAGAAGACATTAGCCAGCAGTGTTATTGCCAATACCACAGATTGGGAAGGTAAAATAAGCATTCCGTATGATTCAAAATACGAGGCTCTTAAGGAGATCATCAAAGATGTGGTGAAGAATCAGGGCAAGAAGATGATCATCTTCGCAACTACAATCAGAACGCTGTATTATCTACAGCATAGGCTCATGCTTGACAAAGAGAGCGCATTGCTGATTTATGGAGGTGTAAAGGAAAGGACTAATACTGTCAAGCAGTTCCAGAACAGTAAGAGCATCAATATACTTCTTTCTTCTGAAGTCGGAGGTGAGGGTCTTGATATGCAGTTCTGCGATACTATCGTAAATTATGACTTGCCTTGGAACCCAATGGTTGTTGAGCAGCGAATCGGACGTGTGGACCGTTTTGGTCAGAAATCTGAGTTCGTCTATATATACAACATTCTGGTAAAGGGAACACTGCAGGAGAAGATATATGGTAGGCTCCTTGACAGAATCGGTATATTCCGTGAGTGTATTGGCGACATAGAGGTTATCCTCGACCGCTTCCTGGAAAAGAACAATGTCAGAGGCGTGGACTTTGTGAACTATCTTGAGAAGGAGGTAGACGATCCATCTCTGACTGAAGAAGAGGTCAACAGGAAGCTTGAGAGCATCAGCAAGGCAATGGAACAGGTGAAACTCGATGTAGAGCAACTTACCAAAGGCCTCACTGACAGCCTTACCAATGACATGTACTTCAAGGAGGAGATCAGCAGAATCAAGAATCACAACAGATATATAACTGAAGAGGAACTGATCAACTATGTCAACAGTCTTATCGCCAATGAGCTGAAGACAGTACGTCTAAAGAAAGAGGACGATTTTGTATATAAACTGATTCTCCAGAAGAGTGACTCCAAGGCACTCAGTAACTTCCTGATAAAGTATAAGCCAGAGAAGACAGATGTCAACTATTCTGAATTCCTGAACTTTGTAAGGGAAGAGACTGAGATTATCATAACATTCAATCAGGAGTATGCTTTTGAGAACAAGGAGATCCAGTATATCAATTCGTACCATCCTTTGACTCTTGCCATTACAGAATATTATAAGAAGGAAACCCAGTCTAAGGGTAACACCTTCAAGTTGGCGCTGAAGAAAGACGATATTGATATACCTTGTGGTCAGTATATAATGGGCATATATCTTCTTGATATACAGAGGGAGATATTCCATACAATCAAGCATGCACAGCATCTGATACCAATCGTGTTCGATTGTCAAATCGGGGACTTTATAACTGATAATGACATATGTGAGCAAATCTTTTCTGCATCACAAAGCCGTTCAGAGATTATCAACGACCTGGTAACAAGCAACACTGCAATACCTCTTCAGATGGCCTTCAACGAGAGAATCACCGAAGTTCAGGACAAGTATAAAAGCGATTATACGATCAGGACAGAATCCAATAAGATGGTGCTTCGTCAGCGAATCAAATCACAGTATGAGAAGCGAATCAGAAATCACCAGATGAGGATTGAGTCATACCAGTACAGTTTTGATACGAATAAGCAGAAGCTTATACCGGCATTGAAAGGTCAAATCAGGAAGTGGGAGGAAGAGCTTCAGGCAGAGTTGAATGAACTGGATCGTTCAAAGATTGCAATTAACCCCAGCAAGTTAGTTTCACTAAGCGTAGTTATAGTTAGATAATGTCAGAGTTCATAAACATAGGTCTAGACTTCGGTACACACCAGACTAAGGTTTGTATAGAAGACTCGACGGACCCACGAAATATAACATATAGGTTTCTCAAGTTCTTTGAAGGAACTAAAGATGAGACTTACTTTCTGCCATCCATCGTACAGATCAATGAGGATAATACTGTAACATATGGACGACTGGACTATGAAACAGTAAAACGAGCTCATGGAGAGGTGAAAAGAGAGCCGAAACCTGTACTTGTCTTACCGGAAAAGCCTCAGAAGGAGAAATATCCTGAAAGGCCCAAAGAAGAAAAAGTTTTAACATTCGAAGAATTTAAAGAGAAGAAGGATCACGAAGCACGTGAGGCAAACTCAAAGAAATCTCAAAAGAAGCTATCGACTCAGGCTTTGAAAAAGATGCTTCTTAAATTAACAAACATAGATTTAGAACTGAATCAGCTTCGTTCTGAATACGGTTCTTATGTCAAAGAGGCGGAGAATCGTATCCGCCACCAGCATAAAAAGAACATAGAGATCTGGACACGAGAAGCAGAAAAGGTTGATAGACGCAACAAAGAGAGACTTTCTTCATGGGAGAAAGAATGTAAAAGGTTAAAAGAGAAGCACGAAACTGATCTAAAGAACTGGTTCAAACCTTTAAGTCTTATCAGCAAGAATATCTACCGATACTTTAAGATTGCCTCTTTCTCTAAATCTTACACATGGGAAAGGGAAATTGATTCCATCAAGGTCTCTATCATGTATCTTGCGTATGTCCTGTTTCAGATATATAAAACCGTAGATAAAGACTCTACCGTACAGATGGGAATACCACAGAGCATCAGCGACACTGCGCATTCAAGGTGGCAGGTCAATAATGCAGACAGGATATTCTACTCTGCCTACAGGATGTATAAATACTTTGACAACGAGGAAGAATTCCTCAAGGCAAAACTTCCTGATCTGCTTGAGATCGCCGGACGCGATTTTACAGAGCCAGATTATGAAACAGAACCAGGACTTCTTGTCCTTCCGGAAGCCTTCGCCAGTCTGATAACATTGACCAAAGAAGGAAAGATCAGCCGTGGACTTACACTATTGATGGATATCGGTGGCGGTAGTACGGACATCTCATTATTCAATGTTATCGAGAAACGAGGAGAGTATGTTCCGAATATCTCTCACATTCTTTCAGTTCACAAAGGTCTGAATCACCTGTTCAGACTTTATGTAGAAGACAATGAGGACATGACCATTGAAGATGCTAGGAACGTCTTCCAGAAAAACCCAGATGACTTTGAGGACTATATCTTTGCCTTCAGGAAGGAACTTGCAAAGGAAATTCAGGACAAGATATACTTTCCATTGATAGAAGTGGCAAAACGTTCTGGAATTACCATAACTCAAATTAAGGATGCGTTATATACGCGACCTGTAATTTACACTGGTGGCGGAGGTGTATACGATGCCTTTATTGACACCATGTATGTCTTCACTGATCCGATGAGTATGTCAAAAGACTTCGTCTCACTTAAGAACATCACTAACAAGGATTTGACTGATGAAGAATTATCAATCCTGTCAGTATCATACGGTCTTTCTGTCCCTCAGATGAGAGAACCGGAAATGACTCCACTTGCCAAATTGTTTGAACACATAAAAATGGTATCAGAGGGCCATAATCAGTATGAGCACGGAATCTCTGATGTAGAATAACATCGACATATGGATCAGCCCAAAATAGAACGCATGCTGCGACTCATGAAGATGATGTCAGGCAACACGAACTACACGATTGACGAACTTGCCGAGAAACTTGGCATGTCGTATCGCTCTGTGTATCGATATATAGACACCTTCAAGGCAAGCGGATTCGTCATTGAGAAGCTTCAGAAGAATGTATATAAGGTTGGAAAAATGCCACGCTCACACGTGGACATGAGCAAACTTATTTACTTCTCTGAGGAGGAGGCATATCTTGTGAATTCAATGATCAACGGTTTGCATCCGACCAATCAGTTAAAGGCTGATCTAAAGAAGAAACTCTCTGCTATATACAGCTGCACAAGCATCGCAAACTATGTTCATTCTGAAGACGCTATTAGCAATATCCAGGAGCTTGAGGTTGCAGTAAGAGAGATGAAGAAGGTAATTCTCAAGTCCTATGAGTCTGCCAATTCTCATGAGGTGACTGACAGATTCATAGAGCCGTTTGAGTTCACGACCAATTGCATCGACATCTGGGGTTACGATCTGGAGAAGCAGGAGTGCAGGGTATTCAAGATCTCCCGCATAAAGAGCGGTGTAGTTCTTGATGACTCATGGTCTAACGAGGATAATCATCAGAAGAGCAAGACTGACTGCTTCAGAATGAGCGGCTATGAGCAGACACCGGTCAAGCTGGAGCTCAGTCTCATGGCAAAGAACCTTCTCCTAGAAGAATACCCTCTTGCTCAGAAGGATATTAAAGAGATTGACGGTAAATGGATTCTGGAGACAATGGTAAGCGATAT
>JAEIGA010020255.1_pt1 | contig 10142 bp, 9 predicted proteins | sample 9270691 | NCBI WGS metagenome assembly JAEIGA01 (sample SAMN17057246, study PRJNA624740) | gut metagenome | biome: biome; isolation source: fecal sample | host: Bos grunniens | place: China: Xizang | collected 2019
GTATAGGCCATCGAGATGTAACCGTCTTCACCCTGCATCGCATAAAGGTTGTCGAGGTTTCCGAGGCCGTTGTAATTGCCGGGGGTATAGCCGCCGTAGAGAGCCATGTAGCAGCTGTCCCACTGCCAGATTATGCCGACGCCCGGCATGCACGTCATCTGGGTCTTCCAGCCGTCGAGCTTCTCCATGTTCTTCTTCGCGAGCGAAATGGCCTTGTCGTTGAGGCGCTGCCAATCGGGACGCCCTTCAAGATATGCTCTGGTGTTCAATTCGGTGGAAGCACATGCGCATAAGGCGGTTGCAACAAACGCGTAAACGGCAACTGTTATTTTTTTATTCATGTTTTCTCCTGGATTTTGCATTGACGACGTACCAATGATAACGGCATTGCTACACCATTCTTCATTTATCGCTCAAACGATTCAGTTATTATATCAAATACACCCCTCAAAATACATCCCGAAAATAAAAAAGCCTCTTGACCATCAGAGGCGTTAACTGATAAAAAACATGCAACGGCGGTGGATCCGCCGTTGCATGTTTTCGGAATGTGATTTATCCCTTACTTGCAGCATCCGCCCTTGGCCATACCGACACCGCATTTGCAGCATGGCGCATCGCCAGGAGCATGCTTAACTTCTTCTGCGCCAACGAGCTTGGCGGGCACACCTTCAACCTTGACTTTCGTCTTTCCGTTGAACCAGAACCATCCAGCCTCTTTGTATACCGTGAAACGCGGAGCAAGAAGAATCGTAGCTCCGGACTTGTTGCAGGCGTCATAGAATGCCGCCTCGGCAACACCAGGGCTGAGTTTGATGGCAAGAGGTCCGCCGATTTCGTTGGCGAATGTGTCGGGAGCCTTTTTGTACCAGAACCACCATGTATACTCGGCTTCCGCTTCGCCCGTAACAATACCCTTGTCCTTCATGACTTCATATACAGGCTTAAACTTTGCCGGACAAAGCTGAGTTTTGAGATCCGAGCGCCATTCGTCGACATTCGTGGATTTGCACCCAACCAACGATACACCGACAACAGCCAACAAAACACCCTTGATTACAGTATGCATAGTGATCTCCTTATTTTGATTTTTTCCCAAGGTAGCTATTGCAACACCCTATTGCAAGAACTCACCGAGGAAGCGCTAATATCGTAGCACATTAGTTTTGATGTGTCAACATCTTTCCCGCCCGCTGTTGGGGGGTGAGCAAAATGAGATTTTTTGAGCGAGCAAAATGAGACACTTTCTTTTCTTAGAAAATGAGTTGCAAACAGCCACCCACCAGCCAGCGTTTTGAGACGCGCTGGCTGGGTGGCTGTTCACAACTCGATACTGATCGAAACAACGCGTTGCAAACAACCCGCCAACAGGTTGCAAACAGCAATAGCTGTTCACAACCTGATTGACGGACTTGTTAACAACGCTTCTCCCTAAAGGCAATGCTATACACTAGACAAAATCTTCAATACTCAAAATGCCCGAGGATCCTAGGAATAACTCCCGTTGATGGATCTACATCCTCTTCCAAAACATAAAACTCATAAGCATGAGGACGAACTGCTAACACAACTGTCTTTTTCAATGTTTTAGCTATTGTCCACCATCGACCTTGAAATTCTATTCTTGAACAAAGTTCGACTCTCCTACGTTCTCTTAATGAAAGATGAAGTCGAACAACCTTAAAATCGGGCGGGGGACGCGTAGCATCCTTACCTTCATCAATAAGCCTACATCGAGCTTCAAATAATGTACAACCTAACTCTTTATGAAAATGTTTTGAATTCCAATGTCTATAATGCTCGAATGCAACTTCATTCGCTTCTTCTTCATTTGATACACCTTGAGAGGCAAACACAATAGCGAGCCTATGTTGAAATGTCCGCATATCTCTTTCAATTTTCCCTTTAGCTTGCGGAGTTGGCGCTATAAGATGTAATATGCCAAAAGCCCTGCAAACACGCCCAAATTTAGACTTTAGATCTTCTCCTGCCTTACCAAACATGGTAAATCCATCCGTATACAACGTCTGAGGAATACCAACGTGTGCGAACATCTGCTCCAACGCTGCATAATGCTCTATCAAAGTCTCCCGCTCACACACACGACATGCTAATACATTGCGAGTAGCGTCATCTTTACTAATAATTATGGATTGTCTAGCACCTTTAGGCCCCCATAGATGTAATGGGGTTGAATCGTGCTGAACTAACTCACCAAACTTACCTTTTTGCCATCTTCTCTCTTTAGGAAAACTCTCCCGCTCTATTGGAAATAAACTTCTTAAAAGTTTTCCCAAATGCATTTGGCAATACTTCCGAACATTTGACCTATCTCGTTTAAACCCAAAGAGCCTATCAAGTTCATCAGCATAAAGAGCATAATCGGGACCATGAACCCCCGAGGATTCAAGCATCTTAACCAGATGCTCGACACATTCACTGGGCCATGATTGCGCATGATCTCCTCCTGACACACCTAGCTTTATAGATTTCGCTTTCCCTCGAGCTAACCACGATGTCTTCAGACGATATAGCTGAGGTCTTGATATCTCTAAGGCTTCTTGTGCTGTTTTTGTCGTGATTCGACCTTCTGTCCATTCCCGAAGCACACGAGCAATCACTTCCGGGCTGACTCTTTTTTGTATTTGTTGTTTATTCATTGTGGCAGTAATTTTGCCACAATGAATAAACAAAATATGGTTAAAATACACTCAATTTCACAAAAAAACTCTTGGGCGAGCAAAATGAGACACTTTTTTTCACTTCGCACAGTATTTACGCGGGTCAAACGCGATTTAATACTGTCTCATTTTGCTCGCCCAGGGTGTCTCATTTTGCTCGCTCGGTAACACGGTGATTTTCATTAATCTTACATCGTCTGAAAAAAATCAAAGGGCAATCAATCCAAAAAACCGGCGCGGGCAAGATCATCCTCGGTAAGGCCCTTGCGGGGAAATGTCTTGGCGACATACTTCCCGATGACGTCGCCCTCGAGATTCACCTTGGCTCCGGTTTTTTTCGCGCCGAGAGTCGTCTCAACAGCCGTGGTCGGAATGAGATCGACGCTCAACCAATCCTCTCCGACGCCGGTGATCGTCAAGGAAACTCCGTCAACTGCAACAGAGCCTTTCACAACCGATTGCGCGGCAAGAACGCGCCCGCAACCGATGCGCAAGCGAAAATCGCGCCCCTTGGGCTCTCTCGAGAGAATCGTTCCGCGACAGTCGACATGCCCCTGGACGATATGGCCGCCCATCGGATCGCCCGCCCTTAAAGCCCGCTCGAGATTAACCTTCTCTCCGGGAATGAGATCGCTCAAGCCGGTACGGGATTCCGTCTCGCGAAGAACATCGGCCGTAAAACGCCTGTCGTCAAAATCGACAACCGTAAGGCACACTCCGTTAACAGCGACGGACTCTCCTTTCTCAAGCGGTTGCGCCCAAGGTTCGAAACCTATTTCGAGAACCAGACCCGCACCGCGCGAGACGCGTTTTACCGTTCCGATTTTCTGTATGAGACCTGTAAACATGACACCTTCAGACAATATCCGCGCCGCCGTTTTGGAATGGCGATCGAAACATTCCAATCAGGCGGCGGCAGTCGATCATTAGCGGGTTTTGAATCTATACTCTGTAACCGATCGGAACACCTTGCCCGGCATCAGCACGGTCGACGGGAAGTCGGCACGGTTGGGGGAATCGGGATAATGCTGTGTTTCAAGCGCAACACCGGCATACTGGCAAAGGTTTTTGCCGGGCGTCTTCGACGGCATGTTCCTGTTGCTGTCGCCGAGATCGATATTCTGGGCGCCATACATCTGCATGCAAGGCTCGGTCGTCCAGATTTCAAGAACGCGCCCCGACTTCGGGTCATACATCTCGACAGCCTGCTTCATCTCGCCGGCCTTGCCGCGAAGGACAAAGTTGTGATCGTACCAATTATCCATAGGCTTGAGCCACGCCTGGGATTTCATCCAGTCCATCTTAGCCCCGATCGGGCGAAGCTCGGTAAAGTCGAACCCGGTTCCGGCAACGGGGGCATCCACGGTGGGAATCAGCCCGTCATCCGTTTTAGTGTACTTGTCGGCGAAAATCTTGAGCTGCTGATCCAAGACATTGCCGCTCGCCTCGCCTGCAAGATTCCAGTAGGAATGGTGCGTCGGATTTACGACTGTCGGCTTGTCGGAGACCAGCTCGTACTCTATGCGCCAGATATTTTCAGGAAGGACGCTGTACGTAACCTTGGCGGTCACGGTTCCGGGAAAACCGCTCTTGCCTTCCCTGTCGACATAAGTCAGCTCCAGCCCTCTTACATCGCCCTTCGCGAACGGTCTGGCCTTCCACACCTTGGCATCCCATCCATCGGGACCGCTGTGGAGGTTGCAATTGCGGGGAGAGGGGGATGTCTCGTTGAGAGGCAGCTGATACGTCTTGCCCTCCAAAACGAACTTGCCGTCTTTGATGCGGTTTCCGTAGCGACCGATCAATGTGCTCATGGAAAAGCCGAGCTTCTCATACTCCGCGACGGAATTCCATCCGAGCGTGACATCGGCCATATCGCCATTCCGGCCGGGAGCATAACACTTCACAAGGCGACCTCCGAAATCGGAGACGACCAGCTTAAGACCGCCCTTGCCTTCAATCGTATAGAGAGAGGCCGCCTCACAGGTTTTGGTCGTACCGAACGGCTCGACCTTGACATCAAGTTTCACATCGCTTGACAAACATCCGGCGCAAAGCCCCGCCGCCGCAATTATCGACAATTTTTTCATTTTAGGTTCCTTGTGGTTTGTTCAACTCGTATAACGCAAAAATCCCGGGAAATCACACCCTCGACTCCAATTTCATTTTATCAAATATCCGCAAAACCGGGCAATAAAAATCACCCTCTCTCGAAAGATCACGCAGTTGCCCCGTTTTTCTCTACGAGATCGGCAACGCGCCTGGCGGCATCCGGGATCGCCATAGATGCCATTTTCGCGGACATCGACTCCAGCTTTTCGGGATGTTCATATTTCGACAAGATATAACGGCAAAGGTTCCGGGCGGTCAGCTTGGATTGGATCGCTTCATCGGCAGCACCTTTTTTGACGAACGCCTCGGCATTGTAGTGCTGATGATTCCTCAACGCCGAAGGCAACGGAATAAACAACGCCGGCTTCCCGCAGTGGGCCAGTTCAAAACACGTGGATGCACCCGCCCGCGCGATGACGAAATCAGCCGAAGCGAACGCATCCGCCATGCAATCTTCGAACGCCTTGACCCGCGAAGGAATCGATTCCATCAGATACGCCGCTATCACACGCCCCTCATCCAATGCACCGGTTTGATGGATAACATAAACAGGACGCTTCTCAAGAGTCGCTGAATCCAGGCATTTTTTCATCAAAACGACTGCGTCCGTGACAAGATCGTTGACGGCATGCGCGCCTTGGCTGCCGCCCGTGACAAAAAGAACAAACGAACCTTTTGGAATGAAATCAAACCTCTTGCCTTGAGATATTCCCGTCCTGACGGGCAACCCGACGTGAACGGTTTTAGCGTTTGACAGATACTCCTTCGTCTCTTCAAAACTTGTCGCCACTACCTTTGCATATCGCGAAAGGAATTCAACCGCCCTGCCGGGAACCGTGTTGGCCTCGTGAAGCACAACCGGAACCTTGGCGAAATGGGCGGCAATAACGGGCGCCAACGACGAATAGCTGCCCATCGCAAGCAACACATCCGGCTTTTCCTTGCGTATTTCGCGTCTGCAGCGGAAAATCGCCCGCAAATTGGCAAAGACATTCGACGCTTTCATCTGACGGGCTCCGGTGGAAAACAGCCTGCCCTTCCAGTTTCTCATAACGCTCGACTCGACATCGCGACCGGAATCCCATACCGTAACATCATGCCCTCGCTGAAGAAGTTCCTCTGCCACCGCAAGACCAGGAAACGCATGTCCTCCGGTGCCACCGCAAGCAACAACAATTTTCATCACCAATCCCTTTCGTTAGATGGAAGTTTCGTACCGCGCATGCGCGCTTTTTTGTAATTCTCGTTTCTCTTGCCGCGCTCCTCTGCCTGCCGTAAAAGAGATTCAACCTCTTTCATGTCGTCTTGAGCGCTTTCCTTCTTTTCGGCATTTTCTTCCTTTCGACCTTCAGCGTCATCGCCGTCATCTTCAGTATCATCAGCAGATTCCGTCAACGGATTATTGCTGGATTGAGATTCGGCGGATTCATTGTTTCCGCCGACCTCGTTGCCTTTGGGGTCGCTATTTTTCCGCTGAGACCTTCCGCTGCCTTGAGACGAGTCCTGATTGTCGTCATTCTTTTTTTCGCCAGCGTTGTTCCGGGAATTGTCATCGGCATCGCATTCGGACTCATCGCGATTGCTTTCGCCGTTCTGATTCTCGGGATTTTGCTCGACCGGCAGAAGTTTAAGAATTTCTATTGCCTTGTTCAATGCTTCGTTTTCTTTTTCCGGCGACGGATTTTTCAGACATTCCTTCTGGAGCCTTGCAAGTTCATCCGCATAGTTCATTATTTTCGCCTGAACCTCTGCGTTGAACGGAGGCTTGTTGGTATCCGCATTGGCCTGCAGCTCCTGCTCCTTTGCCCAGGCAGGAAACTTCCTGCGGAAGGAATCCGTATAGTCAGCAGACTCCTTCAGCCACGACCTCCCACAGTCAAATGTGGCGTTGACACACTTGTTCGACAGATTGCAAATGACCTCGTCAATCGCGTCGGGAGGCGTGACAACGTCTTTATGCAATCTTGTGAATCCGTCTTCCACTTCGGCCAGATCATACCTCGCACCAAAGTCAAGATCCTCACATTTGCGCGCTGCGTAAAGCGCCGTCTTGCAATAACGATCGATTTTCTGCGTCGCTTCAATCTGATTCGTAACCGCCAAATCGCTCTTGTTCTTCAAAACCACCCATCTGTCAGAGAGATCTTTGGCCTGCCGCCCGCATTCCGCCGCAATCTTTATCGCTTTATCGGCGTCGTTTGTCGAAGCCACCTTTACCTCTTCGAACTCGCCGAGCAGCCGTCTGGAGGCTGCAATAGATTCTTTTAAAATCTGAACAGCGGGAGTATCCTTGAATTGCTCAACGACAGATTCGATTCTTCTGCTCTCGATCTCTCTGCGCAACCCGGGAATATCTGCGACAGCAATCGCAAGATTATTCTTGAGGCGATTATCCTCCGGTGCGGCGCGGAGAGCGATTTGAGCATAGTTTGCAGCCTTTTCAAGCCGCTCCAGCACATTTGTCGCACCGGGCTTTTGGGCTTCGTCGAATTCCAGTTTGGCGAGAACCTCAGCCGCTTTCGCGCGATGCGTCCGCGAACCAAGAAGCGTCTCCAGCGTCGACACGGCATTTGTCGTGTCGCCGCCATTATAATAATCTACACCCTTATTCCAAGCCTCGGAATCGGGGCTCAACCCTGAAGATCGGCTTTCAAGCGCAAGCGAAGCGAGGAATGCCGCAAAAACAACAAACGATAGGCAACGCTTCCTCATCTCCCGAGAACCGAAAAACCCCAATATATCTACTTGTCGGAGGTTTGAGCCAGGTAATTGGATTTCGCCTTAAGAAACATAAGAGCCGCAAGCGGAACGGTAACGATATAAATCGTACCGATTATGCCAAGCGTAAGCCAGAGATTGAAGAAAAGGCAGCCGACGATGAAAAGCCCGAGCGCGAGAACCGGCATCTGGGAACTTTTTTTGACGCGGATGGCCTTGAGAGAAATCGTAGGAATGCGCGAAGCCATTAGAACACCCACGAAAAGAAGCATCGCCATTCCGAAATAGGGATGGGACATGAATCCGTAAACTTCGGGATACATCTCTCTGGCGCCCAAAGTCTTATCGAACGAATCAAGCAGAATGTACGGAGTCAGCACCATCCAGCAACCGCCGGGAGCGGGAACGCCCGTAAAGAAGTGTTTCCAGTACGGAAGCTGCTCCTGCTCGAGCATCGTGTTGAAACGGGCGAGACGGAAGCAATCGCACATCGCATAAAAGAGGGAACACGCCAAAACCGCACGAATCAGGACGGGATTCATCTTTACGCCGTCTACCGTGTGGTTCGGACCGCCGGTAAGCCAGAAATACATGAACATCGCGGGCGCTACACCGAAATTGACGAAGTCGGCGAGAGAATCGAGCTCCGCTCCAAGCTTGGAGCTCGCGTTCAAAAGTCGCGCCACACGACCATCCATGCCGTCGCAAACGCAGGCGATAAGCAACGCGATGAGCGCAGGTCCGAAACGGCCTTCGCTGGAAAGCGAAATGGACGTTATGCCGGCACACGCGGCGATGGAAGTTATTAGATTGGGTATGAGAGCCTTAAGAGGGACGCTTTTTTTGCCTTCATCCCCGTTGGCGTTGCGACTTCTGAATCTGAACCTGCCCATGCTGTAAATCCCTTCAGCTTAAGTGACCAAGCGTTGTTTCGCCCGCGACCATGATCTGGCCGATCCGCACCTCGGGCTTTACGCCTTCGGGAAGATAGACATCAAGACGCGAACCGAAGCGGATGAGACCAAATCTTTCGATACGCTCCAGATGCTGGCCTTCTTCGACCTGAGGAACAATGCGTCGGGCGACAAGACCCGCAATCTGGGTAACGCCGTAAACCTGACCGTTGTCGGCCTTGACGAGATAATTGCAGCGCTCGTTGTCCTTGGAGGCCTTGTCGAGCGAAGCGTTGAAGAACTTGCCGGGAATGTATTCTTTTTTGAGAACCGTTCCCGCGGTCGGAAGACGATTCACATGAACGTTGAACACGCTCATGAAAACGCTTACGCGCCAGAACTTCTTGCCCTTGTACTCCTCCATCTCGCCGAACGAATCGGGCATCTCCACTTCGCTGATGAGGCAGATGCGACCGTCTGCCGGCGAAAGGATGGCCTTGTCGTCATCGGGCTGATAGCGCTCGGGATCTCGAAAGAAGAGAAACACTCCGTACGCCAAAAGGAAAAACGGAATCACACCCAGGAACCACCCCGCCTGGAAGAACTCGCAAAAAGCGACAATGGACCAGACTGTGTAGGCGAGAGCCAACACAAGCGCAATCACGCCGAATTTTATGCCTTCCGGATTGATGTGCGGAAAAAGATACGCCTTGTTCGAAAAATCAGGTTTAGGTTCGTTCATAGAAAACTCCATTGTCTTAAAACGTCAGCTTACTGAAATGCGGATTCCGCCGCCAGCAGCATCTTGGGAGTTGGATGCGGAAGCGCTCTTCGGAGCATTTTTCCTGGGCGGACCGATAAGCGCGCCCAACACCCTCCCGAGCGTCTTCGGAGCCTGTTCGACGAAGCATTCGTCTTTTATCGCCTCGAGAACACGGTTGATGACGTCTTCTCCAAGTTCACGGTGGGCATTTTCACGACCGCGGTACTGAAGCGTAAGCTTTACCTTGCATCCGTCCTTCAAGAAGCCGCGTATCTGACGGAGCTTGTAATCAAAGTCGTTGGTGTCGGTACCGGGATGGAACTTGATTTCCTTGACCTTCTGGACCTTCTGGGACTTGCGCGCCTTCTTCTCGCGAATGGACTCTTCGTACTTGAACTTTCCGTAGTCCATGATTTTGCAGACCGGCGGCACGGCATTGGGAGTAATCTCGACGAGATCAAGCCCCTTGTCTTCAGCCATCCTCTGCGCATCGCGCGTAGACATTACGCCGAGCATATTACCCATCGAATCAAGAACACGAACCTGAGGAACGCGAATCTTGTAGTTTACACGTGTGAACTGTGCGATAACCCACCTCTTTTGTTTGATTTATAATTGCAGTATTTTACCATAATCACTCGATTAACGGCAAATCACTTATTTGCTACGAGCGGTCTGTCGAGCATCCTCTCGTAAAGTTCGATATATTGTCTGGCGCACTCTTTATGGTTGAACCTGGAAAGAGACTCAGTCATGATACGCGAAATTTCGCGCTCGCGGAGTTCGCGCGGCTGCATGTAAAACTCCATCGCTCTGTCCATCGCCCACATAAGGCCGCCGGAATCGTATGTGTCAAACACAAAACCGTTGCCCTTCGACGCACCCCAGTCAAGCATGTCGACCGTATCGTGCAACCCGCCTGTGTTGTGGGCGACGGCAAGCGAACCGTAGATGGGCGCCTGCATCTGCGGCAGA
>JAEIGA010020256.1_pt1 | contig 10142 bp, 5 predicted proteins | sample 9270691 | NCBI WGS metagenome assembly JAEIGA01 (sample SAMN17057246, study PRJNA624740) | gut metagenome | biome: biome; isolation source: fecal sample | host: Bos grunniens | place: China: Xizang | collected 2019
GCCATTCCAATTGAAGGGGCCAAATATTGTCCTGCACCAAAAATTGGCCAGGCCGTAGCCGATGCCGACATTGTAATCTCAATCAGCCACTTCAAAGGCCACGAGCAGGCCGGATTTGGCGGCGCACTGAAGAACCTTGGTATGGGATGTGCCTCAATTGCCGGCAAACTGGAGCTCCACTCATCCTCACAGCCAAAAGTGAACGAGAAGAACTGCATAGGCTGCCGCATCTGCGAGAAAAACTGCAACCACGGAGCAATAACTGTTAATCCCGACAGAAAAGCAGTAATTGATTACAGCAAATGTGTAGGCTGTGGCCAGTGCGTAGCCCTATGCCAGTACGCAGCAGCAGTCCTTGCCGAGTGGGATACCTCAGAGGTACTCAACTGCAAGATTGCTGAATATACAAAGGCAGTACTCCAGGGCAAACCAAACTTCCACATTAGCCTGATTATGAACGTATCTCCAGAGTGCGACTGCTGGGGCCACAACGACGTTCCACTAGTCCCAGACCTTGGCATGATGGCCTCATTTGATCCGGTAGCCCTAGACCAGGCCTGTGCAGACCTTGTAAACAAAGCCCCGGTAATCAACGGCTGGAGAAAAGAAGAGCCTTGCTCTTGCGGCTGCAACCACGAACACGAACATGATGAGATCTTCAAGCATATTCACCCTGATACCGATTGGGAGAGCGGATTACAGTATGCTCAGGAGATTGGACTTGGTTGTAGGGAGTATGAGTTGGTGGAGGTTTAATATTGGTTTATATAAAAGGATAGAGGCTGGATTATATTTTGATCCAGCCTCTATCCTTTTTAATTCAGATATTATTTGTCATATGTTACTGTAATAGAACTTAATCTTACATCTTTTAATAAACTGCTGATAGTGTATTCAGATGATGTGCCATTAAGAGTAACAGTAACCGTAGAACCAGATCTAGTCGCACTATTACCAATAGAGTTTTGAAGATTTCCTGCATATTCGGTGCTAGAACATGTAAATAAAATCTTTGTAATAACACCTCCTGATGGAACTGAGATTATAACATTTTGTCCACTATATAGACTAATTGGATTATATTCCTTAGAAACATCAGTTTTTGAATTATTCTTATTATTTGTAAATGTTATGTTATTCTCTGTCCATGTTTGTTTCTGTTTAGTTCTTTCTGTTCTCTTGCTGGTGTTATTAAACGTAAGAGAAGCATTAATGGTTTGCTTATTAACCAATTGAATCTTAGCTTCTTCTGAAGGGTCAAAGTTGTAATTATTAGCAGATAGTTTAACAGAACATTCAGTCAGTCCAGCAATAGTTCTGAGTTTGATAGTCTGTTTGCCAGTTCCATTAACTAAATATGTATATGATGTCGAACGTGTAAGTGCCGCATCAGCTGGCTCAAGACCTTCAAGTTCAACAGTTACAGGCATTCCTTGCTCATAATCTGACATCTCAAATGAAAAGTCTACATTTTGAGATGTAGAAGATGGAAGAGTGTTTACGGTATTACCATTCTGGCTAAAAGCAAGATTTGAGAATGTACCACGTCGGCGACCAACCGTTGCAGTCATTGCTGCATAACTTTCTTCCTCAATTTTTACAGATATTTCACCTGTAGCTTCAGTTGTTACTAAATTGTTGATTGTAACAGTACGGTTGCCGGCATTTGGCTTAACGGTAAATTCGCTATTACCATTTGCATCTGCCAAACCTGTTAATGTTACTGTAATATTCCTGTCTGCATAGTCTGCATCATTTGCAGACATTGTAAATGTAACAGTCACATTTCTTCCTACACCCTCTCGTACAGCATTGCCACTATTAACTGAAAGGCTTGCAAATGATTTTGTATTCACAAAATTGTCTGTTCCAACATTAAAGTATTTGTTGGATACATACACAGTAGACTCATTGGCTGCAATATTTGTAAGCCAGTAAGTTTTTACAGTCTTTTGAGTTCCTACAGCCACTATATTATCATACTCTTCTTTTGTCTCAATACTCTTTACATAATGGAATGTGCTTGCTCCATTTTTTTCAGCTATAGTAGAAGGACCTGTGACAACTGGCATTACATTATTGGTATAACTTGCATCAGGTGACAAGGACATGTTATAAACCTCAATGTCCAAATCAAGAGGGAACATATCTTCGGTGAGTCCAACAGGCAACTTGATGTCAACCTCCACAGGTGCTCCGATTCTGGCCTCAACTTTAGGTGTACATTCAACTGCAAGATTATATTTTTGTTTCAGATAAAATCTGATATCTCTTGTAAGGTTTGCATTATCAGTCCTGACAACTACAGTCTGCTCCTTTGTCATCTCTTCAGGATTTTTGATTGTAAGAATCAATTCTCTGAAACCATCCCATTCTCCACCTTCAATATCTTTAGTGGTGGTGTTATATTGATGATGAGTAAACTCGTAATCAGAAGATGTAGCTGTTCTATAACTTTCTATAACGGTTCCACCAATAATATTTTCCAAATCCACCTCGTCATTGTCAATAGCATCAACTGTGATATCCGGTTGATATTTGTATCTGAACGTAATATTATTGTTGCTTACCAATGTGGTATCAGTATAACTTACCCAAATACGTCCAACTTTATCTGAGATGTTGGTGAATTTGGATGTTGTTGATGATCCTGCGAGATTATTGCTAGTTGCACCCTGTATTGCATCAGGTACAGTTGGGTAACCTTCACCTACCACCTCACTGATTGTAAACTGGTAGCGGAAGTTTCTCAAAATATTGTAATATTTGATGTCAGTAACTTGGTTGGAGTTCTCAGTATTACCGTAAACCTTGTATACAAGGTCAACTTTGTAATAGTTGATTTTTCCATTGTACAATCCTTTAATGATAATATGAGGAGGTGATTCTTTCCATTTTTCCTCTTCGTCTGTTTTAACAGAAATCTTCCTTTCGTACATATAGAAAGGATTATTTTCATTGTACCATTTATATCCGTCATAATAAAGATCAGTACCATCATCAGCAATCATTTCCAGACTGGTGTTGAGGTCTGCTGCAGCAAGCGCGTGTCCCTGATATGCAAGATTAGGATACTTGATAGCTTTACCATTCTCTACAAAGTTTTGGAATTGTTGAGTTGTGTTGTTGTATGGTGCAACTGTTCCTATGTCAATTGTATTGTATAATGTAAATCCCAAATATTCAAACTCAGTGGTTTTATCACTATCCTTCACTACAACCTGTGCATAGTTCCTGAGCATTGGGATACATTGGAAAGATCCAATGATACCTGGTACAGGCTTATATTTACCACTTCCCAGAGCAGTTTCTTCAACAAGTATGTATGGAACCTTTATTCTGGCCCAATAAGCTGTTTCATGCTCAGTTTTGTCATCCTCATCATAATTGGACTTTGTAGTATACATATTGCCTATGATACTTGCCTCATGTCCATATATAATCTGCTCTACAGGGCAGTTTGCTATAAAGTGTATTATACGTGGCTGGTCTGTAACAGTAAGTGTTACCTCAAAGCTAGTTTCGTAATTATGTCCGTCATGTGTCTTGGCAGATTTTTTTTCAGCCTCTTTTGTCTCAACATACATTCCGTTTCCATCAAAGACAACAAGGTGCATTGTTTGCAGATCGTCGGTAGGAGTCTGAGACATTGCTTTAGTTTCAGGATTTCCCGGCACAATGGCACTGAAACTAATCGTTGCTTGATTGCCAATTTCCATTCCTTGTACTGGGTTTTCTGGTTCTGCAAATTCTGATTTCTGGCACGAGAATAGAAATCCTGCAACCAATAAAAGTATATATATGAATTTTGTTCTCATATCTTTTGACTATACTGTGATTTACCAAATTTTTTTATCGCCCCATGTGAAATGGTAGTAGTTACCTGCAGTAGCATTTGTAACTGATGTATTCCTGTCAGCTTCTTTTGCAGAGCCCCAATACCACTCATCGTATACACAACGGACAGAGTGGTCATCATTGTCAATATTTTCTATGTCTACTCCGTTGGTACCCTCAGTAACCATATGAGTTGAAGAGAAATAATGGTTATTTACAAACAAATCCTGTATCACATTTTGGGATTGTAGGTATACGATAAATGCAATTTCTGCTGTAGTAGGAACTCTCCATCTTCCAGCCGGATAACCGTTCTCCTGGTATGATGCACATCTCATCATCACACCTTCTCTGTCACCTTCACTATATCCACCCAATTTTGATGAGATTCTGAATTTTGGAGATATGACACGGTAAGCTTCACCTTCTGTTGATGTAGGATAGTAATTCTCCAATTCACGTCCTTTATTATCCAAAACCCATCCATTTCCATTTGTATTATTAGCAGACATGTCATAACCGTCATTATTCAGGTTTGTATCTGACGTCCTACTCCTAGGGTCTCCAATTATGTATTTGATTTCTTCCCCAAAAAGTGTAAAAGAATCATTGTCAGTAAATGATGATACATTAATAGTATGCATATATTTGCTATCGTCACTGCCAGGAGCACCGCCCAAATCATATGTTCGATTATTAATATAGATCACATTATGGCTTGGAGTCGTAGCTCTTTGTCCATTAACATATACAGATTGCGATACACTGAGTTCTGGTATAATATACATTGGCGGATAATAAGTAAACGTAATATATTCAACAAAATTTGTTTCAATACCATTAGGAGTATTTCCCTGGCCATCAATATCCAACCATACCTTAAGGTGTACAAATACCGGTGAATATACTTTTAAATCCGCATTGGCAATATTTGTTTTAGGATATGTGAATACTATTTTTCGTTTTGCATCGTCCAGAACAAAGTTCGCGTTTGTTATATAGTTAGCAAGAGATGCAGCAACAGGAGTTGTACCACTGCTTGGCCTACAATTAATATAATATGAATGATACTTGTTTGTATTATATGTTTCCTCCAATGGATCAAGAGTGGTAAGAACATCATCGTCATCAGGCCACTCAACTGCCCATTTTACATTATGTGATGCAGTGAAAGGAAGATATCCTGTAGTGGTGTTATTCATCACAATATGCTTTTCTGATATCTGAAGGTATGTGTAATCCTCTATTTCCACATCCTCATATCTGTCTCCTCCAGCTTCGTGCTCAGGGTCAGGTTCTGTTGTCCAATCAAGTACATAGTAGGTTATGTCCTGAATTTGTACAGGTTCTGACTCAACTGTACTACCAATAACACCAACATTAACTGTTAGGTCATACCAGTTGTTAGGCTCAAAACAACGGCCGCTACCATTTATCAGAATCTGGTAATAGTATGTCTGTGTAACAGGGTTTTGCGGGTCAGTCATATTTGTCCATGGCATTTCAAATGTAAGGTAAGCTGCATCTTCAGCACCTTTTTCCCATGCTCTTGCATATGTGTAGAATGGAATTTCACAAGTGAAAGTGTACTTCTTAGGAGTGTCTTCCACAGCTGGAACTTCACCTGCTGCAATATAACCCTGCTTACCAACATGATGAGCATCTGCAGCCACTAGTTGTGAACTATAGTCATTTCTCAAGTATGTTTTCTTTACACCATTATGGAAAGCTGTCCTAAGAGTAATATTATTTTCATTGTCCTTGAATACAGGCACCATTGTAATTTCATTGGCATCTTCATATTCAATCACAATTTCCTCAGGAACATTTACAGTAATAGTAACCTTTGCTGCGGCACGATAAAGAGGAATTGTTCCAGATGCATTATTGTTGTCTCCTTTAGTGGCAATATCAAGTCCCTGCATAACAAATAGTTTGTCTATTCCATCCCGGTCTCCACCTAGTGTGAGGACCGTTTTGCTCAATGTAGGCACATCAGTACCAGTCTGTCCTTTAGCAAATGTTCCCGACGGCAAATTGGCAATAACGAATACATCACATTCGTCAGAACTCGGAAATATTGTTTTTATAACAGATTCATCCACATAAAATGGAATCTCAGCAGAACCAATTTCTTCAACATCAACTTTCTGGTAGTATACACAAGGGGAATTTGTCTGTCCTTTTGGATAGAAGAAGCAGTCCAATCGTACCAGTTCTCTCTCATACTCCAAACCAGCCCAATCTTGAGCCTTGGTCATAGGACTGTTGAAAATGTTCAGCATAATACAGTCTGCAGGCAATTCATCCGGTTTCGCCATTTTGTCTGAACATGAAGTAACGGCAATCACCATTACCAGTGCCATTGCAATGAATATATTCAATAACTTTTTCATCCTCTTTTATCCATTAATAAGGTTCTGAATTACTTTAAACTCTAAATTATCCTTTCCTTCGATCATATTCTTCACAACAATTGTGCGTCCGTCTGCCGTCTGGATAGTGATTCTAAGTATACATACATGTCTTGGGGCAATAGGAGCCTGATTAGTCACTCTCAATTTCACTGGAGTATCAACGCCTACTGCTCCATATTTTGAAGTACCAATAAATGCGAACGCATCCTGATGGCCCTCAATTGGGATAAGAGCAGCTGTCCATGTAGCACCTTTTGGAGTTGTAAAACTGAAATTACATATTGCTTCAATTGAAGTGTCATCATATAGAATAACCTCTCCAGTATCATAGTTTACACTTCTTACATTCTCCCATGTAATAGCATCTTTAACAGTTACCTGATTAGAGAAGTCTATAGTTTCATCCTGAGGAATCCAGTCCATTACCAAACATTGGAGTATAATCTCCTTATCCTTGAAAACAAGGTTTATATTGTTTTTCTTTCCAGCAGCCCACTCTTTTCCCGACAGAGAAAGTTCTTTATCAAGAATTGTATTATCTCCATCAACTTTATAATATACTGTAATATTTACATTTGCAGACTCTTCTACTGACATAGGCCATGAAATGAAATATTCCCTTTCAGTGTTTTTTGTAGACATGTCAATAAGATTAGTGCCGAGTTCATATGATGGGGTAAAACTGAAATCTGCTACTTCGGGATCATCGTTGCTGCTTGAAGTGTAAGTTACTACAGGGTAGCCTTCATCAGCAGCATTGGCATAGCTGATTTTTGCAGTTCTTGTATTCATCAATCCTTCAATTGTAATTGATTCAACGGTTATGCCTAAATTAGGAGACATGTTTTGTGCAGCTATACTGAATGCGGTAAACAGATGCTTGAATTCCAGTGGAACTGGAGACGTAAAGTCAGGAGTTGTTTCATTGAGATTGCGGATATGCACATTTGAATACATGAAATCGAATTGTGGGGTACTAGCATCTACAGTCTTTGAAGGGATAGTCAAAGTCTGTTCGCCTGGATCAAATCCGAAACCGCTGCCAAAGAAACTTGCCGGATAATTCACATCACCTTCAGTTGAAGTAATGTTTACATCCTTCCTCAACCAGCCAAAAAATTTGTGCTTTCCATCCTCTGTCCAAGAATAACTGTCATTCTGAAATGGCCATGTGTCTGAATTTGAGCCTTTTGATTGAATATATTCACAGAGCCTGTTGTTATTATCTACTCCAATGTAATAGAATGGTGATTGTGTTTCCGCTCCTGGCTGAGATGCAGGTGTATAATAGTCAACTATCTGTATCTGATTTCCTGCAGCTTTGAAAGTTTCTTCTTCCAAAAGGGCTTTAGTTCCAGCTTCTGTTGCACTCAACATAATAGGAGTTCCTGTATCCTGAGGATTTATGGTTTCCTTCTCACATCCTTGTGCTACAGCCAACACTGCCAGCGCCAAGAGCATATATTTGTCAAACAGTTTCATATCTGTATATTTCTGTTATTCTCTATTGTTCCAATTGCTTATACCTGTAGTAAAGGTTAGTTTTGCGTCAGTGATGTTCAATGTGTAGGTGTACAATTTTCCACTTTCCCACTCAGTGTACAGTGGTTTTGTAGTCAAACTGTCATAAATCCATTCACCATCACCTATTTTTATCATAAAATGTACTGTTACAGTACCCTTGCAAATCTGTGGTATAGTCAGAAAATCATCCCCAATGTACTGTGCTTCCCTGCTTATATTGAACGATGCCCCTTGTTCAGAATCATAGATCACCTTGCTGTGGTTTGCATCACCTGTCTCCCAAAAACCGTTTCCATTGAGGTTGTATGAACCCTTTTTGCTGTAGCCCTTCAATTCAATTTTTGTAAGTTTGAATTCTATATGCTCTTCAAGTGTACATCTTACTCTGAATTCCAATCTTGAGAGTATATGCTGGAAATGCAGCGGAATAAGTGTGTCGGATCCGTATACGGCTTTTTCTCTTGCTACAAGGAGGTCTGTATCCTCATCGCTGAAATCCTTAATTATAATTCCTTTTTCCTTATTATACTCAGGGTTGAGGGTAACTGGCCAATATGCTGTAAATTCCAGCTCAGTCTCAGGCCATTTAGTTGCAGAGATCCATCCGTCTGTACCATAATCTATATTTTCTTTATTGATTACAATATTGCCATTGGAACAATCCAAAGCCCATACGTTGAAAGTCCTGTCCTTAGGGAACGGTACTGATTCATCCGCACGGGTGTCATGACCAATTACTGGATTAAAACCAATATTAGCCTGTGTTTTCACCATATCATCACCAAATGAGCATCCGTGCAATATTACGATTGCACTAATCAGTGAATATATTGTTAAAATCCTTTTCATATCTAATCAATTTGTTTGGGTATCTGTTACCCTTTAGTACCTATACGGGCGGTCAGGCCCGCATAGGTTAATTTAAAATACTAGTGCCGTCCGGTCATCCTAGTATAGTTTCTCTACCTCTTTGTCTACCTCTACGTCTGTCCAGTCAATTACAGATGGGTTGATTAGAATCTCATCCAAGCTGAAGATAACTGTATAGATGTAATGTTTGCCTGGCTCCCAGATATTGTTGGCAGCAACATCAGAAATTTTTAGAGGGATGTTGATTGTCTGGCCAGTTAGAACTGCAGAACCATTGATAGCGTTCTGAGTGTATACAATAGTCAATGATGTTGGAATCTGAGGGATAACTACAGTACCATTATCTGCATCCTCAACAATAGTAGCAGTAGTTGTAAGATCTATTCCTTCATTCTGATCTACAACAGCATAATCAAGAGGATTTGCCTGGCTAGACCACTCACCATACTGAATACCGTCAGACATTTTTGCTACAAGAGTACCTGTAGTATTTACATCCTCTACAATAACATCATGGATAGTAAATGCACCTGCAGCTGTTGCATCAGTAGCTTTAACTTTAATGGTAATCCACGAAAGGGCGTGCTCAAATACAACAGATACATCCTCAGCAGCAGTCTCTGCAGTGTAAGCTGCAGTTTTCTCAGCCAACATGAAATCTACTGTTTCATCAGTATCATTAGTCTGAGTATAGTTAACTGAATATGTATCAGTAGCAACAGCGTGAGTTACGCCTGTAACAGTTGAAGGGCTATAGCATGCAAACTGAAGATAACCGTTTTTAGGCCAGTAATACATCTGAGTACCACCCCAGTAATTTGAATCATCTTTCTTTGTAAATACTACATCATTAAGATAAGTAACGTTAGTCTGCTGTGCATTTGCAGGATTGGTCCAATATGCAGTAACTCTGAAATCCTCTGCATCTGGGTAAGTGGTACCATCAATAGAACCATTTACATTAGCTTTAGTAGCCATTGAGGTTACTGGAGCCAATTTGATCTCTGCATCCTGCTCTGTGTAAGCAAGCTCAGATTTTGTACAAGATGCCAAAGCGGCAACTGCCAAAATTGAAAGAACTAATTTTTTCATTGTTTAAACTATGTTATTATTTAATTGTTAATACTAGATAGTTGTGCCTATTGTTACATCCTTCCAAATGTCTACAGTTGGCTGAATACGGATCTCAGTTGTTCCAATTGTAATGGTGTATGTATAGTGTTTAGCAGGCTGCCAATCGGTAAGCTGTTTGTTTGATTCTCCTTCTGTTGCACTCATACCTCTTAGCGCAATTGTTTTGGTTTCAGTAAATGAAGAGCCATCCTCAGAAGTGATTGTGTAATTTACAACCAAGTTTCCTGTCATAGTTTGAGGAATGATGATAGGCTCTTTTGCCAATGCAGTTGCAGTAGTGGTCAGTGTTACAATATTCTCTTTTGTGTCAGTTGTTGTTGCATCATCGTCGGGACATACCTCAAGTAGACCTTTTGTTCC
>JAEIGA010020257.1_pt1 | contig 10142 bp, 10 predicted proteins | sample 9270691 | NCBI WGS metagenome assembly JAEIGA01 (sample SAMN17057246, study PRJNA624740) | gut metagenome | biome: biome; isolation source: fecal sample | host: Bos grunniens | place: China: Xizang | collected 2019
TAAATATAAATGAATTGATTTAGTAATTCATATACTAGAAATTATTTTTTTCAAGCTTCTCTTATTCTGTTCATCACACGCTAGAAATTATTTCTTCTAATTTAGGTTATTCATTTTAATCAAACGTTAATTCGTTGCGCTCCAAAATGAAACCATAACATTTTTTGAAATTAGTTTTAACGTAATTAACAAAGTCTTTCACATTATTAACATCACCGCCAAACACGGTATCTCGTTTATCGAACACCGACAAATGCTTATCTTGTTTGGAGGATTTTTTCTTTTCATTTCCGTTCATGTGAATTAAACGAACTTCGTCATGGATGTCCGTTTTAAGAGCGTTTTCTTTTTTAACTCTGTCGAAAATACTTTCAACGTTTTTGATACTAAAACCTGAGCCAACAACATGCGCTGTGTCGATTGTCATACCGATATTCTTCTTGAAGAAAGGTTTTATTTTAGAAAGGTGATACTTGGCCCACATATAACTAACCAAATAATCGGCAAAGTCCGTCTTGGCGACGTTTTCGAACAAGATGAGTACGTTATTCGCCGAATATTCGGACACCATTTTTAAAAACTCTTTCAGACGGTCTTGCTGTGGTGTATCACTTTTTGACGTTCTGACATCCTTTGACGAATTGGCGAGTATTAGTTTTTAAGTATAAAGTTTTGCCGGCAAATGCACGTTAATGGCAACTTGTGTTTTACATTTTTTGCCAGTGTGTGGATTTACATAGGACTAAATAAATTTTTGTAAGTTATAGGCGATTGTGTTCATAACAGAGTAATCCTCTATCGACTTTTCTCTTACGGAAGCTTTTTCCGAAACGAGCTACATTAGATAGTCCGCATGTATGACGAATAAGGAACATTCAGACTTGGCATCTTCTATGGCAGATTTAAACCCGTTAATGAGATTGTTGTATATGGATTACATTTTGACCTATTAGAGGTAAAGGTGATTATTCCACAAAAACACTTGCACAATGTTTGCCGAAAATGCTGCTTAGAACGTTTTCTCGGCGGAGTTTTATATTTGGAGTTGGTGAATACCGACGAATAAGTTGTTTTTATTACCGGGCATGTTTTTATATAAGAAATGCTCCTATAATGTTTTAGTTTGAGAGCTCATTTCGTGGCACAGAGATGGAGTCTGGGAAATTTACATCTGATAGAAAAAAATTACACTTAGCAAAAAATTTACACATGGCAAAATTTTCATTTTGACGTCCGCCCATCTATGATGGGCTAAGCCATCTACAACGGGGATCTATGATCCCCTTAGAGCAAATCGTAGATTTGCGATGGCGCCCGATGGGCCGTTCGCAAACGCTCACATGGCAACATTGTTCTATATACACCTAATAACCAAGTCAAATGTCAATTAAACAAACGGATTATTTGACGATTGTCTTATCTTAGTCCCAATAGGGGATTGTATAAAGAAATCTTAAACTTAAGAAGACATATAAAATTTGATAAAGTCTTCTTGCATACCTGTCATATCTGGTAAGGTGAGTGTGCCCATTTAGCGAGTTCCATTAAGGAAGTTCTTTGTTAAATAATTACAAGCCGAGATAATTAATTTCTTAACGATCGAATCTGTATTGTTTTTCTATTCGGCTTACTCAAACTCTTCTTACACTTTTTTAATTTAGTTGTAGTCTAAGTCCGTCATTAGGTAATCCGTCCAACGATTTCTATCCTAAGAGGAAATTAGAATAGAGTTGTTGATTCGTTTAATGAGAGTTTGTTTGCTAGACAAATTAACAAAAGCGTTTTAGGCTATATCATCTTTGGCGAATGTGAGACCATAAAGTTGTTGTATAGTGTAGCTATTCGCTTTAACGGCTAAAGGAGCTTATGCCGGGATGATACTAACTGGATTCATGTCTATTAGTTGTTAAGCGAATTCTTGTCCATCCACTCTGTGCTATACTCCACCTCCATGTGTGCTATTTATTACGTTGGTTGTTAAAACAATCTCCAACAGGCCGAATCGCTATTCTTAACTGATGTCTAAGAAATCCAGAATAGGAAATCTTTGCATTTTTTAATAAATCCTAAAAGTTTCCCTGTTTTGATTAGAACAATGCAACTCTATATTAGATATGAAGCCACGTTAAATGCGAGCCACGTTAAATAAAAGCCACATTAAATATAAAGCCACATTAAATGCGAGCTATATTAAATATAAAGGGCATTATCGTATTCACAATTTTTGCTAAAAGAAACAATGGCACAAAGTATGAAAAAATCATAGATATTTTTGCATAATACCGATACAAATGAAGATGTTATAGTTAGTAATGTCAAAATCGATAATGAGGAAATAGTCAATGAAAATGGTGACGTCTATAAAATTTTGTCCAGAGAGTATAGACGTTCTAAAGTAAGATATAACGTTTAGCTTAAGATGAAAAACACTGTTGGAGGATGTGCTTGTTAGGATTAGCTTGTTCAGTAGGCTTATAGAAAGTTTATTGACAGTCTCGAACCGGAAGATCAGTAAGGTTTCAGAGAACTTCTTACTGGGCAGCCTGATATAGACACGGATTTAATTGACGCCAATTACACCAATCCTGAAATTCGCCAAAAGTTTAAACAATCTGGCATTGCTTCCACGCATCTTGATCTGACCGATAAACAAAAGACTGATCTCATCTTTGGAAAGGCTAGACGTTCTAGGAACTACAATATGATTTCCGAAGAATAGCTCAGAGTTTCTGAGAAGTATTTCAATATGAGACCGGATGACTTACAGGACCTTCGTAATCAGTCTCTTCTCACCCAAGTCAAATAGTAGATTGACGAAGAGCCCGCCGAGCAATAGCCCATCTAAGGCGGATACCGTTTCACGGACCAGAACAATATCGAATATGAGGAAATTGACATGGACGACAACCAAGTAATTCAGCCATAACCTGTGCCAGAAGAATTAACCGGTCAAGGTCGTAAGAAGAAAACAACCAAGAAACACAAATACAACAAAATTTATTGTTCTAACATCACTCTCGAAGATGATGATAACTTCTTGAATACTGGTGTCCATAATTTTAAGTTTAGAACCTTCCGCATGAAACAAAATTTAACTGATGACGACCAACAATAGCTCGAACTTTTTGATGATCTTAAGTAGTTGGTTCTTAATCAACCTATTCCTGGAGCCGAAATTTAGGGTCAGGGAAGAAAGGGCCGTAAGAAGTATTTCAACTAGCCAATGTATGAGGAACCAGATCAAAACGAAGATGAGGAAATCTCTCTCACCAAGTAGAATGATGCCGACACAGAGGATGTCAGTGTGCTTGAATCCTCTACCAGTGAAGGCACTAGCGAGGGCACCAGTGAGGGAACGAGCGAAGGCACTAGCGAAGGAACCAGTGAGGGCACTAGCGAGGATGAAGGAATGCCCTAGTAGCAAATGTATAAAAACCTCCTCCACGTGGGCGATGACGAGGACAGCTTTGAACTTATCTGATGCCAAAAAATAATATTTTTTTTTTACGAACTAAGTCATATAAAGTCTTAGTCGCCAAGTTTATTGATGTCATCGACGTTCATGATGTTAAGCAATTATGTTTTGTCCTTCTCCTCAAGCATGCTGATAACACGCTTCACGTTAGCGGATTTCATCTCGCACGCTGATAACTCGTTAGGGTAATATGGCACAATAGAATTGCTGAAGAAGATGTTGTATTCAACTTCCTCTAAACCAAGTTGTTTGAATAATTCTTCTAGGAGTAGTTTGTAGAATACGACATACAAAGTCTTTAAGTAAAGATATTTTTCATTTTGGGTGTTGTTTTGGGGTTGGTCTTCATTCTGTAAAGCAATGGCTTACTGAAGAAGTTTGTCATTTTCAACAAATTATTCTTTAAGAAGGTTTATTTTGTCTTTATGCTTTTCCGCATTAATGGCTATTTCAAGTTGTTTTATTTCCAAATCAACCATTTCTTGAGTGGATTATTGTTCATCAAACAACAAATCTCTATTCAAGATAACGAGAGGGTGTATAAATCGCTTAAACGTTCCTTCAGGGAGTGCGTTTGATATTTTGGTGTCTTTCCCATCCGGTGATTCGGTGATGTATCTAATAAAGTTTATTTGGTCTTTTATTTTAATTTTACCACTATCATCCAACAATTCTTCTAGAGAATCTTTTTATTGGCAATATTTCACGGCCAACTCGAATAAGGCCAGGTCATGTTCAGTGTCGCATTTGTTGCCAATTTCTAACATGACCATCTCAAAGTTGGGAGGTATGCGAGTAATTTTTTAAAGAACACTGTGTAAGGCTTACTGTTTTGTTGCAGTATCAGCTTCATTGATGTTAAATGACATGTTTTATATGCCGAATAAAGAAAAAAGTATTTACTTTTGGAAGGTATCCAGAAATGGTATTAAAGGAAAGTTTGTATAGGGCACGTTTATACGGTGCGAAGAATAAAGTATTTACTTTTGGGATGTAGCCTAAATGGCATTTCACATACGGCTAGATTTTCGGACTCATGAAACGTAGCCCAAAATGACATACAAAAACAATTTACTTTACTAGTCGAGAACTTTTGGCTTATAAATAACGTTTTAAACACTATTATTGAAGCCGTGTTCTAGTTTGCTGTTTAATTCTCGCTTAATCCAAAATGCGGCATTTGTTAATACGCCCTTTTATGCTTTTATTTCTGTCGCATTATTTGTTGGAAAATCAACAGCTTTTAATTCGGTATGCGTGTAAGATTATACATTCTCTGAAACATCTATGCTGTTGTCGGTTTCTATTTTGTGCTCTGAGTCGGTCAGACTGAAATTTATTTTAGACTTCCCTTGTAAGGCACGATCCTTCATGTTAGGGAATCTAAAATCTGAAGCTTTCTTCCAATGCTCTGGCAACTAAAATTGGTAATTATAAACCATATCCATAGGATCGTTGCTGTTGGTAAGAGAGCGAAGATAATATCGCCCATGTATGAAAATGTCATTACTAACGTGGATAGGTATGATCGAATAGACAATGCTTCCTATCGGCAGAGTATTCAAATCTTCAAAATTGGCATCAAATTTTGAAATGAAGTTGTTTATCGCGGTTTGTATAGTAGTATTTGCCAGGGAGCCATTGTTGAACATGTTAATGTTGTCAATGGTTAATGTCCTAACAAAGCAATTTGTGTTATTAACTTAACTATCCGACATATTTGTGGTTTCATCGTTTTGTTAAATGACAACATCCTCAACTTTTAGGTTTTCATCCACTCTTGGAGAGTTATCTCCTGTAGCATCCTCTCTTAGAGAATCCTCCTGGGCAGTATTCGTGTCGGGCACATTTTCCGTGGGAAGGTTTTCCGTGGGCGCATCTTCTATGGGAGCATCCTCCTGGGCGGGCAATGTATTTTCATCATCCTATTATTCGGATTTCAAATCGACCACCTTCTAAGTTTGCTTTTCGATTTTACTGTCCAAATAATCATTTACTTTTCCTGTTAAACTATTAAGCTCGTCTATTTGGGTGTTTAGATTGTTAATTTTTTCCTCTGGGTTAATTTGTTTGACGATGAATTTGGTTATAAGGATGTTTATGATGACAACAAGAACAATCATAACCATTGAAATTATAGTGTTTTTGTCTATCATTATGTAAATTTTATTGCCAAAAAACTAGCTTTGTTAGCTATTTGAGCGTATTCATTGCTTATGTGCGTATTCTAGAATAGTTTTTATCACAGTGTGAGGATTTACCTAAAACCATTCCCTGTGTTTGGATATACGGTATGGGGCGAATTGTTGATGCAAATAATGTTCAAGCTCTTTGTCGTTTTCTACCTCGATATAGTATATAGGGAGTATGTGATCGGTTAGCATTTGACCATTAAGTTCATTCACTCGTCTAAGGAGATTTATTGTGCGCCCAATTTTGATATAATCCCGAGGGTAGAGTGTATTCGTCATGATATAGACGTAATGTGATTGTGTTTTGGGAAGATTTTGCTCGGGTATTCTTTTTAGGCAATAGCATTTTGAGAAGGCGCCCTTCTTGTGTTAAAACTGGGCTTCGTCTGATGATGGTGTGATTTTTGCACACGAAATACAACATTATTAGCCCATGAGTTTTGGTGTTTAAATTAAAAAAAATGAACAACCCATAACAAATCATTCCGAAAGCGATGATCGTGTTGAGCATTATTTAGATTGTCGCTTTTCACATTTATCAGATGAAAACACTTTCCCCGCAAATAGACCAATACAACCAATAAAAGGAAAATTACAACAAATAAGTCTAAGAGTTGGTATAAACGTTTAATAACGCAATCGAAGAGAAAGGCTTGTCTTTGCAAAAAATTGACATAGAAGAGTTTTAATATATGCAAGAGTTTATCGGACAAGAAGCTTATAATGTGTTTTAACAAATATAAGCGTTTAAGTAAAACTATTCCACTAATAACATTCTACTTAGTTAGTAAAATTATTACTTAAACATGTTTTACAAAATCGTGTCCTCTATAAACGGGTGCCAAAACTTTGTTTTTGTAGGGTAAGTTATTCCTGTTTTGAAAAACGTGTTCGATGCAATTTATGCCGACGAATATAAACGTAGCAACTATATTAACATGAATGGCGCCAAATACATTCGCCTGGACGGCATTAAGTAAGTGAATGATACTTAATTACAACCGTAATGGCAAATTTATTTTGGCACAGATTATCACGTGCCGAATTTCAACAACAAGCAGATTGTCGGAAATTAATTAAAGAACACTTCCGATCTAAATTTTTATAACGCGAGCTTTAACTATTACATGGACCAGTCTGTCGAGATAAACGGTGTGAAGGTCCAAAAACCTGTTTTAAGTAAGCCTGAACAAAATTTGAACAATCCCTAAAACAATTAATATGTGATAGATTTCAACAACAAAGCTTTGCCGAAACACGAACACAAAATTTACGAATTTACAAAGGAGACGCGTAAGATAATGGAAAACAAAAAGAAAACTGGTTCAACTTATACATAATATCAACCAGAAGACAATATTAAGGAAATGGATATACATAACACGGATGGACTCAAAAATGCGAGCCCAAAAAACAAACCCTAGGACTACCCAGCCGTGTTAAATGTGTCCGACCCGTGTGTGGAAGTGTATTATTTGTTGTGCGTTGATGTGAAGGCGACGTTTTGAGGTCTCGCGAAGCGAGCTTAAAGAAAATGCAAAGCATTTTCGACGCCCACGAAGAGGGCTAGGAGCGATGTGAAACATCGCGACATTCTATATAAACCATGCTCACGTATATATCACCCTCTTCGAGGGTTTAGCCCACTTTGTGGCGCCCATGGAACAATTCACTAGGCAAAGCTACTTCTAACACCCACTTCGTGGGTCAAAGAAAAAACTTATTTTTTAAATATAAGTTTGATTTACGAGATTGATAAAAAATTATGTTCGATCCGCTGCTCAATTATTAAAAACACATTTATAAAATTGACTGCCAATGTCTATCGGAGATAGAATATCTTATCTCAAACATGATATAGTATTGTTAAGTTTAAGAAGAGAAGTATGAGGATGTTAATATTACAGACCGAAATTATAACCAATTTTTGATAAATGACATGCTATACTACATACACCCTTATAAACAAAACAGAAATATAAAATTTGTTTATCTCGAAGAATAATAATGCTCTTCTTCTTACTTAACGACGGACTTGACGACGAGCTCGGATTCAAGCTCAGACGTTGAATCGATTTCTGAATATATTAACAATCTTTCATAAATGCACACCATTTATAAAAAAATTTTCTTTAATGACAGATTTAATATCATAGTTTATAGCATATACCAAAACGATTACATGCTTAAAACATTTGCTCTTTTCGACAATGTATCTTTGTTTAAATATTTTTATAAAGAACCTTATTTGTATGATGTTTTTCAATCCGTAATTGGACATTATAATTATATCAACCAAAATTATTTGGAAAAGGATAAAATGTATTACTTTTATAAAATCAACTAATTATAAGAGTATGTTATAAAGATATACGTCTATTAACTCAATTAAGGAAGATGGTGTTCATGGGATGCTGAAACAAACATCATACTTGGGCTGGATCTTTCTAGACCATTTTATGTTATACAATTTTTGGAAAACATTGATGACAAAAAGGAAAAAATTTATATAGATGTTTTAAACAGATCGGGGACATCTATCGATGATAGAGTGATGTTTGTTTAAAACATTTTTGGTAAAGAATTTGTTTATCCTAGGTAAAGTGTTTCCATGTAAGAATATGACCAGGGTATTATCATCGAATCATCAGAAGGTATTATGAGACAATTTTTATGGTGATGTTGTCCAAGTCTCTCACCTAAGAAAGATTTTCCTTTAATAAATTTTCCCATAATGGGGCTTTCCCATAATAGGGTTTTTCCGTAATAAGACTTTTCCATAATAATAAAACTTTGGACATAATGGAATAAATCATATACTTTTTGAAAGAATGCCATAAGCATTTTGGTCAGGAGTTGGGTTAAATAACCAGCTTTGATTAGTTGTTGTTTCCGTTTCCGTTTATCATTAACCAAAAAGTCGTAGAACCACTTTACCTTAAATACCAAATAGAGAAAAAAGTTTATAATTACAAAATCAAACCTTATATTGGGTATGAATTTAAGGTTAATGACGTTTAATTGCAGTCTAGTTTGATAGATGAGATTAATTGCATACTAACGTATGATGTGTATAGAGCGTGACTTCAAATCTACTAGCGCATTGCTCACCTATAACATCTACTCATCCACGATATCTATAAGGCGTGAAGTTAAATTTGCCCATGCCCACCATGCCGCCCGTGGCCTGCTTCTTCTAGATTTGGATATAGATATAGAATGCCAAAACTGCTATGACTAAAATAACTATTGCCACGACGATTAGACCTTTGTTTGTCATTGCTTATTTAGAAGAAATTTCCTTCTAAACTTCTGTTTCGTTTCCTCCTTTAGTTTAGGAGGTTGTTTTTTGCTCTTGTTAGTTTTCGGCCTATTAGTCGGTTTCTTGTTCTTGGCCTTGTTGGAGAGTTTGTTCTTAAGTGATATCAACGTCTTCCACTTCTGCATCCACGATATTGACGATTTGGCTAAGATTCATTTCAATCCCATTCGTGACAAAAGACTCGAATTATAGGTTAATTTCGGATATGATGCTATTCACTGTTTTAGACGCTTACTCAACTCGTTGATTTAAGCTGGTGTTGGTGTCATTTACATTAACTGCCGCCTAAAAACTGTCAGAAGCGGATTCGGAAGCCTTTTCTAATTCGTCTTGGATTGTTTATTTGGCTTCATCCTTTGAAATTATTGTCGAGAGAGTGTTCAGATATGAGGTCATTGAGTTTTAAATTTTTTGGCAAATGTCAATTATGGCGTTTTATGAGATTGTTGTGTTTTTAATTTTGCTGCCAGTTATATTCACTTCCTGGGTGTTGTTTATTTTGGTCGTTTATTCTTATACGATTTTCACCTTTTAAGACATATTAGATTAGAATTGGTTATAGGTTTCATTTAATATGGCTGTGACTATTTCCGTTTCGGTGCTATCCTTATTAAGTGATACATTTGCGCCCATGTTTTGATGTTTATAAATGTTCTGCTTCCATTTAGGTGGTTGAGTCGGCTAATGCGCCCAAAAAAGAACGCCTAATGCTTCAATGTCAGAATTTATTACGGAATATAGTAGTTGGTCGAGGTGGTAAAACCTGCGACTTGTTAGCATTGACGACAATCATTAAGATGAAAGTCAGACATATGAACACCAACATAACCCACAACATGATTGATGTCGCGAAGAAGAATTTGTCCAGGCTTGCGCTCTGTGAGGAATTGTTTTCTTCCTCTTCCTCCTCTTCAGGTGTGTTTTAATTGCCGTTGTTGTCGTTTTCTGGTTCATTGATCTCGACGTTTGCGATTTCATAAATTTCAGCCAGAGTCATGGTTGCTAATTCTATGTCGCTTTCTGGAATATCACCTATTAACAATGATTCATATGGTGTGGTGGTATTCTCATCAGCTATTACTATAACAGAATTACCGGGTAATTAAACCCCAATTTGTTTTTCTGTGCCGGAAAACCTATTTAGTTGCGTGGA
>JAEIGA010020258.1_pt1 | contig 10142 bp, 6 predicted proteins | sample 9270691 | NCBI WGS metagenome assembly JAEIGA01 (sample SAMN17057246, study PRJNA624740) | gut metagenome | biome: biome; isolation source: fecal sample | host: Bos grunniens | place: China: Xizang | collected 2019
TCGTTGTAAATCGATCTAGAATATCACGTAAACGATCTCCAGCTGCTTTTTGAAGACCGTCTCCCATGTATTTAATAGAAAAAAGGAATAGACCTAGTCCTCCAAGAAATTGAAATATCATTTCTTGCCAGTTAATTTCCAATTTTGTCACCTCAACCAAATTATTCACGTACACTTCTTTATGTCACATAAAAAATATTTCTATATCTATTGTCACAAAAAGTTACGAACGAGTATTAATTTTACTGCATAATGTACGTAAGTAAATAATATTAATATGAATGAAATAATAAATTTACATTACCTTTACAAAAATAATATTAAATCGTCAAACTTGATAATTCAGCTTAATTTCGTACAATTATTTCGAATATTTAATGTTAACTCAGCTTTATTTTTATAAAATTTTCCTATGTGCTACTTTAGTATTTCGCATTTATAGTTGAGCTATCCATTTTCCTCATTAGAAAAAACCCTTAAATTTAATGAATAAAAATTTTGTATGCAACTTTTACAGCAAGCGCGAATTTTTTTACGACCAATTTATTGAAGCAAAATTTTTTCACTCGAAAAAGGCTAATTATCGGAATCGATATACGACTTAATTATAAATAAATGTCATTTTCTAGAACTATTTTCTTAACTGACACTTAATTTTGAATATGTTGTATACGAATCCTGCCAATTCGATGATTCAGCAATTAAAAATTGCGAATAAAATTTTTTTGTTAAAAATTTTCAATCGCTCGCTAATTTTTTATAAATAAAAATTAGTATCAGCATTTTTTTAATAGACATAAATCAATAAGACTAATTTCAGTCATACGGCGTTTTTTTCAAAAAAACTTCATTTTTCATTAAAAAACAGGCCCATTCGTAAAGATTCCAGCTCTCCAGACGAACGAACCATTTAGTAAATTTCTCTCTTTTTTATCATGCATCCTATTTGTCAAGCGCTTTTTTTCGAATGAAAATGCTCATTTTTCATTAAAAATAGATCGTTTTTGGCGATTTTTTCAGTAAAATAGGGAGGATTTTTATGTTGGAGTGGAAGACGGTGATTGTGACTTGCTGAAGAACCTACAGAGATCTTACTAACGAGGATGTTCTCCCTCTCGTAACGGAATATGCGGTTAATACACTTTTTTGTGAGGGGTCAAATAAGAGGTCAAAACAGAACAGATTATTTACTTGAAGCGAAAATAGTAAAGCCTACAAACGCCGCAGATTGATAAACGTTTGTAGGCTTTATTGAATAATGGCCCTGACAGGACTTGAACCTGCGACCCTCACCCTGTCAAAAGCATTTGGCCAAATTAAGTTAGTTTAGCTCAGTTAAATAAGTATGGGAAACGTTGATTTAACAAGGTTTTTAGCAAACTTAAAATTAGCGGAGTTAAATAAAATTAACTGAAAAAAATAATTCTGTGAGCAAGTTGTGAGCAAGTGATCTGTTTTGTTAATTATAGTAAAGGTAGACGATCCATTAGAGGTGCGATACCAGCACTTCTAAACTGTCTACTTTTTTCGCATACATAAACTCCTTTTATCGTTCAATCACTTTTTTACGCCCTAAAAATACTTCGACGTCCTCAAGCTCTGGTAAGCCTTCATTGTCACCCTTCACAGAAACGACCATTGCACCGATTGCATTCGCAAAATCTAAGGATTCTTTCACTGATTTACCATGCAAGTAGCTGTATATATAACCTGCATCAAAACCGTCACCTGCTCCGACTGTATCAACTGCATTTACTTTATAAGGTGGCATTTCAAACCAATCACCATCCACATATGCCTTTGAGCCATTCGCACCGTCTTTAATAACGACTTGCTTTATGTCATAGTGTTTAGCAAACACTTCAATATTTGTTGATTGTGTAATAAGCTTAAACTCATCAAGTCCCGTTAAAAATACATCGATGTATGGGAAAATCTGAACATAAGCGGATCTTGCCTCTTCAATTGTCCAGAGCTTTAAACGAATATTAGGATCAAATGAAATTGGAATATTTTTTGCCTTCGCAACATCACATATTTTTAATGCAACCGCTAAATTATGATTTGCGACCGCTAAAAAGACCCCAGTTAAATGAACTAAATCAACTCCGTCAAAAAGCTCGGGCGTAATATGCTCGGGTGTTAGCGTTAATATAGGTGATTGATAGCGATAATAAAACGTGCTACCTGAACCGTCATCGTTAATTTGCTTAAAATTTAATGAAGTTGGATAACCGTCAACAAACTCTACATAGTTTGTTTGTACATTTTCGCCTCGTACTTTTTTCAAAATGTACTTTCCAAACTCATCATTGCCCAGGCGACTCATCCAAGTTGCATTAAGTCCTAAGCGTGCACAGCCAATCGCAAAATTCAGCTCTGCACCACCTACACTTTGCTCAAAGCCCGTATTATTTCGCAGCTTACCTGTTTTCAATGGATTGAGTGTAATAAGTGCATCTCCAATTGTAAACACGTGATAATTACCCACTAAAATCACCTCGAATAATTTGTATAAAGAAGGCTTCGCTAGTGCGAAGCCTTCTATTCATCCACTTTATTTGTTAAAAACATTATTGTTTATTGTTAGTGGACGCGTTTCAGTCGCTGGTAACACAAATGAAATGTCATCGTATGGTAGCTTGTAGCTTCCTTCTTTTGAAACATTAACAATAATTTCATTTTCGGTTGTAACCATTTCAATCACGATAAATGCATGTGATTGCTCATCGATTACACTTAATCCATCGTCTTCATATAAACGATAAACTGTTGTACCATTTTCTTTATGTGGATATAAGCATACTGTTCGTTCATCTAAATGCTTCGTTTTAAACGAGGCCTGTGCTGTATTTAAAGGAATTACAGTCCCCCCTTTTACAAGTAGCGGAATGCGATGAAGTGGTGCTTCTACTATTACCGTTTGACCACCAGCATACCATTCACCTGTGTAGAAGTCGTACCAGCCTTCAGACTCGTTTGGTAAATATACCGGTCGCTCCCGCTGCCCTTTTTCTACAACAGATGCAACAAGTAGCTCGTTTCCTAGGATAAAGTCATCATTTTCCTCAAACGTTTTTGTATCATACTCATAATTGTAAAAAGTAGGTTTAATGATTGGCTCATAACTTGTATGTGCCTTATACAATAAATTGTAGAAGTATGGTACAAGCTGATGACGTAGCTGAATCGTTTCACGAATAATATCTGTCGCCTCATCGTACATCCAAGGTAGGTTAACTGTTTGATCCTCATTCCATGAATGAATTGTAAAACGTGGATGTAATATTCCGTTTTGAACCCAACGGATTAACAGCTCTGGCTCTGGTGCTGGGCCGGAAAAGCCACCTACATCATGCCCGATATTATATACTCCTGAAAGTGATAAGCCTAAGCCCATTTTGATATTGTATTTTAACGTTTTCCAGCTCGTATAATTATCCCCCGACCAAGTTTGTACATAACGCTGCATACCAGGCGTACCCGAACGAGAAATTAAGTACGGACGTAGGTTTGGTGCAAATTCGCTCTGTGCTTCAAATGATGCTTTCATCATTAACAACGTTTGAATCGAACGGTATTGCTCGAAATCAGCCTCTTGCCCAAATCCATTAATTTTGACATTTGAAGACCAAATCTCGTATTCGTTATTATCATTCCAAGTTGAATCAATGCCGTATTGTAATAACTTTTCTGTTACTTCATTTTTCCACCAGTTAAATGAATCTTCGTTTGTAAAGTCAACGTACGCTCCGATTTCATCCCAAAACTGTGCAAGCTCAATTTCATTATCATTATTGAAAATAAACATATTATTTTCCTTCAACTTGTTAAATTGGGGGTGGCTTACGAGTAATGCTGGTTTAATATTGGCACATAGACGTAAACCATTATTATGATACTTTGTTATAAATTCCTTTGGCGATGGGAATTTATCGTAGTTCCAATTAAAGACGTAGCGCTTATCATCGATTGAGGTGTAGCCTGACGAGAGCTGAAATGAATCACAAATAATGTCGTGCGTTTCACAGTTATCAATAAACTTATTCATTTGTACTTGTGCATCTGGTGCATCAGTAAAGGTCATTGTCGAACCAGAATAGCCTAAGCTCCACTTCGGCGGGAAAATCGTTTGTCCAGTTAGCCAAGAATATCTCGTTACAACATCCTTCACTGCAGGACCAGCAATTATATAATAATCAAGATCATGCGCCGCTGATTGATAGTAGCGGTAGAAGCCATGATAGTTATCCATTTCTTGCCCCATATCAAACGTACACTTCGCCATCGTATCGTAAAAAATTCCGAATGAAGCGTTTGTATTCATATTGCGCGTAATGTAAAAAGGTATATGTTTATAAAGTGGGTCTGTCGTTTCAGCATCATAGCCCATCGGATCAACATTTAGCATACGGTAGCGTTTACCGTAACGATTTGTCGTACCAGATTTTTCTCCTAAACCATAGTACTGTTCATCACGCGTACGAGTTAAGTAGTGGTAAGTACCTTCTCCTAGAGAGCCATCAAAATTATAAGCTTGCGTATAACGATCTTTTGCAATTTCTACGAAAGAGCCGTCCTCCTGCTTCATTTCCCATCTTATTTTAAAACCATCTAGTGTAATCGTTGCCTTTAGCTTTGCTGTTTCAATAATGAACTGCTCATCCTGCTGCTGTGCTATAAACGATGGTAGTGAAAACACTGAAAGATCATCACGGTGTCTCCCTTCTTTTGGAACGTCGCTCATGCCTGGTGCAACAAGCCATGTCTTTTCTACAACTGGAGTCTCCTCCTTCGTAAATCGAACGCGAACGATATCATCTTCTAATACATAAACTTTTGCATAAAAAGTTGGGTGTTCTAATTTAAATGTCACGATATTTCCTTCATTTGAAGTGAAAATAAACGGATATGCTAATTTTAAAGACATATTACTTCCTCCTATCTAATTACTTAATAGCCTGCAATATTTGGTAGCCACATTGAGATAGCTGGTATGTACGAAACTAATAATAGTACGATAATGATTACAATATAAAACGGAATCATTGGTTTTATAACATCCTCTAGCTTTAGCTTCGCTATACTTGCCCCAACGAAAAGTGCACTACCTACTGGTGGCGTAATGTTACCAATACTTAAGTTCATAACTAGCATAATACCGAATTGAATCGGATCCATTCCAAGAGTTAAGACAATTGGCAAGAAAATTGGTGTGAAAATTAAAATTGCCGGTGTTAAGTCCATAAACGTACCGATAAATAATAAGAATACGTTAATGATTAATAACAGTACGATCGGATTATCAGAAATCGATAAAATTAATTCACTAATTGCATTGGGAATACCTGTGAATGCCATTACCCATGACATAACAGACGACGCTGCTACAAGTAGCATAATAACCGACGTAATTTCTGCTGATTCTAAAATAATCCGTGGTAAATCTTTTATTTTAATCGTGCGGTAAATAAATGAAAGCATTAAACAGTAAGCAACCGCTACGGCAGATGCCTCTGTTGCTGTAAAAATTCCACCTAATATCCCACCGATTACAATAACGATTAATAATAAACTAGGAATTGCATCAATAAATGTTTTAAGTCCTACTTTAAATGTTACGCGCTCTGATACGGGCAATTTGTAACGGCGTGCATGCATAAATACAACTAACATACATGCTAAACCCCATAAAATACCTGGTATGTAACCTGCTAAAAATAGTGCAGCAACTGATGTACCACCACTTACAAGCGAGTAAATAATTAACGCTCCCGTTGGCGGAATAATTAATCCTGTTGGCGCTGAAGCAATGTTTGCAGCAGCCGAGAATTTTGGATCATAGCCCTCTTTCTTTTGTAATGGCCCCATCACGCCACCAATTGCTGCAGCTGCCGCAACAGAAGAGCCTGATAAAGAACCAAATAACATATTACCTAAAACGTTCGTATGAGCTAAAGAGCCTGGCATACGTCCAACTAGCACTTTCGCAAAGTTAATTAAACGAACGGCGATACCACCGTTGTTCATTAAAATCCCGGATAAAATAAAGAATGGAACTGCTAATAATGTAAAGCTATCTAAGCCTGTATTCATTTTTTGAGATGCTGTGAAAATCGCTATATCAAAAGGTATGACTGTTAATACTGCGATAAACGAAGCCATTACAATACTAATTGAAATTGGCACGCTTAAAAGCAGTAATACGATAAATACAGCGAATAGAACAAGACCAACTTGTAACGCCATCTTATATGCCCCTTCCGTTGATTAACTCAAATTAAGCTACTTCTGTTTCTTCTATTTGCTTTGGCTTAAAAATATCAATAATGTTCAATACGCAATAAAACGCAAACAGAACACCAGAAATGATTGTTGCCACATATAAATATTGCATCGGTAGGTGGATCGATGCAGATGTTTGGCCAACTGCATTATTTACTACTTGCCAACCACCAAAAAATAAAATAATAACGATGAATGCGGCTACTACTAGTTCAACAATTAAATTCACGCCTTTTTGTAGCTTTGATGGCAAAACATTTAAAAAAAATACAACTGCTAAATGCTTTTTCTTACCATACGCATACGCCGAACCAATCATCGTTAGCCATATTAATGAATAGCGTAAAATTTCCTCAGATACTGTACTCGGATTACTAATAACAAATCGCGTAAATACTTGCCAACATGCGATGATTACCATCAAGCTTAGAAGCACACAAATAATAGCCCCGCATACTTTATCTACAATATTTCGCATACTACCCCACCTTTAAATAAATAAATGAAGGCCCCTTTTATGAAATTAATTCTTAAAAGAGGCCATAAAAATTATTTTAAGCTTTGGAATTCATCAAAGTATTGCTTTTCTTTATCGCCTTTTTTCGTGAACTCTTCATGTAATACTGATGCAGCTTCGATATATGGTGTTTTATCAATTGTGTAGAATTTAACACCTAGAGCTTCAGCATCTTCCACTGATTTTTTAACAGCTTCTGCCCAAATTGTTTTGTGAGATTCAGTTGACTCTTTTGCAGCTTTTACTAAAGCGTCTTTTTGCTCATCTGATAATTTATCCCACGCATTTGTGCTAACAATTAAAATATCTGGTGAATATTGATGTTCAGTATATGTATAAGCCTTTGCTACCTCACCATGTTTTCCAGTTGTTAATGCTGTTTCATTATTTTCAGCACCGTCAATTAAACCTTGTTGTAACCCAGTGTAAACTTCACCGTAAGACATAGGTGTTGGTGATCCGCCCATTGCCTCAATCATAGCGATTGAAGTTTGAGATTCTTGTACGCGGATTTTTAAACCTTTCATATCAGCTGGTGATTCTACTTTCTTATCTACTGTATAAATACTACGTTGACCAGAGTCATACCAAGTAATTGGAACGAAGCCTATTTCTTTTGAATTTTCATAAATAGTTTGGATTGATTTAGAGTTATCCATTACGTTGTAGTAGTGCTCTTGACTTTCAAAAACGTATGGTAAAGACAAAATTGCGAAATCATCGTTAAATGATTCTAAAGCAGCAGCGCTTACTTTCGCCATATCTAACGCACCAGTTTGAACTAACTCAATTACTTCACGTTCTGTACCAAGTGTACCATTCGGGAATACTTCTACCTTTACACCTGCTTTATCTGCTTCTGCAAACGCTGTTAAAGATTCATGAATTGGATGGTTCTCAGGTTGGTTATGTGCTAAGCGGAATGATACTTCACTTGTAGAACTGTCATCCCCACAAGCTGCTAATACAGAAATACTTAATGCTGCTGTTGCTACTAATGAAAAAAACTTTTTTAATTTCATAAAGCTTTTATCCTCCTTTTTGTAAACGCTTTCATAATCTTATTAAAAAAAGAGCCTTAAAATAATCAAATTTTGATTTATATTATTAAAATATAATATGTGTTATGGTAATTCGATCTTATATCCTCCTTTTTGTAAACGCTTTCATAATCTTATTAAAAAAGGGCCCTAAAATAATAACGTTTTGATTTATATTATTATAATATAATATGTTTTATGGTAATTCGATCTTATACCCTCCTTTTTTTTGCAAACGCTTTCATAATCTTATTAAAAAAGGGCCTTAAAATAATAAGATTTTGATTTATATTATTATAATATAATATGTTTTATGGTAATTCAATCTTATTTTTAAAAAAAACAAAGTTTTTTAGATATTAAAATAAGTAATATTGTTGGTAAAATAAATTATAATGAAGAAAATAATTACTCAAAATAATAACGTTGTAAATTTAATGAAAGGAGCCTTTTTATGTCAATAACTATTAAGGATATAGCAAAGCACGTCGGTGTTAGCTATTCAACCGTTTCGAAAGCATTGAATGACAGTCCCCTAGTGAAAGAAGCGACCAAAAGTAAAATTTTAAAAAAGGCAAAAGAGCTCGGATATGAACCAAACTACGCAGCACAAGCACTCGTATCAAAGGAAACAAAAGTCATCGGGCTAATATGGTCTACCATAGAGCGTGTAGCTCCGTCCGCATTATTAACTCTTATCAACGATGAGTTACAAAAAAATAACTATTCAATGATTGTCGCGATTGATAACGTGTCTAATTCCATTGACTTATTTAAACGATTTTCAGTAGATGGCATTATTTTATTCAACATGCCTAACAGTGAACTTCTCTCTACTTATCCTTTACCCGTCATTACATATGGTGTAGACCGAGAAAGTAATTTCCCAATTATCGATGTTAATTATGAAAAAGCTATATATTTAGCAGTTGATTATTTACGAGAGCTTGGCCATGAACACATCTCATTAGTTGGAGATTTTTCAATTACAGATGAACGCCAAATCTTTAAGTTAAACGGATTTAAAAAGGCGCTTAAGCACTTCAGTATGGCAATATACGATAATAGTATTGTAAATACAGGTGGCCTAGATTGGTATGATGGGTATACAGCAACAAATCGATTATTATTATCATCAAAACTCCCTACAGCAATTATTGGAGCTAGCTATGATATAACTTCTGGAATTATTCGGTCATTACGTCACAATCACTACATTATTCCAAAGGATATGTCTGTTATTAGTTATGATAATGTCCCACAGTTGGCAACATTAGAAGTACCCGTAACAAGTGTAGGTGTTCCAGTAAATGAAATTGCTAAACATATAGTTGAAACATTATTACAAACAATCCAAACCCCTGGTATTATTCATGAAATTAAACTTACCCCTATTATTAATGAACGTGTAAGTTGTGCGAGTCCGAGAAAATAACCTATTATCAATTTAAATAAGCCTGTGCTCTTATAGTTCTTTACACTAAAAGTATTCAGTAATCTTACTTTTAGTATAGTAAAACCAAAGGGCAACAGGCTTGTTGCAGGAAATGTTCTAGAAGAAAAAGCCAGCAAACGTTTTATATTAACGTTTGCTGGCTTACTAAATAATGGCCCTGACAGGACTTGAACCTGCGACCCCCACCCTGTCAAAAGCATTCGTCCAAATCAAGCTAGTTCAGCTCAATTAAATAAGTATGGGAAACGTTGATTTAACAAGGTTTTTAGCAAACTTAAAATTAACCGAAAAAAATAATTCTGTGAGCAATTTGTGAGCAAGTGATCTGTTTCAAAAAGATTTATTTGATGTATTTTAATCTGAGGTTCGAATTCCTCCTGGGACGTAATCAGGTTCAGAAAGAATAAGTTAGAACCAACTAAAAAGTGCTTCAAATCCTTTGTTATGGAGGATTTGGGGTGCTTTTTTATTTTTTGAGAAAAAGTTAAAAACAGATAGATAATGAGAAGTTTCTACACATTTTCTACACAAACAGATAGACTTAAAACCAAATAAAATAGAGACGAAACTTGTTGAGTGTGTTTAGAATTAAAAATTTCACTTGTGATTTGAGAATGAAAACTGAAAGCTTTCTAAATAAGAAGAATCCATTTTGAAAAGGTAAATCAAAATGGATTTTTCTTTAGAGCTTTAAGTTTTTTTGTCCTCTGTTACTCAACAATCGCGCCATGTTTGTTGAATATCGTTAATAAAGGAATGCTCCTTTTAATTTAAGTATACTTTTCACAATATTAACTTTCATAATAAAAAATGATTGTCAAAGTAATCGTTAATTGTTCAGAAA
>JAEIGA010020259.1_pt1 | contig 10141 bp, 6 predicted proteins | sample 9270691 | NCBI WGS metagenome assembly JAEIGA01 (sample SAMN17057246, study PRJNA624740) | gut metagenome | biome: biome; isolation source: fecal sample | host: Bos grunniens | place: China: Xizang | collected 2019
ACCGGTACCGCCAAGACGGAAGAAGACGAGTTCCGTGAAATCTACAACATGGACGTTGTAGTCATTCCGACGAATAAAGACATTAAACGTATTGATAACAATGACTGTGTTTATCTGGAACAGAAAGCAAAGCTGAACGCGATTATCGATGAGATCCTGGAAGTACATGAAACAGGAAGGCCGGTGCTGGTAGGCACCATTTCCATCGAAAAATCCGAGGAAATCAGCTCTTTGCTCAATAAACGGGGCGTTCGCCACAATGTGTTGAACGCAAAACATCACGAGCGCGAAGCAGCCATCATTGCGGAAGCAGGACGGCTGGGCGCGGTAACCATTGCCACCAATATGGCCGGCAGAGGTACCGATATCATCCTCGGAGGAAATCCCGAGTTTGAAGCAAAAAAAGAAATGCGCAAAGACGGCTACGATGAGAATACGATCTCTTACGCTTCCAGTAAGATTCCTCTTGACGATGAAGATCTGCTGGCTGCTAGAAAGGTTTATGAGCAGTATTACGATCGTTTTAAAGCGGAACGGCAGGAAGAGCATGAGAAAGTCATCGAACTCGGCGGCCTTCATATTATCGGCACAGAGCGCCATGAGTCCAGACGTATTGACAATCAGCTCAGAGGTCGTGCCGGACGACAGGGTGACCCGGGTTCCACGAGATTTTTTGTCAGCCTGGACGACGACCTGGTCCGCAGATTTGGAGGCGACCGGATCCAGAACATTATGTCGAGGTTCCAGGATTATGCCGGAGAAGCCATCGATTCCAAAATGGTTACCCGCAGGATCGAAGACGCTCAAAAACGCGTCGAAGGGCAGAACTTTACTTCCCGTAAGTATGTCCTGCAGTACGATAATGTAGTAAACACACAGAGAAAGCTGATCTACGAAGAACGCCGCAGAGTACTCGACGGAGAGGAACTGCGCGGTTATATTCTCAATATGGCGTATGAATTCGCCGATGAGTATGTAGAGACCTGTACAGCGGGATCCAAATTCTCCGAAGAGTGGGATCTGGACATGCTTCGCAGGAATGTGGCCAGGCTCAGTCCCCGGATCGAACTGCCGGATTACGGAGAAAATCCACAGATTGAGCCGCAGGAACTTCAGGAAAGTGTTCACGAAGCGATTGAAAAAGCCTACAGCGAAAAAGAACAAGAAATCGGCGTAGAACGGATGCGTGAACTGGAACGTATGATCCTGATCAGGGTTGTCGACAACAAATGGATGGATCACATCGACGCCATGGACCAGCTACGTACAGGCATCGGACTGCGCGGACTGGGACAGCAGGATCCTGCGATGGCCTACGCCAACGAAGGCTATCAGATGTTCCAGGAAATGATCAGCAATATCAAAGAAGATACGGTGAAATTCTGTTTCAACGTGACACTCAGGACCAACACCGAACGCCGTCAGGTCATCACCGGAGGTCGCGAGAGAAAAGATGAAGCGCCTTCTGCGACCGTCAGCGTATCCTCCGGAAGGCAGCGGAATGACGGATCTGTTCCAAAAGAAGCAACCAAAGAATCCAGGGATGGACGCCATACTCCGTATAAACGGGTTGAGCCGAAGGTAGGCAGGAACGATCCGTGTCCTTGCGGAAGCGGGAAAAAATACAAGAACTGCTGCGGGAAAATCGCGGCCTCGGAATAAAAAACAGTAACAGAAACTTGAAGTTACAGAGTGAAGCCGCTGAGGCAGGTTTGTTTCAGCGGTTTTTTCAGAACTATGGAAAGGATGTGAAATGATGCTTCAGATCGATCAGATCAGATATGAACTGGGCGGAGTCAAGAGCAGTCTCTCGGAATTGGGTGAGTCCCTTTGACCCGGCCGGGTTACAACAGGAATTAAACAAAATCGACGAAGAAATGCAGGAACCGGATTTCTGGAGTGACAATGAAAAAGCAGCGAAAATCATGCAGACGAAAAAGAGCCTGGAGCGAAAACTGGGCGCTTACGAAAAGCTGAATACCGATTGCGAGGATCTTGAAGTCATGATGGAAATGGCGGATGAGGAAGAAGACGAGTCCCTTATCCCGGAGATCGAAGCCGATTTCCGGCGCCTGAAAAAGAATATCGAGGATATGCGTGTAGAAACCCTGCTCGACGGAGAATATGACAGAGATGACGCGATTATGGGGATTCATTCCGGTGCCGGCGGGACAGAGGCTCAGGACTGGGCCAATATGCTTTTGCGTATGTACACCAGATGGTGTGAACGCAAGGGTTACAAGTACACGATTATTGATTTGCAGGCGGATGACGAGAACGGCATTAAAAGCGCAACTCTGACGATCCAGGGTGAAAACGCTTACGGTTACCTGAAGAATGAAAGAGGCGTACACCGGCTGGTGAGGATTTCTCCGTTTGATGCCAACGCCAGACGTCATACATCGTTTGCTTCTGTAGATGTCACACCTCAGATTGAAGATGATATCGAGATCGAAATCAATCCGGAAGATTTGCGGATTGACACCTACCGCTCCAGCGGAGCCGGTGGCCAGCATGTTAATACAACGGATTCCGCGGTCCGGATCACACATATTCCGACGAATATTGTCGTGTCCTGCCAGAATGAGCGATCACAGCATCAGAACCGTGAAGTCGCGATGAGAGTATTGAAATCCCGTTTGCTTGAGTTGAAAGAACGGGAAAACAAAGAGAAAATTGACGAGCTTCGTGGAGATTACGGACAGATTACCTGGGGAAATCAGATCCGTTCCTATGTTTTCCAGCCTTATACGATGGTGAAAGACCACCGGACCAGCGCGGAAGTCGGCGATGTCCAGCGGGTCATGGATGGCGACATCGATTACTTCATCAATGAAAAATTAAAGCAGAAAGACTGAACAACCTATGGATATCAACAGAAAACTATCAGAAGAACTCGGCGTTTCGGAGAAATTCCTGGTTCCGACCATCGCACTGATCGATGAAGGCAATACGATCCCGTTCATCGCCCGTTATCGTAAGGAAATCACCGGGGGCATGACGGATGTTGTGCTCAGGACACTGGAGGAAAGGCTGAATTACCTGCGTGGATTGGAAGAACGCAAGGCTGAGGTACTCAAGACGATTGAAGAACAGGGAAAACTGACGGAGGAACTGAAAGCGGAAATTGAGAACGCGGAGATCCTCCAGCGTGTCGAAGACTTATACAAGCCGTTTAAGCAGAAGAAAAGTACACGAGCGGGTAAAGCGAAGGAACGCGGCCTGGAACCGCTGGCGGAGATCCTTTTGGCGCAGGAACTGACGGAAGGAACACCGGAAGAAGCAGCTGAGCCTTTTATTGATCCGGAAAAGGAAGTGGAGACTGCGGAAGATGCCCTGGCAGGAGCATGCGATATCATCGCGGAAAAAATTTCGGACGATCCGGATAATGTGGAAAAAGTTCGTTCCTGGACACGGGAGCACGCGACTATTGCCACGGAAGCGGTCGACCCGGAAGAAAAAACACCGTATGAAATGTACTATGAACATTCTGAACCGCTCCGTACTATTCCGAACCACCGTGTTCTGGCGATCAACCGTGGGGAAAAGGATAAGAAATTAAAAGTCCGGCTGATCGTTGATGTTGAGAGAGTGGAGGAGATGCTGAAGGAATCCCTGATCGATAACCATTCCTCTATCTTTACCGGACTCCTGGACAAAACGGCAGAAGACGCGTATAAACGGCTCATGGCTCCTTCGATCGAAAGGGAACTCCGCAATGAACTAACGGAGCGAGCTCAGAAAGAAGCCCTTAAAGTTTTCGCGGCAAATACGAAAAACCTCCTCATGGCTCAGCCGGTCAAAAACGCGAAAGTTCTGGCAATCGACCCGGGTCAGAGAACAGGATGTAAACTGGCTGCCCTTAGTGCCACAGGCAAGCTGCTGGCCTACGCGACCATTTATCCGACCCCTCCGAAAAAGGACATTGAAGGATCCGAACGGGTTCTGACAAAGCTCATTGACCGCTTTAAACTGAATACGATCGTCATCGGAAACGGAACGGGCTCGAGAGAAACGGAGCAGTTTATCGCGGATTATATTGCAAAGACAGGACAGGACTTGAAGTACACTTTTGTCAGTGAGGCGGGAGCATCGGTTTATTCTGCCTCGAAACTGGCGAGCGAAGAGTATCCGGACCTGGACGTAACTACCAGAGGCGCCATGTCCATCGGTCGCCGTCTGCAGGATCCGATGGCAGAACTGGTGAAAATCCCTCCTCGTAGCATCGGCGTCGGACAGTATCAGCATGACCTGGACAAAAATATGCTGGACAGCGCTCTGGCAGATGTAGTGGAAGACTGTGTCAACCGTGTAGGCGTCGACCTCAATACCGCTTCCCCTTCGCTTCTGTCGTATATCGCGGGGATCAATTCCCGTATCGCGAAAAATATCGTAAAATTCCGGGAAGAAAACGGCGCTTTCACCAGCAGGAAACAGCTTCTGGATGTACCGCAGCTGGGGGAGAAAACCTTTAGCCAGTGTGCGGGATTTTTGCGCATCAATGGCGGAACGGAACCCCTGGATGCCACGGCTGTCCATCCCGAATCATATGATGTCACCGGCATTATGTTAGAAAAACTGGGCATTGAACCGGAACAGATCACAGCCGGAGGCGCGGCGGACATCGAGAAACGAATTCTGGAGACCTATCCTGTCCGGCAGGAACCGAGCAGAAACAGGCAGCACAAACCAAAGACGAAGGTGGATCCGAACAGTCCTTTTGCGGCCCTGGCTGTCCTGCTGAAGGAAGAAGAACCGAAAAAGAATCGGAGACGCGGAGAAAAAAAGGAAGAGAAGAAAAAACGCCTTCACGACAGCATCGTTAAGATGGCCGAAGACCTGAATATCGGAGAAATGACCCTGACGGATATTGTGGAAGAAATCCGTAAACCGGCGAGGGATCCCCGTGACGAAATGCCGCCGGCGATTTTCAGAAGTGATGTCCTTTCCTTCGATGACCTGGAACCGGGAATGGAACTGGAAGGAACTGTGCGGAATGTTGTGGACTTTGGAGCTTTTGTAGACATTGGTGTTAAAAATGACGGGCTGGTGCATCTTTCCCAGTTGTCCGACCGTTATATCAAACATCCGCTGGATGTAGTCAGTGTTGGGGACAATGTCAAAGTCAGGATCCTTGACGTTGATAAAGAAAGAATGAAAATTTCCCTGACCATGAAGAAATCCTGAAGATCTCTTTTTCTGTAATTGTTCCGGTTGAACTGTGAATGGATTATTGATAAAATGAATTCATAAGTTTCTGTATGTTTATGAGGAATGATTTATGTGGATAGACTTTCTGGTAGCGGGTATTCTGATCATATTCCTTTTCCGTGGAGACCGGCGGGGTTTCATCGCTTCTCTTCTTGGAATTATCGGTTGGGCAGTTTCTCTCATCGCGGCGTTTGTTCTGTATCCTTATGCCGTTGATTTTTTCGACGACAAGACAAACGTCCGGGCAGGACTCACAAGCCGTGTGACAGAGTACGTGAAAAGCAAATTGATTTCACAGATGAACGGATCAAACGGCGGCAGTCTGCCGGATTCCGTTCTGGCAGCATTGAGCAGTACGTCCAATTCTTCTTTGGATGTGCAGGCGGCAGCGGCAGCCAAACCAATCGTAAACGTGTTCATGGATATTGTGGCATTTGTGGTTGTGTTAGTGCTGGTCCGTCTGATTTTTAAGATCGTACAGTCTATTTCCATGAAGATTACAGGGAGAGATCACGGCGCCATCGGTATGCTCAACAGTGTAGGAGGTATGGCTTTTGGACTGATCGAAGGTGCTATTATTGCGTACCTGATCCTTCTTCTGCTGGATTATCTGGCATTATTTGCCGGTATTACGATCCTCCTGAACCAGATGGACGATTCGATCGTCATGGGACTGATCCAACGACTGGATTTGATCCCTTATTCAGGAAATATCGACAATTTGATTAATTAGAAAAACATTGAAACCACGCAACTGCTGTGATATGATAACACCGATGTGCTTGTGTAGCTCAGCGGATAGAGCGTCGGTTTCCTAAACCGTGCGTCGGGAGTTCGAGTCTCCCCACGAGCACCAGACTGAGAGCCACTGGAGTATTTCCAGTGGCTTTTTTTCGTGGAAAGAAACGCTTTCCGGGAAGGAATGATATAATAAGAACAGGAAAAAACGAAAAGACAATATGATGATATTGAAAGGAGAAGCATGAGAAATATTACAATCTGCGTCGGGACATCCTGTTATATGAAAGGATCCCATCATGTCATTGACAGGCTGGATCAGTTGATTCAGCAGCATGGACTGGCAGATGAGATCGAGATCACAGCTGCGTTCTGTATGGGGCGCTGTCAGGAGAAAATCGGAACTGTGATTGATGGAAAGGATATCCTGGACCTGACGGAAGAGACCGTAGATGCCGTCTTTGAAAGAGAAATCCTTGGATCACCGGCTTGACAACTCTTACAGGAACGCGGGTTCGATCAGCGCATCCCGGAGCTTGACGACTCGGGAATGCATAAAGGAACAGAAAGGGGAATGTTATGGCGGAAATGATGAAAAGCAGGGCAAAAGAGCCTGTTATGAAGCTGAAGGCGGCGAACTGCAAAAATTGCTATAAATGCGTACGGGCCTGTCCCGTCAAAGCGATCCGTGTCCTGGACGAACAGGCGGAGATTGTTGAGGACCGCTGCATTTATTGTGGGAAATGTTATGTGGTTTGTCCGCAGGATGCGAGAGACCTGGCAGGGGATCTGGACCGGGTGAAAATGATGATTCAGGCAAAGGAAAAAGTGTATTTTTCCATTTCTTCCGCATTGACGGTCTATTTCCCGGAGGCGAACCTGCGCAGCCTGGCTTTCCTTCTGAAAAAACTGGGGGCTGCCAGAGTGGAGGAAACAGCGGAAGGCGCCGGCAGAATGGTACAGGAATATTCTGAAATCCTGTACAAGCACGATATGAAGAATGCGATCAGCACCTACTGCCCGTCTACGAATTTTCTGATCCAGAAGTATTATCCGCATTTGACGGAGTGGATGATTCCGGTCGAGACCCCGCTGGAAATTCACGCAAGGATGATGCGGGCTGCTTACGGAGAAGATATCCGGATTGTCGGAGTGGGCCCGTGCATAGCTTATCACAAACTGGCGAATATCGCGGAAGACGGAAGGCTGATCGACGCTTATCTGACGTTTGAGGAACTGGAAGAATGGTTCCGTGAAGAGAACCTGCAAATTACGGAGGAAGAAGATCCGGATACTATTTATTGCACCAGCTACCGGTGGAAGTACCTGGATGAACCACAGGGACTGACGAAAGCGCTGCCGGGTCAGATTAAATACAATTACAACATGTGGGAGATGAACGGAGAGACAAAAGCAGCCAGTATGTTCCGGGATTCCAGTGAAATGAACAATTATTTCATGACGATCACCGCCTGCAGCAGCAGCTGTCTGGGCGGACCGATTGCCCGTCTTCACCGGAAAGATGACTTTATCAGCAAAGACCGGTGGCTCGCGAAACTATGGAAGGAAGTCAGCCGAAGCAGCCAAAATCCGTCTGAGAAAACGGAAATCGAGGTCCGAAAGGGATACGATCCGATGCCGTTTGAACAGAATCAACCGGGAAAAGAGGATTTGGAGTATTTTTTATCACTGGTGGGAAAGCAATCGAAAAAAGATATGCTGAATTGTGGTGGATGCGGTTATTCCACCTGTGTTGAAAAAGCAGTAGCGGTTTATCAGGGAATGGCGGATCCGTTCATGTGCATCCCGAACGCTAGAGACAAAGCGGAGGCTCAGTCAAATCTTCTGTTTGACAACTCGCCGAATGGAGTGCTGGTTCTCGATCAGGATTTCCGGATCCTGGATGCCAACACAGTGGCCCAGCAGCTTCTGGGAGCAGAGGTGGAGCAGCTGAAGGGAAACGCTGCTTCAGAGTATCTCAGTGATGAATTTCTGACTCACGCCCGCTACAAGGAGACGGAAGTCATACGGGAAACGGTAGACTGTAAAAAAATTGGGAAAATCCTTTCGATTACTTTCTTTAAAATAAAGCGCCATGATATTGCAATGGCCATTCTGCACGACCGGACGGAACATGCCCGCAGGATTCAGGAAGTAGAATCGATTCGGGAGGAGACGATCAGCGTGACACAGGATGTGATCGAAAAACAGATGAGGATCGCGCAGGAAATCGCCAGCCTTCTCGGAGAAACCACGGCGGAGTCCAAGCTCGCGTTTAACCGTCTCAGAAATCTTCTGATGGTAAAGGATGAGGACAATGACTGACAGATTTTACACGGACGTTTATGCGATGAGTGCCAGTAAATCCGGTGAAGAACTCTGCGGTGACAAGGTATATGTGAAATACAGCGAGAACAGTTCCGTCATTGTTCTCGCCGACGGACTGGGCAGCGGGGTCAAGGCCAATATCCTGGCGACCCTGACAAGCCGCATCCTTGGAACAATGCTGAGCGAAGGAGCCAGCATCGAAGATTGTGTGGAAACGATTTCCGCTACGCTTCCGGTGTGCCGTGAAAGAGGCGTTGCGTATTCAACGTTTACCATGATTAAAGTGGACAACAACGGAGACGTCTATACAGCGGAATTCGACGGCCCGGAGATGGTCAACATCCGGGACGGAGTGCTGGATGAGAGCGTTCAGAAAAACAAGAGGATCCTGAATGGCCGGGAAGTCTGGGAAAGCCGTTTTCGTGCCAGGGTTGGAGATATGATGGTGGCGTTTTCCGACGGAGTCATTCATGCAGGAGTCGGCCAGCTGATCAATCTGGGCTGGAAAAGAACCAATATCCTGGAGTTTATCCAACGGACTTATCATAAAAACATGCCGGCCAGAACCATGACGCAGGAACTGCTAAGGACCTGTGTTCATCTATATCAGGAGAAACCTGGCGACGATACCACGGTGGTAACAGTACACATCTTGCCGAGAGCCGAGACCAGGGTTCTGGTAGGGCCTCCTGCGGACATGAAAGATGATGCGAAAGTCGTGGAAATCCTGATGAGCGCTTCCGGAAACCGTATCGTATGCGGAGGATCCACCTCACAGGTTGTTGCGAGGGAATTGCAGCAGGAGATTAAGGCGGAAACGGAGATTTACGATGAAAAAGTTCCCCCGGCTGCTCACATCAAAGGTATTGACCTGGTCACCGAGGGCGTTCTGACACTGACCGCAGCAGAAGAACTGCTGGATCGCTATAAAGCGGAATGTGAACAGGGTACTATGCCGGAATCCTATACGGATCTTGAAAAAAAAGATGGAGCGACCCGCCTGATCCGTATGCTTCTGGATGAATCCTCCGACATTGTTTTTATGCTGGGGCAGGCCAATAATCCGGCTTACAATAAAGGTGACACCCGGCTGGGGCTGGACGCGAAGATGAGGATAATTACTTCCATATCTGAAAAACTGAAATATTTTGGGAAAAACACCAGTATTGAAGAATATTGACAATCGGCGGCAGTTCGGGCGAATCAGTAAATAATCACTTAAAATCCGCTGAATTTTTTGACATACTACGAAGAGATTTTTGAATCTCTTCGTATTTTCTTGCAATAATTCTGCTGTATGCTAAAATTAAAAACATATTGCATCGCAGGAAGCGGCATTCGCAGATCTGTTCTGACGAAAAAGCAGATCCATCCCCGGCAGTTTGAGAATCGTTGCAGTTTGACAGAAGTGCCGGGAATAGAGTGGATTCAGTGCCGTGAGATTGTGAAATGGAGGGGATTAACATTAAAATGGATGCTATCGACGTGAGAATCCTGGAAGTCCTTCAGGAAAACGCTCGCGTATCAATATCGGAACTGAGCAAGAGGATCAATCTTTCCCTTTCCGCTGTCAGCGAACGGCTGAAAAAACTGGAACGATCCAACGTCATTAATTGCTATACGGCTATACTTGATCCAAAACTGCTGGGAAGAGATCTTTCGGTTTTTATCAGTATCGGGCTGGAAGCAACATCGGATACCCAGGCGTTCCTGGACTTTGTCGCCAATGATCCGGAAATCCTGGAATGCCATTATATTACAGGAGAGTACGATTATCTCCTGAAAGTGACCACCAACAATACGGATTCTCTGGAAAAGATCATGAACCGGATCAAGAGCTTCAACGGGATTAAACATACACAGA
>JAEIGA010020260.1_pt1 | contig 10141 bp, 5 predicted proteins | sample 9270691 | NCBI WGS metagenome assembly JAEIGA01 (sample SAMN17057246, study PRJNA624740) | gut metagenome | biome: biome; isolation source: fecal sample | host: Bos grunniens | place: China: Xizang | collected 2019
ATCTTGCCCTTCTGCTTCACATATACAGTATCTCTTCGTGAATCCACATCACTGCAGAGGACAAATGAAGTCATACGCTTGAACTCATCATTGCTGGTAGTGGTAAGTCTGATAGTACCGTCTCCATTACCCTCCAATGCGCTCAATGTAAGCCAGTCACTCTCCGCAAGCACCTCGACATGGTAGCTTCCGTTAGAATAGATATCCAGTTCATACTCACCACCCTCAGCCTCAATGACGCAAACATTGTCCTCAAGCGGAGTACCGAGCTCGACAAGCTTGATGTCGGCAGTCTCGTCAAAGGTGCAGGATGCAGCCGCAGACACAAGAGCGCCGGCACAGCAGATTCTAAATATATTTCTGATCATTTTCATTTACTGGTTATTTGGTTGACTGGATTACTGTAAAATTATATGTCTTGACATCCCCCGCAGGTGATACGAAAGTCAAAGTCATGTTCTGCTGTCTTACAGCTCCTGTCCTGTTCGCCTTCATAGTCACGCTAAGGCCTGTCGGAACAAGATGCACATCAGTGATCCATGTCTTATCCTCAAGGGTGATGTTCATATTATCCTGATAAGGCCAGATGGTATTTGCGCTTGTCTCCACCACAATTGTCTGCGCATCAGGGCCATACGAACCGAACCCAAGTGCAGGCAATGTGAACGCAGGAGTGATATCGCTCTGACTTACAGTGACATACTTATTGAATGTCATGCCTGTCGGATTGGCGATTGTAAGGCGAAGCTTTGCTGTTCTTTCAGCACCGGTCGCATTAGCGCTCACACCGAAACGGAATTTGTTGTGCTCAGCCTGGAATGATGTGATCCAGTGAGCAGGATCATTGTCCTCGCTTCCGATCAGGACAGATTCCTCCGAGCCGTCCGCCTTTGTGTAGATCGCATATGCATAGACAGCATCCGCACAATAGAGGAGATTGCCTGTCGCATTGACCACAGCAGTAGCCGCATTGTTGAAAAGCGGCACCTGGCTGACCTGAGGCTCATACACAGGAGTCGCCACAGGACCGGCCTGGGTCATCACGACTGTATCGCGAAGCTCATCCTTTGCCAGCACAATGCCCACACGTCTGGCAATACCGTAGTTGGCGCTGTATGTAAACACAAGGTCGCTGTTGCCGTAGCCTGAGACCTTATTGAGACTCGCCCAGCCCACCGGCTCAGTAAATGTTGCAGTCCATTCTCCGTCAGCATAGACAAGGACATGGGTAGAGCCTGCATCCTTGGTCAATGAGATATTGCGCTGCGCCACAGATAGCGGAAGATCCATCTGGAACGGCTTGTCACATGACGCAAGCAGCAGGAGTGATGTAAGTATTATTAATGTCTTTTTCATATTCTTCATTTTACATACCGTACTGGGCATATTCCTTATTGTCAAGATTGTACTTAGAGTATACAACCTGGGTATCCGGAATCGGATAATATCTGTGGCAAGGCATCATGTTATTGACCAGCGAAGAATAGTCGCTGTAGTCAGTGACAGCATCAAACCAGATACCCCAGCGTACGAGATCGAACTTTCTCTGGAACTCACCGAAAAGCTCTCTTGCTCTCTCGTTGCGGATCTCCTCTCTCAGGCGGACCTGTGTGCGGAGAGTATATCCTGAAAGTCCGGCGCGAGTTCTGGTCATATCAAGATACTGAACAGACTCAGGAAGCTGGTTTAGTTCGCAAAGGGCCTCTGCCTTGAGAAGAAGCGCATTGGCATAACGGAACACTGTATAGTTGTTGTCGTCATTACCTTCCATCATGTTAGGACACCAGAATTTCGGACCAGGATAAGGGCGTGTGGTAACCTTCTCGAAAGCCTTTCCTTCCCACTCCCACGCAACATTATAATAGTTGCGGAGGTCCTTACCTCGGCGTGGCATGAGACCCTGGCAGAAATACACATTCGCATATGCAGGCTGCCATGTCTTTGCCGAGTTTCCGAGCTCAGGGATCTGCACACCATCATAGATATCGTCCTTGTTTCTCACAGGAGTAGTGACGCAGGCAACATTCGAAACATATGAAAGTCCGCCCTCGGTGTATGTATGCTGAATCTCGAAAATCGACTCCGGAGTGTTCTTGCAACGGAACTGGATATCCTCAAGAGGATACTGGTTCAGGTCACCATAGATAGCCTCAAGATTGTCACACGCTGAGATAACCTCGTCCCAATCCTGGTTCCACGCAGCAAAGTTCGCAATAAGCATCCATGCTGCAGCCGCACCCAGACGCTGCTCCTTGTTGTCCGATGTCCTGGTCTGAGGCACAAGCGGAGCGATTGAGTTAAGGTCCCTGATAAGCTCTGCGCGAGTCTCGTTGGCGTCCATTCTTGGAAGTTCTGCGACCTTGAGAAGGGTCGCTGTATCGCTCACATCATACATATAGAAAGGCACATCGCCGAAGAAACATGTAAGATGCCAGTAATACAGTGCACGTAGCACCTTTGCCTCACAGAGGAGTGCGTTCTTCTCCGCTTCAGTAATGTTGGTGCAGGCATTGATACCCTCGATAGCGAAATTGCATCGCTGCACTCCAAGATAACCCTGCTTCCATACTGTGGTACCGAAACGAGGCTTCACAGGACTGATGTCAAGCTGCGCGTCAAGAGTACCTGACGGACAGTACATGATGTCAGTAGTACACTCTACAGCAAGGAAATACTGATATGTATAGATACTCTTCAGAGGAATGTAGCAGCCGTTTACAACAGACTGGCACTCCGAGTAGTTTCGGAAGAAGTTGTCCGGGGTAGAGATAGACGATGTATCCTCATCCAGCGAGCAGGATGTAACCCCTGAAATCAAGCCGGCCATAAGGAGCAGACCCATTATATTATTGAAAATTTTCATACCTTGATTTCTTTAGTGTTAATATCTTACCTGAATGCTGAATGTGAATGTTCTTGGTTTCGGATATGCTCCGAGGTCGACACGGCGAAGGGTCGAAGATGTTCCCTCACTTGATACATCCGGATCAAATCCGTTGTAGTTCTTCCAGAGGTAGATGTTCTCTCCTGAAAGAGTGAATGTCACATCCTTGATACCGTTTCTCCATTTCTTGCCCACATCCCATGTGTAGCCGAGACTGAGGTTCTTGAAGCGGATATATGAAGCATCGTGAATCATGAAATCGCTTGGAAGAGATACGTCTGTGTATCCTGCGCGCGGAATGTTTGACTCAGGATTTCTCTCAGGATGCCATGAGTTGAGCATGTAGCGGAACTGGTTGGTATTGATACCGCCGGACTGATAGAACTCACCGTAGTTGTAGATCTTTCCTCCGAGAGAATATGCCCAGTATACTCCGAGCTTGAAGTTCTTGTAGTAGAATGTATTCTGGATACCACCATAAAGAATAGGATCCGCACTTCCCTGATATACAAGGTCTTCTTGGTTGAGCACACCGTCATGGTTGATATCATAGTATCTTGGCGTACCGTCCGCCCACTTGGTGTTCTCACTCGCGTAAGACTTGGTCTGTCTGTTTCTTTCGCGCTCCTCGTCTGACTTCCAGATGCCGCCATACTTGAATCCCCAGAGCGAGTTAAGAGGATAGCCCTTCACATAACCGTACATCATATACTTGTTGTTGCCCGGACAGTTCATCGCAGCAACGAAATCCTCAGATCCGATTTCGATTACCTTCTGGGTATTATGCGAGATGGTGAACGATGTGGTCCACTGGAAATCCTTGCGCTCAATGTTGCGGGACTCTACAGAAAGCTCCAGACCCTTGTTTGAGATCTCACCGAGATTACACATTCTCTTATCGTAACCTGTCTGCTCGGCAACCTGCACCTGAAGGAGAAGGTCTGTAGTCTTTGAAAGATAGGCCTCGGCTGTAAGTGAGAGTCTGCCTCCGAACATCGCCCAGTCAAGAGCAAGGTTGTACGATGCAGTCTTCTCCCATGTAAGTCCCGGCTCCGCAAGACGGCTTCTGTAGAATGCCACCGGCTGCGATCCGTCAAAAAGATATCCGCCTGTGGTACTGTCAAGCTTTGCAAGAGAATAGTATGCGCTGATGGCGTCATTACCTGTCATACCGGCACTGAAACGGAGCGAAAGTTCGTCAATCCAGGTCACAGGAGCCATGAATGACTCATTGGAAATGTTCCATCTCAAAGCAGCTGACGGGAAGAATGCCCATTTGTTGTTTGCTGCGAAGTTGGATGCTCCGTCGAAACGTCCAGTTGCAGTGAGATAATAGCGAGACTTCCAGTTGTAGTCCACACGGGCAAAGGCCGACATCTTGGCCTTGCTGCTGTATGAAGTGCTGGCAGAATATGTCTCCTTGTCAAGAACGGCGTTCATATTGTTCCACATCACCTCGTCATCCATATATCCCTTACCCTCAAGAGAGAAGTTCTCTGCAGAATACTGATAGAGAGAGAAACCTGCAAGTGGCTGGAATGTGTGTCCATCCTTCTCAAGCTTATACCTGATGGTGGTCTCGTTAGACATCGAATTCTCAGAATAGTCAGCCCTGTTCGCCTGGCCACCCTCGTTCTCTGTCTTTGCAGGAAGGGTTCCCGGAAAATACTTGTAGGTCTGTCTGAAATACATATAATATGAGAACACGCTTGAGATCACAAAGTTCTCGACCGGAGTCACATCAAGACTGAACGCGTGGTTCATCGAGTTTCTCTTGGTCTGGTTTGTGTTCAGGTCAATCATCGCTCTTGGAGTATTGATCTTCTGTCCAAGGTTGTAGAGCGGGTTCTCGGAATCAGTCACCTTAAGCAGCGGAGAAAGGTACTGTGCACCGTTCCACCAGCTTGTACCACCGATTGTGGCCTTGTTCTCATCTGTATGACGCCAAGTGTACGATCCGTTGTAGCTGGCCTTGAGCCAAGGGAAGATTTCGCGTTCTCCCTTGATTCGGCCTGAGAATCTTTTCTGGCCACTGCCGTCAATGATACCCTCGGTGTCATTGTATGAGAGAGATGTATAGAAGGATCCCTGCTTGGTACCTCCCGTCATCGAAAGAGCATAGTTCTGCGAAACTGCATTTCGTGTAATATTTCCGATCCAGTCTGTTCCCTCACCATAGCTGAGAGGGTCGGCATATACCGAACCTGAAAGCGGTGTATTGGCATTTACATTCGCGTGGCTCTTGTCATCTCCGAAATATGCATAGTCATTTCTGTACTGCACAAACTCAGATGCGTTCATAAGGTCGAGCGACCTAGGAAGCTGCGAAAGACTGAAATCCGCCTTGAAGGAGATGTTCACTTTATCGGACCTGGTACCCTTCTTTGTTGTGATGATGATGACACCGTTGGCACCTCTTGAACCGTAGATTGCTGTCGATGACGCGTCCTTGAGGACAGAGATGCTGGCGATATCGTCCGAGTTGATATCATTAAGGTCATGAATAGCATCCATAATACCGTCCACAATGAAGAGAGGCTCATTGGAAGCCGAGATGGAACGTGTACCACGGATTCGGATTGTTGTAGTCGAGCCGGGCGCACCGTCTGTAGACATGAAGTCGGCACCGGCAATACGTCCCTGAAGGGCGTTGTCGATAGAAAGAACCGGTGCATCCTTGATATCACCCATCTTCACATTTGCAACCGAACCTGTGAGGTCTGACTTCTTCGCTGCACCATAGGCAATGACCACGACATCATCAAGGACATTCCTATCCTCCGAAAGTGTGAAATCAATGACCTTGCGCTGGCCTACTGCCTCGGAGACAGGCATGAATCCCATGAACTCCGCCTTAAGCACATCCGAAGGCTTTGCCGTAATTACGTATGCACCATCAATGTCTGTTATAGATCCATCCTTGGTGCCCTCTACAGTCACGTACGCACCGATGAGCGGCTCACCGGCGGAATCATACACGTGACCCGTGATCTGGGACTGGGCAGATGCACATAGGCCGATTAAGGCAAATGTGAATGCAGCCAGCCATCTTTTTTGCAGATTATATTTCATCATTAGGCAATTTAGTCGTTATTGGATGCAAGAATCCTATCCTTGCCGCTTCCCTGGTTCAACTGATAATAGTCGACATCCTTTCCGTCAACCAGTTTCATCACATAGTAGTCGTCAATGAAAAGACGCGAACCAGCCGATGAGGACGAAGCTCCGGAAGTAATCTTCAGGCATGTATTCACTCCGACAGGATTGGTCTCTGTAGACGCGATGAAGACAATGAAGTTGCTCTCAGGCTTCCAAAGGCCTTCCTGTGTCACAGCATTTGTAATGATGTCCTCTGTCTGGAATGTCATGGAAGTCTTGCCCTCCTGCACAAAGTCCCTGATGACACCTCCGCCGACAACATCCACCTTGAACGACTTGTCATCACCCGGATATGAAGCAGCCTTGAATGTCACCATGAGAAGTGAATCATATCTGTGAAGCGAGCTGGTAGGAGTAAGGAGATTGCCCTTGGTTCCAGCAGCGTCACCGAGTCTCAGATGGCCATATCTTCCATAGCAGCTGTATGACTCTGCCACCGGTTCAGAAGAGAATCCCTTCTTGCGAAGAGCGTCTGTCCACTCCGAGCAAAGCTTCTCGCCGGAGAAATCAGTCGGAAGCCATGAGCCGTACTTGAAGTCAGAGAAATCTTCTCCTATTCTCTCGATTGCACCCTGGTGTACAGGAAGGAATGTTCCGAGGTTTATCTGCTTCTTTGTAACTGACAATGTTCCTGTCCTGCGTGTATACAATACTCCTGATGATCTCTGAGCATAACTCAATGTCACCTTCCATACCGAAGGGTCCGATGTCTTTTCGCATGAGACGACCTCAAGCCATGGAGACGGAGCCGCATCCTGCCAGAACACCTCGAAATCCGCCACATCAGTCTTGATGTAAAGCTCAGAAGTACCCTCAAGGACATTAACGCAGAACTCGTTCAACGGTTCATCACTGCAATCCGCCAAGGCATGCAACTCGAACGCATCCGTACGTGGAACATTGCGGTCATCCTTGGAACAGGCCACAGAAGCCAATGCCAGGACTGCCAGCGAAACCAATGTCGATAGTTTTAATTTCATATATTATCTGATTTTAAAAGACACGATGATAGGAAGATGGTCTGAAGGTCTCTGGAAACCTTTCACACGATGGTCTCTGACAGGCCTTGTGTACGAATCCTCGACAATCTGTGCATCCTGCACACACTCATAAAGCGCAGGGCTGCAATAGACAAAGTCTATACGCTTTTTCTCGAATGTTGTGGTGTAGAAGTTTCTAGGACTACGCTCCCAGATCAAGTCCACATATGGTGTATTCTCAAGTATATACTTATGAGTCAGAAGCTTAGTCGAATTCTCAGGGTATTGATATACCCAGTTATCCTTTGGAGAGACAGCATTGAAGTCACCCGCCATAAGCCAGAGATTCTCCGAAGCATTCCTGTCTGTAAGAATAGTGTGCTCGCAAATCCATCTGAGTTCCTGCTCACGGTACATATCTCCCTCACCCTTTGCCGCACTGGCCTTGATGACCTCCGGAGCCGCACCCTTGCAGTTGAAATGATTCTGCTGCGGCCAGGTATGAAGTGACACAAGGTTGATAGTCTTGCCTGCCACCTTAATTCTTGCCCAGCCTGCACCGTGGCATACAACGAAATTCTCGTCACCGACAATCTTCTCTACACTCTCGATCGGATATTTTGAAGTGATTACCTGAGGATATCCGTCGCGATGACCTGCCACATATATATGCTTATGACCATATCTCGGAGCCACCTTTTCCCAGATGAAGTAGCGCTCCTCGCGAGGAAGACGCTTTGATGTGCCTGTGTAGTAGATAGTTTCGGCCTCTGCCCAGATACATACATCCGCCTTCTGTGCCTTGACCCAGTCAACAAAGGCATCGTAATTGTCATCCTGACCTGTCCACATTCCGTTCTGGACATTCCAGTAGAGGACCTTGAGGTCCTTGCCTCGTGACTGAGCTGATGTAAGCGAAACGAGTACGCAGAATGCTATGAGTATAAGTCTCTTCATATTAGTTCATCTTAAAGTCTACGAGAATAGGTCTATGATCCGAAGGACGGCAGAAATATCCCGATGTTACGTTCTTGTCCTGGCTGAGGATAGTCCATGAATCAATAAGGATCGCTGCGTTCTGGATACGGTCATACATTGCCGGAGAAGCATACATGAAATCGATTCTTCTTGTGTCACCGTTGATAGAGGAGAAATAATCCTCCGGTGCATTTCTCTCGGCGATGATATCCTTCAGGTTTGTGTTTGCAAGAAGGTAGTCATGCAGTAGCCAGACTGTGCTGTTTGGGTCATTATTATAATGTTCTGCATCAACTCGGGACACAGCGTTAAAGTCTCCCATAAGAAGCCAGTTGGTCACCGATGAATTGGCCGATGCATTGATCACATTGTCGCATATGTGCTTGATCTCATGCTGACGATGGTAGTCTCCCTCAAAGAGAGCCGAAGATGCAGCCTTTACCTCATCTGACTTGCCCTCGCATCTTGGATGATATGCCTGGGCATATGCATGGAATGATACGAAACTTACCTCTGTTCCGCCGAAATTAACACTGAAATGTCCTGCGCCATGAGCTACTGGGCTGTCAGCTACAGAAGTCTGATAGATCTGCTCGATGGTGGTGATATTGTACTTTGATGTGATAATCTGTGGATAGTTATCCTTGTCAGCACCTTTAGCTACATAATTGTGACCATATCTCGAAGCCACTGATGCCCAAGCACTTGGAAGAGGTCTATTAGAGCTGGACAGTCTATCTCCTGTTGTGCTGAATATAGATTCTCCCTCACACCACACGCATACGTCTGGGTTGTATTTCTTTACCCATGCGACAAAATTGTTGTAATTATTGTCCTGGTCAGCCCAAATACCGTTCTGGACATTCCAGTAAAGGACACGAAGAGTTGAGCTTCTTTTGAGAGAAGCGTCGTAAACTGTCCTGATCTCGAAATTATCAATATAGAATCCGTAGTTTCCTGCTTTCGAATTGGATGTAGGAGTGGTTAGCTTGAACGTTGAAGCATCATTGATATTCCTTACTGTCAGCGAGATTTTATGCCAGCTGTTCTTCGCAGTCATGTCTGCTGGGATCTCCACAGCACTCTTGAAAAGTTTTCCGGTCGAGCCCGTCTTGGAGAACACCCTTGTGAATGCATCCTTGGAGAGTTCCTTTCCGTCAATGCTGCATGAAACGATATTCGCACCGTTTGTCGCCACGAAATACAGGTCGTCGTTAAAGTCTGATTTTGGGCAGAAGTCAAAACTGATTGTCACATCCTTCTGCATCTTGATGGATACTCCGGCGATAGTCGGCTCGAAGATACCGTTATATGAGTCAGACGCTCCCACAGAAATATAGCCCTGGTGCTCCTGAACACGGAAAAGGGCCACATAGTCGCCTACATTTCTACTGCGGATATATGAAGCTGAGAGATTTCTCGACTCATCCACAATCTTGCCTGCGATATCACTCAGAGTCGATGACTTCTGCACATATCCTGCACCGGCCATTGTCGACTCGGTCTGATAGAGAGGAGTCTCATATCCGGTAAGCGACCTGAAACTTGATGTTGTCACCTTCTCGGATTTCGGAAGCATTGCCAGAGTCTCGCTTCCTCCTACGATATCACCGCCCCATACAAAGTTGTCAAATCCCTCATAGTAAATAAGATCCGAATCTGCCTTATGAGCGATTTCCTTTACATACACCTCATCGGCAGCTACGCTGAATGACGGGATTACAGTCCTGGACATCTTGTGGTCTGCCGTACACACTGTCACCTCAAGTCCGGAAGCATAATGTCCGGCTGCAATCGGAATAAGGAATTCCGCACCCGCACCGGCAAGAGGCACGAAGCTACCCTTATTTGTAGTATTGAGAACCACGAAATCAGTTCCCTTAGAGATAGCGAAACCGTCAGATGTATATGAACCGACACCGGCAATCTTTGCCCCGTTAGGATCTTTCACCTTTACAGAAGCAACTGATGCATCACCTGTAACCTTGAGCTTGAGAACCGCGCAGCCTGACTTGAAATCCAGATCAGCCTTCTGACCTGCCACCTGAGCCTGAGCAAAAAGAGGGAGTGAAGTCACACTCTGCTCCATCTGATGATAGGCATATGCGAAAGGATGAACGATATCCTTATCAGGAGTCTC
>JAEIGA010020261.1_pt1 | contig 10141 bp, 10 predicted proteins | sample 9270691 | NCBI WGS metagenome assembly JAEIGA01 (sample SAMN17057246, study PRJNA624740) | gut metagenome | biome: biome; isolation source: fecal sample | host: Bos grunniens | place: China: Xizang | collected 2019
CTTCATCAGTTATTGCTAACTCTTTCAACAACGTAATCAGGAGCAGTATTTTTTTCTCTTCAATAGTCGGCTCCTTTAAAAAACGGCGTAGATAAGGATGAAAAGCTTTTGAGAGAATTTGCTGTTGTATTAATTTATTGTACTTATAAAGATTTTCCACGAATAATCACCCTTAATACCATGTTATAAAGTTCTTTCGAAATAGATTGAATGCTTCATTTTCACTTATATTCATTGTTTCGGAAAATGAATAATTGAACATATTCCTAGTGAGAAAACCACTGATAATTATATCATAAATTGCTGTAATAATCTGTTTTCTACCCTTGCGAACTAAATATTCTCGACTTCGAAAATCGTTCTCTCTAAATTATTTACCACCAGATAAGGACATAAAATCCCCTAATTTGATAAATACTCTAATTATTCACACAAAAATAGCAGGATAAACCTGCTTATTTTCGCGTGCTCTCTACCTCACCAAATGGTGTATAAATTTGAGCATTACCGCGAACCTTTATGGCAGAAGTATGCTCTGTAAACTGGGCAATCATTACCTCTCCTTTGTCAAGCTTTTCTGAATGATGAAAGCGAGTATCTGATCCTCTCGTTAAACCGATAACATTTACGCCGTCCTCTTTAGCCTTAATAATTACATATTCTGAGCTTTGCTTGGTCATGACCTCACCTCATCAGCTTTTAATAAATGTTAACACTTCTGCACGTGTTCTAGCATCTTCAGCAAATATTCCACGAACAGCAGAAGTTACTGTTTTTGCCCCCGGCTTTTTCACACCGCGCATCGTCATGCACATATGCTCTGCTTCAACTACAACCATTACACCATGCGGATCTAAACTTTCCAAAATACTATCAGCAATTGTAGACGTAATTCTTTCCTGCAACTGAGGTCTTTTTGCAACAGCCTCGACAGCTCTAGCCAATTTGCTTAATCCTGTTACGACCCCACCTCGCGGTATATAAGCAACATGAGCAACCCCATAAAACGGTACAAGGTGATGCTCACAAACAGAGTAAAACGGTATATCCTTAACTAAAACTAGTTCCTCATGATCTTCTCCGAAAACTGTTTTAAAGTATTCTTTTGGGTCTTGGTGCAACCCGGAGAATATTTCTTCATACATACGAGCTACTCGCTTAGGTGTATCAAGCAATCCTTCTCGATTCGGATCTTCACCTACTGCTTCTAAAATCATTTTTACTGCATCCTCTATTTTAGCGTGATCTACTTTTCCCAATTGATTTCCCTCCAAAATTCCGCTACCAAAACTATCATTAAAGTTTTTGTTAGTTGAAGTCCTTTTTGCAATATAACGCTTTACTAACAAGTTAAAAGAGATAAATACTTAATTTTATATTAACACATTTTTAAAAATTCTCTAAATGAAAACAACTTATTTAAGGCTAATGCTGAACTCTAAGCCCTGAATTCCTGAACGCCATCATTTAGGATACTACCGAAAGCTTTTTGGCTCATTTTATAGATTAAGAAATAACTTTAAATTCAAGTAGTTGTCTAGCTACATCAGTCTGCTCATCTTATGTTAGTCAGAGCAAAGTAGGTCGACTCTGTTTTTCTAAGGACAAAGAAAAAGAGGAATAATATTTGCCAGAAGCATATTATTCCTCTTATACATATTAAATTAATATGTAAAATTATTTCACTGCATCTTTAAGCTGTTTTCCTGGTTTGAAAGCAGGAACTTTGCTTGCAGCGATGTCGATTTCTTCCCCAGTTTGAGGATTGCGACCTTTACGAGCAGCACGCTCACGTACTTCGAAGTTACCGAAACCGATAAGCTGTACTTTATCACCATTTTTAAGTGCTTCTAAAATTGTATCAAAAACAGCATCAACAGCTTTCGTTGCATCTTTCTTTGAAAGCTCGCTAGCTTCTGCAACTGCATTAATTAGTTCTGTTTTGTTCATGCCATTCACCTCCTCCCAAAGGGAATTTCATTTTCAACATTCTCAATAATTGCTTTTCCATGTTGTACAATGAAGGTTTTTTAACTTTATTTAAAACTTTTACCCATGCTTACGCATAGCCTATTTATCCTACTCTATCTATTTAAAGAAATCAAGTAGTTATACAACTAAAAGCATGTACAAAAGCTTAAAATACAAATGTAATACGGAAGAATGGCCACATTGCATCTCATTTACTGTATGTAGATTATCACAATCATTTAGCGTTATCAAGAGTATTCAATAAATAAGGGGAATCTTTTAGTGAAATAAAATATTTCCTTAAAAATTTTGTCACTCTTTTACTATCCTGCCCATCATTCTCTGTAATCAAACATAAAATTTTGAATATTTAACCTAATATATGTTATATCAGAATTATTGAAACACAAAAAGAAGAAGCGAAACTTTAAATCAATAAAGTTCCGTTCTTCCTATTAACTATTTTATAAAATAATCGCAATTAATCCGCCTGAACCCTCGTTTATGATACGTTCTAGCGTTTCCTTTAGCTTATACCGTGCGTTTTCCGGCATAAGTGACAATTTGCCCTGTATCCCTTCACGAACAATACTACTTAAGCTTCTCCCGAATATATCAGAGTTCCAAATAGATAAAGGATCATCCTCAAAATCTTGCATTAAATAACGGACCAGTTCCTCACTTTGTTTCTCCGTGCCAATAATAGGGGCAAACTCTGATTGCACATCTACTTTTATCATGTGTATAGATGGGGCGACCGCCTTCAAACGAACACCGAATCGTGGTCCTTGTCGAATAATTTCTGGCTCTTCCAAGCTCATGTCAGCAAGCGAAGGTGCCGCAATACCATAACCTGTTTGCTTAACCATCTTTAAAGCGTCCGATATTTGATCATATTCTGCTTTTGCATGAGAAAAATCCTGCATAAGCTCCAATAAATGATCCTTACCTCGAATTTCAACGCCCACTATTTCTTTTAAAATCCGATCATACAATTCATCCGGTGCGAACAAATCAATTTCCGCTATCCCTTGCCCCATCTCCATACCGGCCAGACTTGCGTTATCTATGAATTCATAATCTTTGAATTGGTGTACAACGCGATCTACATCACGTAATCTTTTAATATCTTTAACAGTATCCCGGACGGCATCCTGATAGCTTTCTCTAAGCCAATGATTCTCCCGCAGAACCATTACCCAGCTCGGCAAATTTACATTTACCTCTAATACTGGAAACTCATACAATGCTTCTCTCAGGACGTTCATGACATCCACTTCCCGCATACCCTCTACACTCATTGCAAGCGTTGGAATATTATATTGCTCCTGAAGTTTTTCCCTTAAAGCTTCCGTATCCGGATGGTATGGTTGAACAGAGTTTATGACGATGATAAACGGCTTTCCAACCTCTTTCAATTCCTCTATGACACGCTCTTCCGCATCTAAATAATCACGTCGAGGAATCTCGCCAATCGTTCCATCTGTTGTAACGACTACCCCTATCGTCGAATGATCTTGAATGACCTTACGTGTACCAATTTCAGCCGCTTCGTGAAAAGGGATTGCCTCTTCATACCAGGGAGTCGTTATCATTCTAGGACCATTTTCATCCTCATATCCTTTCGCCCCTGGAACTGTATATCCTACGCAATCTACAAGGCGAATATTGACTTCCAAGCCATCTTCTACTCTCACATTCGCTGCTGCATTTGGTACAAATTTAGGCTCAGTTGTCATAATTGTCTTTCCGGCTGCACTTTGAGGCAATTCATCTAAAGCTCTTGCCCGATCTGCTTCGTTTTCCATATTCGGCAATACGACCAGTTCCATAAACTTTTTTATAAACGTTGATTTTCCAGTTCGAACCGCTCCCACTACACCTAAATAGATGTCACCACCAGTCCGTTCTGCTATATCTTTGAAAATATCTACTTTTTCCACGAGATTCCCTCCCGATATTAGAGTGCTTGGGGTAAAATAACTAATGCATTAATTAGATACTATATAACTATGATGTTGTCCTACGAAATTATGCAATTTTCTTACAATAAATTTCTCCTTCTCCGTTATTTTCCACCCATTCGACTAACAATCTTCCAATAATCCCCTTACTTCGCTGTTAATAAAAACGATTGTATGTTCTCTCCATTATTGTTTTCATCATCTTCCACTTTCTAAAGCAGATTTATTTGAAATAAAAAACCTTTCTCTTACAATATATTTTTGCAAGAGAAAGGTTATTCCTAAATTGGCATAAAAACCACAATATTGTTTTCAGTGACTGTATAAGGCATAGAAAATGCCGGAACAAAAAATGAGTCTTCTGTTAATAAATATCGGATATCCTCACCCGGCTCTACTGTCTGTCCATTCTTTAATGCAACTACCAAATCAGCTGTATAATCGAGGTATAAATCCCCCTTCGAATCGATCACTATCGGCAAGTGCGATTCAGAAAATGGACTTTGTATAAGCGGTACTTCATCATAGCCGAGAGCTTTATAATCAAGCGTGAAAACATTTGTATGTAACTGCTCTTTAAAAGGGAGATATGGATTGCTATCCATGTACATAGTCAATCTTAAATTAAACTCCTGCATAGCTTGTGCTGCCCGCAAATCCAAGATTCGCACCGTCGGATTCTCTTCCACATCAATCAACACATATTGAAAGACCCCCCCGCTTTCAAAGGCATTACCAGGAGCATCGGCAATATATTTCCCTATTAATTTTTGAAAGTCTATCGGATATTTTTGATAATAAGGGACATCTGCTTCCTGATTTTTTATAGGTAGCAAACCTTCCGTATCCTGACGATATTGCTCAACCGCCGTTTGCACCATTTGCAATTGAACATCATTTGGTATCGAATTTTCGACTTTCTGGCTTTGCGGATACATGCAACCTGTTAGAATGACTAAAAGCATAAGCATAAGGCAACTTAAAAAATTTCTTCTCATCATTGTGTTGGTCCACTTACCACAACGAGAAATATAATAATCCCCGCAAAAATCATCAATATATAGGCAATAATTGCCGTTATAATCTTAAAAAATTTATTTTCGAGTTTAAAGCGACTGAAGTAGATCGACAGTAGTGAAATCATCATAAATAGCATGGCCCCAAAAGAGATCCACATTTTTTGCAAAGCTGGTGTCATTTCCCTCATTCCCCCTGGCGTTTAATCAAGCTAACGCTTTTTCCTTTTTTTATATACTTATCCATTATAGTACATTCCTGTATTAAAACGACATAATTTTCTGTGTTTTTGTATCTTTTAAGAGAATTTTTTAGCAAGCCTGATAGGACGAAGCACTCTGTCATGCCTCTTAGCTTGTTGACAAATTATATACTTGGATGTAAAAAAACAGGAGTCCGCATAATTGCAGCTCCTGTTTAATGACTAAACTACCCATTTAGGTTTGAGTCTTGTTATACAATAGCATTGTATGAATTTATCCGAATAGCGGCATCTTCATCTGCCTATAATCAATCATTTTTTCGTATATTATTTTGCAGTATGCAAAATATCTACAAGATCGTCCATCTCTGACTTCTTGTCTCGTGACATTAATGAATCGACCGCAGCTTGTACATTGTTATTTTCAAATAACACACCATATAAAGCCATGGTAATCGGCATTTTGACATTGTACTTCTCTGCAAGTTGGAAAGCTGCCTTTGTCGTACGAACACCTTCAACAACCATTCCCATGGCATCTAGCGCTTCTTCAAGCGTATGCCCTTTTCCGAGCATGTTACCTGCACGCCAGTTTCTTGAGTGAACACTTGTACAAGTTACAATTAAATCCCCGATTCCAGTTAGCCCTGAGAAAGTTAACGGATTTGCTCCCATAACATAACCCAATCGGGCAATCTCAGCTAGTCCTCTTGTCATTAGTGCCGCTTTGGCATTATCACCATAGCCAAGACCATCAGTAATCCCTGCAGCCAAAGCGATTATATTTTTCAAAGCACCACCGATTTCTACACCGATTATGTCCGGATTTGTATAAACCCTGAAATTCTGGTTAATAAATAAATCCTGTACTTTAGCAGCTGCTTCCATGTTTTTCGAAGAAACTGTAACGGTCGTAGGATGACGCAAGCTTACTTCTTCTGCATGGCTAGGACCTGATAAAACGACAATATTAGTAATTTTATCTGTGTCACGTTCTTGTTCAATGATCTCTGAAATGCGCAACAACGAATCTGGCTCAATCCCCTTACTTACATGAACAACAGTAAGTGGTTGCTTTGCTTGTGCGTTGATTTTTTGAACAACCTCTCTAATTGCCTTCGTCGGAACAGCCAATATAACTGTATCCACATCATCTAATGCATCAGCTAAATTTGTGTAGCCAACTATCGCTTTAGGCAGTTCAATATCTGGCAGATATTTCTCATTCATATGGGTTTGATTGATCTCCTCAATTTGAGCAGCGTCATTCCCCCAAAGTCTAACGTCATGTCCATTATCAGCAAGAACCATGGCAAGTGCAGTTCCCCAGCTACCAGCTCCGGCTACTGTTACTTTTTTCTTCAAACCCATGTTCATCACTTCTTTCTTATTTTCTTTTTCGTGCAAAGATTTTTATAGGCGTACCTTCAAAATCAAACGCATCACGAATACGATTTTCAAGAAATCTTTGATAAGAGAAATGCATTAATTCCGGATCGTTAACAAACACAACAAAGGTAGGCGGCTTCGTCGCAACTTGTGTTGTATAGTAAATTTTCAAGCGCTGTCCTTTATGTGTCGGAGTCGGATTCATTGCAACAGCATCCATAATGACTTCGTTTAAAATATTTGTCTGAACACGTAAAGCATGACTTTCACTTACTTTATCAATGATTGGCATTACAGAATGAATTCGCTTCTTCGTTTTTGCCGATAAGAAAACAATCGGAGCATAATCCAAGAACAAGAAGTGCTCACGAATATTTTGTTCAAATGTCTTCATAGTTTTTTCGTCTTTTTCAATTGCATCCCATTTATTGACTACGATAATAACACCGCGTCCCGCTTCATGAGCATAGCCTGCAATCTTTTTATCTTGCTCACGGATTCCTTCTTCCGCATTCAAGACAACTAAAACAACGTCAGAACGTTCAATCGCACGTAAAGCACGCAACACGCTGTATTTTTCAGTGCTTTCGTACACTTTACCTTTCTTTCTCATACCGGCAGTATCAATAATGACATACTCTTGACCATTGTATTTATAAGGAGAATCGATTGCGTCACGAGTAGTTCCTTCGATGTCACTAACAATTACTCGGTCTTCACCAAGTAACGCATTTACTAAAGAAGATTTACCAACATTCGGTCTTCCAATCAATGAAAACTTAATTATACCTTCATCATACTCTTGACCATTAAATGTAGGGAAATACTTTGCAGCTTCATCCAATAAATCCCCTAATCCTAAACCATGCGTACCCGATATCGGGAACGGCTCACCAAATCCTAGCGCATAAAAATCAAACACTTGATCACGCATTTCAGGATTATCAACTTTGTTAACAGCTAGAACAACAGGTTTTTTAGAACGATACAAAATTTTAGCAACTTCTTCATCAGCAGCTGTTACACCTTCACGACCATTTGTCATAAAGATAATTACATCAGCCTCATCAATTGCAATCTCTGCTTGTGAACGAATTTGTTCAATAAACGGCTCGTCACCGATATCAATTCCACCTGTATCAATTATATTAAATTCATGAGTAAGCCACTCGCCTGAACTGTATATTCGATCTCTTGTCACTCCTGGTACATCTTCGACAATTGATACTCTTTCTCCTACAATTCGATTAAAAATAGTGGATTTACCAACATTCGGTCTTCCTACTATTGCAACGACAGGTTTTGGCATATTCATCACCCTTTCATGTTTATTCCCATTCTATATGTGAAGGAAATGCTTCTAGTCGTTTGCTTTACGGCATATTCAGGCAATACGTATGTACTGCAACGTAGTAACACCGTATGTCTCTTCGCTTATACCTGCAAAACAACCCTTCTTTTTAATAAGAAGGGTATAACTATCCTATAGTAACAAATTTTCCTCTTCCTAACAACATCAGAGGTACTGTTCGTTAGTGTTTTACAATGATATAAACATCTTCACTAATCAAATGAGCAATTCCATCCAATATCGCCTCTAGATTGGCAGCAACAGAATTCATCTCTTCTATTGTATCACAATGAAACAAGGCAGGTGCATTCAAAACTTTCTCATTTTTCGTTGTAACCGCCGCCAAAATATATTTTTCAATAACCATACTATAGTATTCCTTTCTTATTAATATCTATTTTACTAGGAAGACGAATAGCATTTTCTAAAGTTGGCACATTTCCAATTACTTTTATCGCTTTATTAATATCTTTTTCTTGAGGCAGGATGAATACGGCTACTCTACCATCATCCAAATCCCGTTTAGCTAAGGGTACAAGAGCTGGCGTTCCAGAATCTCTATAAACACCCAGTGCCACCGCTGTATCATGAAGAATTGCTTGCCTTTGCCCGAGATTAGCAATAGTTATTCTTGCATTGAAATTTTTCGGCTTCAAAATAAAGCCCATCCCGTACCGTAAAACTTCTTGTTGTCGTGCAGGCAATCCTATATTCATAATATAAATATTGTCTACATACAATCCTGCACCGTCAAAGCGAGGCTCCAAATATTCAATATCAACAATATCTTCCAGCGTTGAACCGGACATAAGCTTTCTGCAGCCGATTATGCAAAGTACTACAGTCCCCAGCGCAAACCATATATTACTGAAAACATGAACTGATGTTACGAGCAACGAAGTTAATATAACTAAATAATTTCTTCCCTCAAAGGCAATAGCAATACCTTCAATATACGTATTTCCCCGTTTCACTAATTCATAATCATCCAAACCTGTTAATGTATTTCGTTCCATATTCCGAACATCACGAAATTGCGAAGCGGCAATTGTAAGAAAAGTAATCGCCGTATATTCTTCTAACAAAAGAGCAGGTACGATTATACTCCCTAATCCGGCAGCAATTACTCCTAATGCAATGTGAATAATTTTGCCGTGCAGGTAGGTAGGATATTGACGATAGTCACCTTTCAACATAAATAATCTTGTAATAATTCCTGCCAAACTGCCAACAACAATCGGCCAAACATACGCGTTCATACCCTCAAACCTCTTTCTTATGGAAATGTTTCGTGTGTTCATACAAGGTTTTACTTATGATTTCGATTCCCTTCCACCCTAGCAAAATGACACAGCATACCGCCATCTCATCCAACCAATTAAGAGTATACAAATTGTAATATAGACCTGTACGAACATGTGAAAAGAACAAAAATAAGTCACTTATTACCATTCCCATAATCACCGTTATCATGCGTTGCCCATTTTGGTGCAATAGCATAATTACTAAATATACAAGTAAAGCGTTGTCCACCCATGAAGGTAGCCACATAAACCACAATGGCTCCAGCATGTTGTATAAATAATAACCGGATTTACCTAAAGCAAGAGCAAAAGAAAGAACAATAATTTTTAACGTTTCCTTGAATTTCATTTGTCCCATATAAAATAACGAATTTAGAGCAATATAAATGACAGCAGCATTTACTTGTTGCTCTCCAATAGGGATAAAATACTGAGATAAAATTATAATCAGCAGCAGATGAATACATAAGATAGGAGGAATTTTTTCTGATAAAAAGAAGAAAATAAGGATAATGGCAATCCAACTGCTAGCTAGAAAAAAATACCCTTCCATTACGGACACCCCCTTTTTATCCCGTATTAAGGGATAGGATGAAGCCTCTTATCAGGCAAATTTTCACTTTATCAAACAGTATTGACATTAATCGAAATAATAAAACATAAAGGAGGACATACAAATTGGGAAGAGATCGTCAAGAACAGAAATTGAAAAAAAGCGGTAGAGTGGAATCAGATCGTGATCAAGCATTGCATTACGGAGGGGCTACAAGATTGGACACACCATCTGAAGCAAGAAAGCTAAACGACAATAAAGACTAAGAAAAGGCAGGCTCGAAAAGAGCCTGCCTTTTTTGTCTTTATCCACAGTTACTATAAAAGCTTTCTCTGTGCTAACCAGTGATACGTATCACCATTTATTACTTTTTTAACTTTTTTTAGTTCA
>JAEIGA010020262.1_pt1 | contig 10141 bp, 8 predicted proteins | sample 9270691 | NCBI WGS metagenome assembly JAEIGA01 (sample SAMN17057246, study PRJNA624740) | gut metagenome | biome: biome; isolation source: fecal sample | host: Bos grunniens | place: China: Xizang | collected 2019
ATATTGGAGGAATTTGGTTGCTTAAACCTGAGACAGGACAATATATCCCAGAAGATCCTAATGAGCAATCTCCCTTTATGATACCACCTTTTGTTGGTTTTATGACAAAAGTAAAAGCTTCTGAAAATCTTTTAAAAGTTCATAAACAAGAAACTGTTATTCATGCAAAATCATCTTCTATGATAGAAAAACTTCATTTAAATTTGTCTTATAATGGTGGAGAAGATGATTTGAAGATTTATTTTCGTGAAGATGTTACTGAAAACATAGACGAATATGACGTTTGTAAATTATTTAGTTTTGGTTCAGCACCAGATTTATATAGTAATTATTTTCAAAATAATTTATCCATTGTTTCTTTACCTTTGTGGCAAGACTCCATTATTATACCTATAATATATAGCGCCAAAAGCCTATCTGAATATGTATTAAAAATGAAAAACATTCCAGAAAACGTAGTGCGAGCTGAATTGTATGATGACAACGAGTTGTTGATAGATTTTGTTGAAGATAGTACTTATAATTTCCAAACATTATTAAATAATGAAGAGAGAACTTTAACTTTAAAGCTATATTCTTTTGATTTAAATATTACACAAGAGGAAGAAATGTTAGATTTTAAAGTTATTCAAGACAAAAATATTGTTAAAGTGATTTCTTCTAATGAAATAGAAGAACTTGTGTTATATGACACTAAAGGTGTTAAAGTTAAAGAATCCAATTCTAATGAAATTATAATTCCAAATAAATCTTGTTATGTTTTATCTATTAAAATTAAGGGACATAGTTTTTCATGCAAAATAATTTATTTATAATAATGAAAAAAATAATTTTTACAGCTTTTATTTGTATTATAAGCAACACGGCTTTTTCGCAAAATCCTCCTTTGCCACCAAATGTACACGGAGGACATTCTCAAATTGAGTCTCCGTATGCTTACAATAATAACACAAAAACATTTGACACAGCTAATCACGCAACTCCTATTGACACTGCCACGTTTTTGCTTTTATCATTGGCAGCATTATTTACTGTTATTAAGATAAAATTAAACAAAAAAAAATCTGATTAATTTTTTTTTGTATCTTTGCAAATTATTGAAATAAAAACAAATGACAGAAAGAAAAGTAAGAGTTAGGTTTGCACCGTCTCCAACAGGTCCACTTCATATAGGTGGTGTGAGAACAGCTTTGTATAATTACTTGTTTGCAAAACAAAACAATGGAGATTTTATTTTAAGAATAGAAGACACTGATCAAACAAGATTTGTTGAAGGAGCTGAAGATTATATAATTGAATCTTTTAAGTGGTTGGGACTAAAATTTGACGAAGGAGTAGGAATAGGTGGGGATTTTGGGCCTTATAAACAATCAGAACGAAAAGATTTATATAAAAAATACGCCTTAGAACTTATAGAAAAAGGTTGGGCTTATTATGCCTTTGACACAGCAGAAGAATTAGAGGCTTTAAGAAAGCAATATGAAAGCGAGAAGAAAAATTTTCAGTATGATTGCAATACACGAAAAGGATTAAGAAACTCTTTATCTCTTGAAAAGCAAGAAGTAGAAAACTTGTTAGCAAATGATACTGCTTATGTTATCAGATTTAAGTTTCCTGAGAATGAAGATATTCATCTTGATGATTTGATTAGAGGTCATGTCAAAATGAATTCTTCATTATTAGATGACAAAGTATTATATAAATCAGATGGAATGCCAACTTATCATTTAGCTAATATAGTTGATGACCATTTAATGTGTATATCTCATGTTATAAGAGGAGAAGAATGGCTTCCTTCCTGCCCTTTGCATGTTATGTTATATAAAGCATTTGGCTGGGAAGACACTATGCCTAAATTTGCTCACTTACCATTGCTGTTAAAGCCTGATGGAAATGGTAAATTATCAAAAAGAGACGGAGATAGGTTAGGCTTTCCTGTATTCCCATTACAATGGAACGATCCTAAATCTAAAGAAATTTCTTCTGGATATAGAGAAAGTGGATATTTACCGGAGGCAGTAATAAATATGTTAGCTTTATTGGGTTGGAATTCGGGTACTGAACAAGAACTATTTTCATTAGAAGAATTAGTAAACAAATTCTCCATAGACAGAATATCTAAACACGGAGCAAAATTTGATTTAGAAAAGGCAAAATGGTTTAATCACCAATATTTACAAAAAGTTGAAAATAATAAATTAGCTGCTGACTTCATTATTGATTTGAAAAATAGAGGCATTGAAACTTCCATAGATAAAACCACATCTATAGTTGAATTAGTTAAAGAAAGATGTGATTTTGTCAAAGATTTATGGAATAATAGCGATTACTTTTTTGTTGCACCTGAATCTTATTCAGAAAAAGCATTAAAAAAACGTTGGAAGGAAGGAACTAGTGAAAAATTACTTATTGTAGCTGATAAAATAAATGAAATAGAAGACAATATGTCTTGGGCAGATGATGCTGAAGAATGGTTAATGAAGTATATTTCTGATAATGAATTAAACATGGGACAAATTATGAATTCTATTCGATTAGCTATAGTTGGAGATACTAAAGGTGTAAACATGGTAGATATGATGAGAATATTAGGCAAACAAGAAATTGTATCAAGAATAAAAACAGCTGCGGAAAAGATAAATTTATAGTGAAAATAACAACTATTAATATAATTGGACAAGGCAATGTCGCTTTTCATTATCATAAAATAATGAAAGAAAGGGGTTATGAAGTAAAAACTATTTCTTCCCGTAAAGAATTTGTTTTACAAGATGTGAAAAGCGATATTGTTATAATAGCTGTAAAAGATGACGCTATAAAATTAGTTTTAGATAGATTACCAAAAGTTAAAGGCCTTTTATTACACACCTCAGGATTTACGAAAACTGAAATTTTATCAGAAAAAGCAAATAATTATGGTTGCCTATATCCTTTACAATCATTAAATAAGAAAAAGAAAATAGATTTTTCTACTGTACCCTTATGCTTCTTTGTCAACAATATAAAATACAAAGATTGTTTGGAAACATTTGCAAAAACCCTTTCTCCAATAACAAGTTTTGTCTCTGATGAGCAACGACAATATCTGCATATTGCAGCAGTATTTGCAAATAATTTCACGAATCATTTATTAGGTATATCAAAAAATATTTTAGATAAAAATAGCATACCTTTTTCAATGCTATTCCCTATTATTGATAGAACCATAGAAAACATCAAAACTTCAAATGACATATTTTCTTTACAAACAGGACCAGCTGTAAGAGAAGATATGAACATAATAAATGAGCACATCAAGTATTTATCTATAAAAGAACTTGAAGTATATTTAGCTGTAAGTAGAAGTATAATAGATTATCAAAAAAAATAATCATGAAAACAATAGTAGTTTTAACAGGTGCAGGAATAAGTCAAGAAAGTGGTATAAAAACTTTTAGAGATAGTGATGGACTTTGGGAAAATCATAGAATTGAAGATGTAGCAACATTTGATGCTTGGAAAAGAAATCCTGATTTAATAAGAGCATTTTACAATCAAAGAAGAAAAGAATTATATAATGTAGAGCCAAATGAAGGGCACAAGCAATTATTACGCTTAGAAGAACATTTCAACTTGCAAATAATCACACAAAATGTAGATGATTTGCACGAAAGAGCAGGATGTAAAAATGTATTACATTTACATGGAGAATTAAAAAAAATATGTAGTGAAATAGACATTAATGACATCCGAATTCTTGATGGTTGGGAATTAACAGCAGAAATGAAAGATGCTTACGGAAAACCATTAAGACCACATATCGTTTGGTTTGGAGAACCTGTTCCAAATATAGACATTGCAGTAAAATTATGTGAGGAAGCGGATATAATGATAATTATAGGCACAAGTCTTAATGTATATCCCGCAGCAGGCCTTTTACATTACACAAAAAAAAATTGCAAAAAATATCTTATTGATCCCAAAATGGTTAATATAACCGATAAAAACATTACCTTTGTGAAACAAAAAGCAAGTAGTGGAGTAAAACAAGTAGTAGATGAAATATTATCAGAATATTTATGAAGATAGTATATATAGAAACTTATGGTTGCCAAATGAATCAGGCAGATAGCGAGATTGTTGCTTCTATATTAAAGGACAATAATTACGAAGTTACTAACGATGTCGCAGAAGCAGACCTAATCTTAGTCAACACATGTTCAATCAGAGAAAATGCAGAACAGCGAGTAAAGAAACGCTTAATAGAATTTGACTCTTTAAGGAAGAAGAAAAATTGGCTGAGAATAGGCGTATTAGGGTGCATGGCAGAAAGATTACAAGAACAATTAGTGAAAGAATGTAAAGTTGATATAGTTGTAGGCCCTGACTCTTATAGAAATATTCCTATTTTATTAAATGAAGTAGAAAAGAACAATCAAGCTTATATATCAACCACGCTTTCAGAAGAAGAAACATATGCCGATATTGCACCTGTAAAACTCGACACTAATGGAGTAACAGCTTTTATCTCTATTATGAGAGGTTGCGAGAACTTTTGCTCCTATTGCGTTGTACCTTATACAAGAGGGCGAGAACGTAGTAGGGATCCTAAAACAATTATCGCAGAAGCACAGGATTTATTTAATAAAGGGTATAGAGAAGTAACACTTTTAGGGCAAAATGTAAATTCTTATATTTGGAATAAAGGCGAGATTGACGAAATCAATTTCGCAAAATTAATGGAATTAGTTGCAAAAGTAAGCCCTTTATTAAGAATTCGTTTTTCTACTTCTCACCCAAAAGATATTTCACAAGAACTTTTAGATGTAATTGCCAAATATGACAATATATGCAAATTCATTCATCTTCCTTTGCAATCTGGTAGTACAAGAATGTTAAAATTAATGAACAGAAAATACACAAGAGAAGACTACATGAATAAAATCACTGCAATAAAAAACACAATAAAAGATTGTGGAATTGCAACTGATATTATTGCAGGATTTTGCACAGAAACATTAGAAGATCATAAAGACACATTAGACATGATGAGTTGGGTAGGTTATGATTCAGCCTTTATGTTTAATTATTCCCAACGCTCCAACACTTTGGCTGCAAAAAAATATGAAGATGATATATCATACGAAGAAAAAACTAGACGTTTAGAAGAAATAATAGACCTTCAAAGGAAACTATCTTTACAAAGCAACCAAAAAGACATAGGAAAAGAATTTGAAGTTTTAATAGAGGGCGAAAGTAAAAGAAGTAGAGAACAATTATATGGAAGAAACTCTCAAAACAAAGTGATAATATTTGATAGAAAAAACTTTAAAATAGGAGAATACGTACAAGTAAGAGTAACATCTTGTACTTCTGCTACTTTATTTGGAGAAATTGTTTAATAATAAATAAATATTGTGTTATGAAGATTAGAAAAAGTATATTATTATTAAGTATCGTTATGATGGCATTAGCCTCATGTACTTCTCAAAAGAATTTAATCTATTTTCAAACAGGAGAACAAGAAGATTATAAATACACCTATGAAGAAGGCAAATCAAACTTCTCTCCTAATTATTGTTTAGCCAAAGAAGACATGCTATATATAGACATTATGGCTATTGATGATGAAACAGCGAGAATGTTTTCTGCAAAAGACACAAGATATTCTACTAATGAAACAAGCATCTATTTAAATGGTTATGTCATTGATAAAAATGGAGAAATTAATTTGCCTGTTGTTGGTAAAATCAAAATAGAAGGATTAACAGTCGAACAAGCACAAACTGCAATTCAAGAAAAAGTAGATCAATATATTCAAGGAGCTGTTGTTAGTTGCAAAATGTTGAATTATAAAGTTTCTATTTTAGGAGAAGTAAACCGTCCTGGTACTTATACTTTTTACCAACCTTGCGTAAGTTTATTCCAAGTTTTAGCAGCAGCAGGAGATTTGACCTATTATGGAAATAGAGAAAAAGTTAAAATTATAAGAAAAACAAAAACAGAAGATATTGTTTACACAGTAGATTTAAGAAACGTAGACATATTACAAGATAAGAACATGTATCTTCAACCAGATGATGTAGTATATGTAGAACCTAATAAAAACACAAAGACATTATCTACTTTAAATATTCCACTGTCCACTATTTCTAATTCATTAGTAGTCTTGACATCTGTAATATCCATATTAACTTGGGTACTTTCGTTAAATAGCAAATAATAAAAGATAAAGAATCATGAGCGAAGAAAAACAAATTAGAGAAGAAGACAATAATTCTATTAACATAATGGAATTATTGTATAAAATGTTGGAAAAATGGCATTTATTTGTTATTGCAATAATTGTTGCAATAGTTGTGTGCATATTTATTACAAAATATTCTACACCTCTTTATGAAGCCAAAACAACTTTACTCATAAAGAGTAATAGCAATATGATGGCAAATTTATCTGGAAATTATGGATTTAATTTTTATAATCAAGACGCTGTTAATTTCCAAAATGAAATAGGAACAATACAATCTGTTTCAATGGTAAAAAGAACAGTTAAATCACTTGATTTATACGTTGATTATTTCCAAAAAAGTAATTTTAAATATAAAGACATCTATAAAGAATCTCCTTTTGAAATTATTTTAGACTTTTATAATGCTCAACCAACAGGAATACCTATCACTGTAGAATTGATAGATAAAAACAAATGTTATATATCCTATGAAGAGCAAAAGAACGTACCTATTTATGATTATATTCAAGACAAAATATTATCAGAATATAGAGACGTTTCTGCCTCAAAAACCGTGATCAGATATGGACAATGGTACATAAAAGACGGAATGAAATTCAAAGTAATTCTAAAAGACCCTGCAAATTGGGAAGACAATCTTGCTAAGATGGAATACGGATTCGTGATTAACGATATGGACGCATTAGCAAATGCATTTAATTCAACACAAATCGAATTAATTAACAAAGAATCTTCAATTATTTCTATCAGGTTTAAACATCAAAATAAAACTAAAGCAAAAGATTTTGTAAACAAATTATGCGAAGTTTATATTGACATGACATTTGAAGACAAAAATCACCTAAATGTAGCAACTATAGATTTTGTAAACTCACAAATTAATGCAATATCTGATTCTCTATCAGTAGCAGAGGCACGTAAAGAAGCTTTCCAAAAAAATAATAATACATTCAATCTTACAAGCGACGCAGAATATTTGTTTGAGAAAGCAAATGAATTTGAAACAAAACGAGCTGAAGAAACAACAAAAAAAGCTTACTATGATTATTTAACAAATTATATAAATCAAACCGATTTAAACGATGGACTTGTAGCACCATCAACAATGGGAGTAGATGATCCATTATTAAGTAAACTAGTAGTTTCTTTAACAGACCTTATTCTCGAAAAACAAAGATTATCTGCTGTAATGACTCCTCAATCACCTAAAATGAAAGAGTTATTAGCACAAATGGAGACCCTAAGGAATCAAATCAAAGAAAGTTTAAAGAACATTCAACAAGTTTCAAAAATAAACGAAAACGAATTAAACAGACAACAAAAAGCACTTCAAACAGAAATAGATCAATTACCAGCAACTCATAGAGATATGATCAACATTGAACGTCAATTTAAATTCAATGATGAAATATACAACTTCTTATACACAAAACGAGCTGAAGCAGAAATCGCAAAAAATGCAGCATTACCGGACCATAAAGTAATAGACAAAGCAATTTTTGCAATACAAGTTTACCCAAGAACAGCAACCAATTTCCTTTTAGCATTAATTATAGGCATAATAATACCAGCAGGATACATCTTTTTGAAATATTTTACTAAAAACACAGTAGATAGCAAAGATGAACTTGAAAAGATTTCCTCATCACCGATCATAGGATTTATTCCTAATTTCCCTACCGACGCAAACAGACTAATGGTATTTGATAAACCAAGAAGTCAAATATCAGAAACATTCCGTTCATTAAGAACTAATATAAAATACATATTAGGAAACGAGAAAACTGATGAAGGAAAAGTAATCCTTCTTACATCATCATTACCAAATGAAGGAAAGAGTTTAATCAGTATCAACGTAGCATCTATATTTGCTATTTCTGGCAAAAAAACTCTGTTAATAGGATATGATTTAAGAAAGCCTGCTTTACATAAAATGTTTGGACTAAATGCTACACACGGATTAACATCTTACATGGTAGGAAGATATGAATTAGATGACGTTTTACAAGCAACAGAATTTGAAAACTTTGATGTATTAGTTGCAGGACCTGTTCCACCTAACCCATCTGAATTAATAGATTCTGATAAAAACCGTGCATTATTAAAAGAGCTAAGAAAACGTTACGATTATATTATTTTAGATACACCACCTGTTAATTTGATTGCAGACGCACAATGTTTAGCAAAAGAAAGTGATATAAACCTATTCATAGTAAGATCTGAACACACAAATAAAGCAGCATTAAAAGTTGCCCTATCTGAATTAGCAGAAAGAAATGATATAAAAATCAATTTCGTACTTAATGACATAAAAACTACTGCACAAAAGTATGGATATGGATCAAGATACGACAAAGGTTATTATGGATATGGCTATGGATATGGCTATTTTGACAATGAACAATTAGAAAAATAATGTTGAAATGAAACATTATAATATACCTATTTTCATACCAGAATTAGCCTGTCCAAATAGGTGTATATATTGTAATCAACGTCATATTTCAGGTCAATTACAAGCAGTAAAACCAGAAGAAATTAGACAAATTATAGAGCAGCATCTTGCTACATTTATTAAACCTTCTCATGTGGAACTTGCCTTTTTCGGAGGCAGTTTCACAGGGATTGGTGAAAACGAGATGATAACATATCTCAAAATAATACAACCCTATATTGAAAAAGGTGATATAAAAAGCATACGCATATCAACCCGTCCCGATTATATTAACAAAAAAATTCTTGACATATTAAAGTCCTACAATGTAAGCGACATAGAATTAGGTGCTCAATCATTAGATGAAGAAGTATTAAGCTTTGCAAAACGTGGACACACTGTAAAAGATGTTGAAAACGCTTCTCAACTTATAAAAGACTACGGATTCTCGCTTGGGCTTCAAATGATGATAGGATTACCCTTAGATTCCGTTGAAAAGTCAAAAAAAACAGCAAGAAAGATTTTAGAATTAGGGGCAAAAAGTACAAGAATATATCCTACGCTTGTAATAAATAATACAGATTTAGCAGATTTATATAGAGCAGGTCAATATAAAGCACTCTCACTTGAAGAAGCTGTTGATTGGGCAGCAGAAATTTACAAAATATTTTCACAAACAGATATAACAATCTTACGAGTAGGCTTACACCCTTCGGAAGCCTTGATAAATGGAGAACAATTATTGGCAGGACCTTTTCATGTCTCATTCAAAGAGCTTGTATTAACAAAACTTTGGCAAGAAAAATTAACCAATATTCCTATTGACACAAAAACAATATTAGTTAATCCAAGAGAAATCAATTACGCAATAGGATATAGTGGAGCAAACAGAAAAAAATTACAAAAAAAATCACCTTTTTTAAAATTTATTTCAGATTCAAACGTTCAATTAGGGACGTTTGTAGCCGAGAATCAATAATATTTTGTTGTTTGAAATAAAATTTTTAACTTTGCAAACAATATAAATTAACAGATTATTATAAAGATATATAAACAAATAAAAAAATAATAGAATATGGAATTACCTTTTGCAGAATCGTGGAAGATTAAGATGGTGGAGCCAATTAGAAAATCTACACGAGAAGAACGTGAACAATGGCTTAAAGAAGCAAAAAACAATGTTTTCATGCTTAAATCAGAACATGTATACATAGATTGTATTACAGATTCTGGAACAGGCTCAATGTCAGATCGTCAATGGGCAGCAATGATGATGGGAGACGAATCATACGCAGGAGCAAGTAGCTTCTTCCGTTTGAAAGACACTATCACTGCAATCACAGGATTTGAATATGTTATTCCAACACACCAAGGACGTGCAGCAGAAAACGTATTATTCTCTCACTTAGTAAAACAAGGAGATATTATACCAGGCAACTCTCACTTCGATACAACAAAAGGACACATCGAAAGCCGTA
>JAEIGA010020263.1_pt1 | contig 10141 bp, 12 predicted proteins | sample 9270691 | NCBI WGS metagenome assembly JAEIGA01 (sample SAMN17057246, study PRJNA624740) | gut metagenome | biome: biome; isolation source: fecal sample | host: Bos grunniens | place: China: Xizang | collected 2019
CGAATGGGCTAAACTTTACACCGAACTTCAGAATTTGAAATCGGCGCAATGGCAAGGCATTGCAAGCGATACCTTCAATGCCAAACTTGAAGCATACAGAAATGATTTCGAAGAAATGGCAAAAGTTCTTTTGAATTATGCTGCATACCTTAGAGGTGCGGCTGAGAACTATGTAAAGACCGAAGAAGCACTTAGAGATGCGGCAAGCAATTTGCACACTGGAATTTAAGGAGGAAAATAACGATGGCTACTATTAAGGTAAATTCTACATCTATGAGAGATAAGGCTAATTCTTTTAAGACTGTTGCAAATTCTATCAAAACATTTACAGGCGAAATGACCGCCGAGATTGAAAGCTTGAGATCAGCATGGCAGGGCGAATCTGCTGAAACCACTGTGACAAAGTTCAAGGGACTCGCAGATAACTTTGAGGAAATTTACAACACCATCGTTGGTTATGCAACATTTCTTGAGCAAGCAGCTGAAGCTTATGATAACGCAGAAAAAGCGAATGTGCAGGGAGCACAATCTCAGCAGAGCTAAAGTTTGACCAAATTGCTTAAGGAGGTGGTATTTGTTGCCATACATCAAGGTTGATACGAATAAAATAAAATCATATACAACCGAACTTGAATCGGCTCGAATAGTCCTCAATAAGACAAGACAATCTTTTTCCGATTTGCGTTATTCATTAGATTGGGATGTTCGCACTTCATCTACCATTGAACGACGTTTAGAGCAAGTTCTTGGTGATTTATATTCAGAGGCTACCAGCATAACAAATATGAAGAATTATTTGGGACAAGCGGTAGATACATACGATACTCAAGAAACTATTGTAAAAGAAACGTCTAAAGATGCCTTCATTACAGGCGCAAGCACATTGGCAGATGTTGTCAAGGGCATTTCTTACGGACATTGGATACTCGACAAAGGCTCAGATCTTGTTTCATTTATAAAGAATCGAAATATAACAAAAACCTTAAAGAATGGTAAAGTTTTTCTAAAAGGATATACAAAAGGTTCTGGGTTTGCAGGGCGATATAATCTTTCAACTTGGGTTAAAAAGAACTCAAAATTAGGAGTATTGGATTATATCGGAATCGGTATAGATGCAACCGCCCGTACTGTCGATATGGCTTCCGACCTATACAATGTCTGGAACGACGAAAATAAAACTACAGAGAAAAAGGTATGTGATACCGTAGCTAATGTAGGTTGTACAGCAGGTGCTATTGCAGTTACTGTGGGCGGTCAGATTGCAGCAAAAGCGGTTACCGCTGCGGTTTCTGTTGCAATTCCCATTCCGGTGGTAGGTACGGTTGTTGGTATTGCCGCTGGCGTTGTTGTGGGAAAAGTCGCAGGTGCAGTGGCGGACGCATTAACGAGCGAGAAGGTTGTAAATCAAGTTAGCGACTCCATGGAAAACATCGTAGGAGCTGCAAAAGCAGGGTGTAAAGTAGTATCCGATAAAGCAAAAGAAGTTGCCGAAGCAAAAGGATTTGATAAGGTAACCAAAACAGCGGAACTGGTTGGAGCTGCGGTCGTTGAGACAGCGAAAGTAGCAGTTACAACTGTGGTGGAAAGCGTTAAGACAGCCGCAACAGTTGTAGTTGAGTCGGTCAAGAATTTCTTCAAAGGATGGTAGTATTATGTTGAATTTTACACAGGAAGAATTATCGTTTATAGCGAAACAGTTCGGATACGATCATCTTGAGGGAGCTGACTTTGTTAAATTCAATAAAAACAGGTCCATTTCCTCTTTAACCCAAAAAGGATATGTTATTCCATATGGCAAGAAAATTGAGTTATCGAATGAGTGTAGATTATTGCTATCTACATGGGAATCGATTAGATATACACTTATAAAAGATGCTTGCCTATTGGATGAACACGTGCACGCCATATTGGCAAATTCTGAAAGGATCATATCTTATTCCTTGCATCACAGCGATATTCAGATTGTTATGTGCGATTTTTCTGCCGAAATAATGGATCAGATAATTACGGATTATCTTGGTATCGTTGAATGCAAAGATTGTTGTTCAGGTTTCAATGTTACTTTTTCAGATGACGAATATCTTTCTTATTTTGAAAAGGAAACCCCAAATGACTTGATATGCAAAAAAACGGGACTTTCACTTGATGATGTATCTTTAATAAAACAGAGTTTAGCAAATGAAAAAGGCACCTCTTTTATAGTGCAAGACGTTGTAGAAGATATTGGTTGCATGGGTATTCTGATTAGAGATTCAGACGGATACATTTTGGTAAAACACATTGTTCCAAATAACGATATGAGTAATCAAAAAGTTGTTGTTAGTAAAGGCAACTCGCAAGACATCGTTGATAGCATATATATTTTGTAAAGGAGATTGAAATGAAAACCTATTTACCTATTGGTTCTATCGTAATTCTTAAAAACGGTCAAAAAAAGATTATGATCTATGGTCGCCGTCAAAGAAGAGTTACGGATGAAAATGAGTATGATTATATTGCATGCTTATATCCGGAAGGAAATATAAATGAGGACTATATGTATTTGTTCAATCACGAAGATATAGATACCGTTGTATATCGCGGATTTAGTGATGCAGAGGAAGAAGCCTTTGTTGCAAAAATTAACGCACTCTGATTTTGAAACAATCGTTCTCCAAGTTACAACAAAGTGCCCTTATAATTGTCCTCAGTGTTATACGAAGCGCGGGGATCAAGATATGCCTATAGATGTTGCCAAAAGAATTGTTGATGAAGCAGTTCACTTGGGTGCTAAAGCCATTCAAATTACAGGGGGAGAGCCGTTAGTTTATCCCTATGTTTTTGAACTAATTGAATATGCTTCAATCGCAGGACTCAATTCACTTTTGGCAACATCGGGATATAACTGTTCTGATGAAACATATAGTCGGCTAAGTTTCGCAGGTTTAACAGCATTATGTATTTCAGTGAATGGAATATCAGAAGTAGTAAATCGCAAATCAAGAGTTCCGTTTGAAGAAGCTCTGTATGCAATCAAAATCGCACAAAGCTATGATTTTTTGCGATTTTTGAACGTTGTTATTACCGATGATAACATCGACGAGCTTAATGTGTTGGGCGAATATGCAAAAAAGCAAGGTATTTCCGGTGTGAATGTCCTTCGTCCTGTTTCATCATATGATAACAAGTATAAGCCTTGTCTATCAACGGATACTTTAAAAAAGCTTGAAGAAATCATCAGTAAATCACCGTCTTTCTTCAATGTTGAAAACTGTCATAGAGAGTATTGGGAATATGTAACTACTAATAAATTTTTCTGTCGAGATGTCGGACAAACAACATATTTTTTTAATGTTAACGGAACCGTATCTCCTTGCTCAAAGATGACTAAATACAAATACCATTCTCTGTCGGAAATGTTTTCTCAATATAGAGATTGGGGGAGCGGATGTTATGATACTAAATGATATTACAATTTATTTTGCTTCAAATGTAGGCAATAGTCGGCAAAATCAAGAAGATAACGCAATTCTTCCAAATGGCTCTTTTTTGGATGCTGATCTTGTGAAATCTATATCTGAACATCGTCAGACACACGAGGCAATCTATAAAGGAAATTTTGAGAATGGATTCCTCGTTGCAGTATCCGACGGTATGGGCGGTCACGCTTCAGGGGAAGTAGCAAGCAGCTTGACTGTTAGGTATCTTTCACAAAAGTATAGACAATTTATTGATGGAGCTTATTTGAATGAGCAATTCATCATAAATGAAATAGGTAGCTTAAATCGTTCAGTTATTTCTTATTCAAAAAGAGATAATTGTTTAAGAGGTATGGGAGCTACTCTTTGCGGAGTGGTGTGTACTAATGGAATGTATTATGGTGTCAATGTAGGCGATAGTAGATTATATCGTTTTTGCGACACGCAATTAGAACAACTTTCTACAGATCATACCGAGGGACAACGTCTGCTCAAACTAAATCTTTTGACCGAGGATGAATATCAACGATTCCCTCGTAGAAAGAACCTATACAAATATATAGGTGTCAATAGCGAACTAATTCCAGATGTTTTCAAAATCGGGAATTGTGTTCCCGGAAGCACCTTAGTATTATGCTCAGACGGATTAACAGATGCTCTTTCCGATGAAGAAATTGCAACTATTTTAAGCAAGTCCGGAAGCATCGAATATAGAGGTCATTTGCTTATAGATCAAGCATTGGAACGAAACATTGGACACGGTGATAATATTACGTTGATTTTAATCGAATTCTGAAAGGAGCAAAAAGATGATCGGCAAAGAAGTATTGGGCTATCGTGTAGATGAAAAGATCGGCTCTGGCGGATTCGGTACGGTTTACAAGGTATCAAAGACCAACGCTGCTGGAACGTATGTTAGAGCACTTAAACATATTACACTGCCCACAAAAAAGCAATATGCAAGCGTCCTCAATTCAATGGGGGGCGATTATGCAAAAGCAGACAATTATTTCGCTGGCGTACTAAACGATATTGTTAGCGAGATAAGAATTCTCAGCACTCTTTCGGAGAGCGGCATACAAAATATTGTCAGATATTATGAAAATGACATTATTGAAACGCAATCTCCCAAAACTTACGATATTTACATTTTGATGGAGTATTTAACTCCTTTCCCTGACTATTTTGATAACCGTAGCTTCACGGTTAAAGACGTTATTCGTCTTGGTAAAGATATTTTGACCGCTTTGATTTCTTGTCACGGCAAAAATATTATTCACAGAGATATCAAAGACGATAACATCTTCGTTTCTCCGGATGGAGTATATAAGCTTGGAGATTTTGGTGTATCCAAAGCATTAAAAGACAAATCACGTGCTGAATCCGTTAAAGGAACTCCAAACTTTATCGCGCCGGAAGTTTATCTTGGAAAAGAAAAATACGATAATACCGTAGATATATATTCGCTCGGTATTGTCTTATATAAATTATTAAATAAATCCCGCAATCCATTCCTACCCGCTTTTCCCGCACCATACTCAACAGATGATGAGGATGCAGCGTTTGAAGCGCGTATGAGCGGTAAAATTTCTGCGTTACCTGTAGGAGCACAAAACGAGTTAGGACAAGCAATCATAAAGGCAATTATGCCGCGAGAGCAAAGATATAATTCTGCAAATGAATTTTTGGCGGAGTTGCAAAACGCTGAAAAGAATTTATCTGAAACGGATTTGGCAGAGGTTGTTAATGTTGTAATCCCAACGGAAAGAACTCCACAAAACACGGCCCCATCAATTAATGCTCGCAACAATCATTTTGATGAAACTGTTGGTGGTGATGGATTTTCGCATATGGACGAAACCATTGCACCTGCTGCGGACAAGCATTTGTTTGATACATTTGCAGCTCCTTCCATTCCTCCGGTAGTCGTTCCAGAAGCGCGGACGACTGCAAATAACAACAGTTATACCTCTACCGGTGGAGCACCTCGAACAAATACATCTGAAGGTTATCGTGCTACTTCATACGGTGATACCGTTGACAGTTCTGCGCCACCTCGCGTAGCAGCAGTAACAAAAAAAGATTTTAAGTGGCTAATTTATTTAGCACCTGTACTTATCGCTGCTGTTTACATAATTTTATATGTTTTTATTTTACCGAACTTTGTTTTTAATAAATCAGTAAGTATAATCGAGTGGTTATTTACTAATCCCGACAAAATCATAGATGCGTTAAAAGAGCCTTCAACCTATTTTAATCCAATTTATTTTGTCATCGGCATAAAAATATTGGGTTGGTTGCTGGTTGGCGGATTTATTACCTCGTTGTTCTTTGTCGGATACACAATTCAAAACAAAAATCCCAAAATAAGCTTGGATGCAAAGCTTGTTGGCAGCGAAGCTTACGTTATGGCTTTGGATTTATTTGAGCAAATTAAAGCTGTGACAAATCAAGATGCATCAAGAGCGCAGAAAGCTATGAAATCGGTTTGTGAGAGATTACGAAATGAAAGCGATTTTGGTTCGGGATCTTCAGCGACAATAAATTGTGAAAACGAAATCGCGGCTTGTTTGAAAGCTATTGAAGGTAACATTGTAGGGCTATATAACGAAAACACATTGGAAGGCACAATCAATAATATTGAAATGATGTGCCAAAAGATATTAAGCAAGTTAAAAGTTAGAATTGAATTAAAAAAGAAATAAGGAGTTAAAGATGGCACATCAAATTGTAGAACTGGAATGCCCCGGTTGTGGCAAAGCAATTACAACAAGCACTCAGCAATGTCCGCAATGCTTTAGGGAGATTGTAATCTCGACCTTTAATAGTGTAAGCGGAATGTCACCTCTTGAAATTAACAAACAAGCAAATGCATACCGCAAAGCAATGGTTAATAATCCGGATAACCAAACGCTTAATATGTCTATTGCTTTCTGTTATTTGAAATTAAAGTTATACGACAAAGCTATCCCTTGCTTTGAAAAAGCTATTGAGGATAATTTTGACAACTCTGAAACCTATTTTTATGCTGCTATCGCACTCTTAAAAGGCAAAAAGGCGTTTTTAACTCCACGTCCTATTATTGATAAAATCGAAGAATACATTCAAGCGGCTATTATGATCGAGCCTAAAGGAATTTATCATTATTTTTGGGCTTACATACGTTATGATCATCATTTCCGCAAGTCGTATAGAATGAGTCCAAATTATCAAGAGCTTCTTATGCAAGCTAAGCAGATTGGACTATCACAAACTGATGTGACTGAACTATATAGCATTTTAGGGCTTGAACGTCCTTCTTGTCTATAATATTACAATCACATTATCAATCAAGCATTTTTGCTTGTTCAAAAAACAGTTACTGTATGTTTATTGCCACAGATAAACAATAGTAATAAATAAAACATTGGAGGTCATAGCTATGGCAATCGATCAAAACTTGCTTAAGGGTAAAACCCCTGAGCAAAAGAAAGTAATTACCTATTTCAATGCAACGGGATGCCTTTCCGGAAAAATGAAGGACGAGGACTACGATGCAATGGTTCAGCAGAAGCTCAATTCTTTGAATACCAAGAAGAGAGCTATTGACAAGATCGGTCTCGACGAGGATGAACTGAAGGAAATCCCTCCCGTTTATTTCCATGGTTGGGAATACGATGCAAAGCCCGCTCCTACATACTCGATGGTAGGCAAAGATGGTAGATCTCGTGCTTCTAAGTATAGCGCTACTTGGCTCTTCTTTAGCAGCACTCAGGTTTACATGTATAGCATTGTATTCGATATGGCATCGGATAGCAAGAGCGAGAGAACCGAGGAATATTTCTACAAGGATATTACCAATTTCTCCACTTCTTCCGATTCTATCGAAGTAACATCCTTCACTGGTTGTCAGGGAAATACCCCTGTTAAGAAGCAGGTTGAAACCAGCCGTTTCGCTCTTATCGTTCCCGGTGATAAATTCTATTGCTCGACCACTGGCGTAAGCAATGTGGATCAGGCAATCAGCGCGATGAAGCAGAAACTCAGAGAAAAGAAAAACTAACTCAGAGATAAAACAGTAACGCGTTACACTCTCGTGTGAGTATTCAAACGGGCAGTGGCTATATGTGTGGCCATATAGTCGCTGCCTTAGTTTGTATAAGAGGTAAATTATGAAACATAGGAAAAAAAAGTGTTCTTGCCAAGATTATTATGTAACCGATTTGCACCCGCCCGGTTCAGCAAGTAATATACAAATAGAACTACCGCAAAGAATCTTAATAAGACCGAAGATAAATTATGTCAAGGTTGGTTTTTTTGTAATTTTGACAATAGTTTGTACATTAGGCATCTTTTTTGGTTGTGATGCAATTCAAAAAGGGTTAATCGCACAAAATTATATAAATAACGAATATAACCATACAATGGTATCAATTATCATTGCTATTGTATGTTTACTAATATTTATTTTTGTTGTAAGAAAAGCTATTTTAATTTGGTTTATCCATTTATATCAACGCTATGCTTCAGACGATGTTCGACTTAGATGTGTTTACACACCGAGTTGTTCTGAGTATATGATTTTGTCCATTGAAAAATACGGCGTTATCAAAGGTATTAGAAAAGGCATTGACCGTTTACACAGATGCCATTTGCCTAATGGTGGCGAAGATTATCCGTAAAGAAAAAGAAGTAATGTAGGAGGACGATGATATGGAATTAAATGATATGTTGACAAAGCAAATAAAAGAAATGTCATCGGATGAGCTTCTTGCTTTATCGAAAGATATAAGAGAACGTATTATTCGTACTGTTTCGCAAAACGGTGGGCATCTTGCATCCAATTTAGGTATGGTAGAGGCAACGATTGTCCTACATAGAATATTCGATTTAGACAAAGATAAAATCATCTTTGATGTAGGTCACCAATGTTATACTCACAAATTACTTACAGGTAGAAATGCTCAATTCGATACGCTACGCCAATATAATGGGTTATCAGGCTTTTGCAATCGTTTTGAAAGTGACTACGATGTGCTAAACGAGGGACATTGCGGCACATCAATCTCCGCTGCTTTAGGAATCGCTGAAGCGAATAAATTACAAGGAAATACTTCATATACCGTTGCAGTAGTGGGAGATGGTGCGCTTACCAATGGTATGATTTACGAGGCGCTAAATAACTGCGCAGACAAGCAATTAAAACTGATTATACTGATAAATGACAATGAAATGTCCATATCAAAAAATGTAGGCGGACTACATTCATACCTTTCATCAATACGGACAAGCAAACGTTATTTTTCCTTCAAACGAAACTTTGAGGGAATGTTGAATCATATACCCTTGATTGGCAAAGGACTTGCAAAAGCATTTCGCACACTGAAAAATTTCTTCAAAAAATGGTTCTTAAAGAACACTTTGTTTGAAGATATAGGGCTTATCTACTTAGGACCGGTTGACGGTAACAACATAGAGAAGCTTTCAACGGTATTGGAGGAAGCCAAAAAGAGGCAATCTCCGTGTGTAGTTCATATGAGAACAATAAAGGGCTTGGGATATAAGCACGCAGAGGAACACCCTGAACTTTATCATTCTGTTGGTGCGTTTGACATCGAAAAAGGTGTAACAGCTTCTAACGCAAAAACATTTTCTCAGATTGCTGGCGAAAACGTATGTAGATTGGCAGCCGAGAATGATAAAGTATGTGCAATTACCGCAGCAATGTGTGGTGGCACTGGGCTAACAGAGTTTTCCCATAAATATTCTGAACGTTTTTTTGATGTGGGAATAGCTGAAGAACACGCAGTTACCTTTGCGAGTGGCTTGGCAGCAAATGGTATGAAACCAATTTTGATGCTCTACTCAACCTTTTCCCAAAGAGTCTATGACCAAATATTTCACGATATTTGTATTCAGCGGTTGCCAATGATATTGGCTTTGGATCGCTGCGGTATAGTTCCCGGAGATGGTATAACACATCAAGGCATATTTGATTATTCATTATTTTCTTCGTTGCCGAATGCCACAATATTTTCTCCAGAATCTTATAGAGATGTAAATGATGCTTTTGAACGTGCTTTGGCAAATGATGGTTTAAGCATCATTAGATACCCTAAAGGCTTTGAATGTATTGATTATGAAAAAGAAACTGCTTTTTTAGAAGATGAAAATAATTTTTGCAGTTATACGCAAAATGTTTCATTAGCAGAAATCGTTATCATTACATATGGTCGCATTTCATACCAAGCATAGAAGGCTTCGGAACTTTTGAAAGATAAATACTCTATTGGAATTATCAAATTAAAACGAATTTTCCCTTTGGATTATAATCTGATCGACAGCTTAACGATTAACGCAAAGCTGATTTATGTTGTAGAAGAAGCAATTATGTCCGGAGGTGTTGGAGAAAAGCTCTCCGCAAATCTCAAAAAGGATAATAAAATAGTATTTGTTAGAGCTATTGAAGATTATATTGAACACGGCTCAATGAAAGATCTGTTGGAAGATTGTAAATTGACAGATAAGCAATTAGCCGAAGAAATTAATAAAAAAATGGGCTAACCAAGCGGTCAGCCCTATTTATATTCAATTAAAGTTTCTATCGCAATCTGCATTCCGAGCTTGAAAGCATATTCAAAGATCGCTGCCTCCGCCAAGCTCATATACTCGCTCCAACAATCGTCAAATTTCTCGAAGATCTC
>JAEIGA010020264.1_pt1 | contig 10141 bp, 10 predicted proteins | sample 9270691 | NCBI WGS metagenome assembly JAEIGA01 (sample SAMN17057246, study PRJNA624740) | gut metagenome | biome: biome; isolation source: fecal sample | host: Bos grunniens | place: China: Xizang | collected 2019
GCACCACTTGGCAAAGCCCTGCAGAATCTGCGGCATGGTGGCAGAGAAGAAGAGGGTCTGTCGGCCTTCCCAGGGGCAGAGGTTCACAATCTTGCGGACGATGGGCAGGAAGCCCATGTCCGTCATGCGGTCCACTTCATCGAGCACCAGGGCCTTGATGGCCTTGAACTTCATGTTGCCGCGGTAGAAATGGTCGATGAGACGCCCGGGGGTGGCTACTACCACATCCACGCCCTTCTTGAGCTCCTCCGTCTGGGATCCGTAACCTACGCCGCCGTACAGCAGACCTACCTTGATATCGGTGTGCCTGGCGTAGTTACGGAAAGATTCGGCGAGCTGGTCAGCCAGTTCGCGGGTGGGTTCGAGCACGAGCACCTGGGGCTGCCCGGTGTGGGTGATGCTGTTGAGCAGGGGCAGGGCAAATGCGGCAGATTTGCCAGTGCCGGTCTGGGAAGCGCCAATCACATCCTTTCCCTGCATAATGACGGGGATGGCCTGTTCCTGAATCGGGGTGGGGGTCTCATAGCCGCAGTCCTTCACGGCTTCCAGAATGGGGGCAGAGAGCCCCAGTTCTTCGAATGTCATCTTTGTTTCCGTTGTCGTTTGTTGTGTAAAATTGTTCATGGTGGCGGGTCAGCAGATGTAGGGATTGTTGAGTTGCTCCTCGCCTATGGTGGTAGCCGGGCCGTGCCCGCTGTTGACTGTGGTGTGGGGCGGGAGGGGCATGAGATGCTCGCGGATGCCGCGTACCAGCGCGCTCATGCTGCCGCCGGGAAAATCGGTGCGCCCTACGCTTCCGGCAAAGAGAATGTCTCCCACAAAGAGCTCGTCGTCGGCTGCCAGGTAATAGGCTGCTCCATCGGGGGCGTGCCCGGCAATCGGGAAAACCTGCCATTGCAGGCCTCCCCACTCGGCTTTGCGGGGGGCGGTGCCCAGTACATCATCCACAATATAGGGGGCCACGGGCGGTAAGCCCCAGCTGGCGGCGGCCTGCTCCAGCGTGAGCGTCTTACTGTATGCCGCTACTGCGTGAATGCGGCAGCCGGTACGCTGCTTGAGCTCTGCGGCACCTTCCACGTGGTCAAAGTGCTGGTGGGTAAGCAGCAGGTCGGTAAGGCGGGCTCCCTCCGGCATGGTACGCAGTACCCAGTCTGCCATGCCCATGGGGGCGTCAATGGCAATATAGTCATTACCGGCCTCGATAAGATAGCCGTTGCAGCCGACCGAACCGCCTGTATACACCTTTATCATTCTGCTCACGCGCGCATTATAGCGGCTTCCGGCTCCTTTGGCGAGCCGAAAGTGAGGCAGTAAATAAGATGACTACGCCAGGAAAGTAGAAAAAATGCGCCATTTCGTTTCAATTCTCTTGACATTTTGTCGGAAGTGAGTAAACTCTCCCCACCAAAACGAAAAACCACATTTTTATTTCATAGAACATTATGGCACACACACAGTCCGCAAAGAAGCGCATCCGCCAGACCATCAAGCGCACCGCTATCAATCGTTCCATCATGTCCCGCGTCCGCACCCTTCGCAAGAAGGTTGCTGAGGCTGTAGAGACGAAGGATGCCGCCGCCGCCGCTGTTGCTTACAACAACTTCGCTTCCGCCATCGATAAGGCTGCCAAGAAGGGCACCGTGCCGGCCAACCGCGCCGCTAACTACAAGAGCAAGGCTGCGAAGGCCCTGGCTACTATCGCCTGAGTTACCTTTCAGGTTTTCCGTTTTTGAGCATGGCGGAGTATCGGTCACAAACCGGTGCTCCGCCTGTCTTTCCCTACCAGTACAGCCGTTTTTCATGCGTCAGGATTACAAGGAGATTGCCACGACTGTGGTGAATGATCCCACCAATTACAAGGTGTGTGAGGTTTGCGAGGCGATTGTGGACAAGGCCTCGCCTACCTGCCCGGAATGCCTTGCCTATCGTTTTGATACGGATCCTTCCCGGGTGGCAGACCGCGCGCTGGATATGGCATCCAGACCGCAGCATGCGGTGTCGCACCACGATACGCTTGAATAAACTTGCCCCCTGGACCATGCGCTCCCATAATCGAAGCTGGCAGCTGGCTCGCATGCGATGGCAGATTCCGCATGGCGGTGCTGTTATGGGGATTTTGAATGTTACCCCGGATTCCTTTTCAGACGGGGGGTGCTATGACAGCGTGGAACCGGCGCTGGCCCACGCCCGCAGCATGGTTGCAGCCGGGGCTGATATGATTGATATTGGAGGGGAATCCACCCGACCTGGTTCTGCAGAGGTGGAGGTGCAGGAGGAATTACGCCGCGTGATGCCGGTTATCCGGGCTCTGCGGGAGGAGTTTCCGGAGCAGTTGCTTTCCATTGATACCCGGCATGCAGCCGTTGCCCATGAGGCGTTGATGGCCGGGGTTGATGTGGTGAATGACATTACCGGCCTCGCAGACCCGGCCATGGTGGAGCTCTGTGCCGCTCATCCCTGTGGTGTCATCATCATGCACATGCAGGGAGAGCCTGGCACAATGCAGCTGGCACCTCACTATAACGATGTGGTGGCAGAGGTGCGTTCCTTTTTTGAGCAGCGGGTGGAGCAGCTGGTGGCAGTCGGTATTGCACCGGAGCGCATATGTCTGGATCCGGGTATAGGCTTTGGTAAGACTGTGGAGCACAATGTGGCGTTGATTGAGAGGCTTGAGTCGCTCCGCGTGCGGAATCTCCCCATGCTGATGGCTCTTTCGCGCAAGCGTTTTCTGGGGGCCTTGCTTGGAAATGCAGAATTGGCAAAGGCCTCTCCGTTGCCCACGGTGGTCATGAGCCTGCTGGCGGCAGAGCGTGGGGCAGATATGCACCGCGTGCATGATGTAGCAGAATTGCGGCAGGCGCTCTGTCTGCGGCGTTCCCTTATCTAATAATTGGAGTATATAGCTTGCTAACCGGGTTCTTTGCAGGCAGAATGCCGGGCATGATGTATCTTGTGTCGGTTGCGTTACTGGTAGCGCTGATTGCGTGGATGGTGAGAGTGTATAACCACCTGGCACACATGCGCGAGGTTGTGTGCCATTGCTGGGCGCAGTGGCGCAAGGCAACGCAGCAGCGCAATGCGTGCCTGGCAGATTATACGGCGGTGTTTGCCATGCTGGTGCCGCAGGGCGATCCCTTGCCCCGGGAGCTGCGGCGCATGCGCGAGGATTCTGAGCGCTCTGTGTCCCTGGCACCAGAGCCTCGCTGGTGTAAGGTGCATGGTTTTGTGGGAGGGGCAGAATTCCTGTTGCGCCAGGCGGTAGAGCGCTCCATGCATGTGGCAGAAGAATCTCCCGTCATGCGGGCCCACGAGTCATTTCAGCGCTTGTGCAGTAATATGGCCGATTCTCTCTACCAGCAGGAGCAGGTGGCCAATCGCTTCAATCAGGCTGTGCGCGACTATAATGCGGCGCTGGCTTCTCCTTCTGCCCGTTTCCTGGGGCCTGTGTTCGGCTTTTCTGTGGCAGATACACTGGAGGCGGAGCAGAAGAACACCCGCAGCACCAGTTGAGTGCTGCGGGTGTGTGTTGAAAGAGTCAACTGCTGCGGCAGATTAGTTCTGCGGCATTTCGGCATCAGGGAAAATCAGTTCCTTGGGAGCCGGGGCAATGGCGGTAATGGTCATCATCACCGGAGTACCACCCATCTCAAGCGGCAGGCGCAGCTTGTCGCCTACGGAGTGGCCCAGGAGCTTGGCACCAAGCTTGGAGCTGTATGCCACGATATTTTCCTCCGGCACAGAGTCCCATGCACCAAGAATGGTGTAAACTACGGTGCGGTTCCTGGGTGCAGAGAAGGTGACCTGGGTACCCATGCCTGTTACGCTGCAATCCACGTTGCTGAAATCGGTGGGGTCTGCCTGAGCCAGCAGGCGGGCAAGTTCTTCGCTGCGGCGAAGCAGCACGCGCTGTGTAGCCTTGGCATCCTGGTAACCTCCATTTTCGCGAAGGTCGCCTTCGGCACGGGTGATTTCGAGGTCGTGCTTGTTCTTGGGCAGGCGGACGTTGATGATGTCCTCCAGCTCAGCCTTGCGGGCGGCATAGGAGCGGAGAGAGACGAACATGGTCTGCTTCTCCTTGCCGCCGCGGCGGGAAAGAGCAATCTCCTGCAGGGAAGGATGTACCTTCATCATATTGGCCAGCAGCAGGTTGCGGTCCAGATCCGGCAAGACGGAAGAGTCGTACAGAGCCTTGGCAAAAGGACGGGCTTCCAGTTCGGAAAGTCCCTTCACCAGGTCGGGGGCAAGATCCTTGTCGTCCAGCAGCATGTTGCGGAGGCGCAGGGCGCGGTTCGGGCCGCCTTCAGAGCTGTCACGCTCAATGGAGCTGATGATGGCAGCACCCAGGGGCATGAGGTTCTTGTTCACCACTTCGGCGGCAATGCCGTTGCGTTCCTTGCAGAGCCAGATGAGCACTTCGGGGTTCAGACTCTGGCGGGAGATGCCGTTGGCGATGTCGGTGAAGAGCTGTTCTTTGGCTCCCTTGGAGATGATGAATTCGGCAGCGGGGGCGGTTACCTTGGCTCCACCGAAGAGGAAGATGTTGGTGGCGTAGGGCAGCCAGCTGTCGCCCATGGATTCAGGCAGGGCTGCGTATACCTCAAGCTGGCGGGCGGGGCTCAGATCACCGATGTAACCGACGAGTTCTTCGGAGGAGATGGTCTTGATTTTGTCTGCCATGGTGGTGATGGTCTCCACTCCAGCGGCAGTAAGAGCTGCATCCATAGCGGCCTTTTCTTCCTCTGTTGAGGCGGCGGCTTCCAGAAGGTCATCGCGGATGATGATGAGTTCGAGGACATGCTGGGGTTCGGTGAAACCGCGGGCAATGTCTTCCTCCATGGCTTTCACCAGCTTGGCAACAAGCTCGTATTCGCCCTTGAGAACCTCGAGACGGGACTGGTCCAGAATGCGTACGCAGGATTCCAGGGAAGTCGCATCGTTATAGTCTGCCAGCAGAGCTTCGGCGGCAGATTCTGCGTTGCGGAGCACGATGGCTTCGCCACGCTTGGTGGGCAGGCGGAAGCTGGGGTTGTCGCGCATGGCCACACGGGCCTTTTCCCACCAGTTCTTCCAATCTGCAGCTTCGATAACGCGGCCGCTGAGGAATTTTTCGAGGTCTTCCGGCTGCATGGGCAGAATCTCGTTGATTCCTTCGCGCAGGGAGATGTTGGAGGTAAGCACCATGCGGATGAAGTCAAGCATGGTATCCTTGTCGGTAGCCTGCTTCTTGCAGGTGTCAATATCATCAAAGCAGGTGATGAGGAAATGGCCGGTGGGGATGGGAGTCAGCTGATTGAAGGCAAGCTTGAGACCGAGGATGCGCCCCTCGTTGCCTTTCTCAAAGTCTATCTTGACCTTGTTCCTGGCCAGAGACCATGCGACTACCTTGCCTACACCAAGATCCTGGTGGAGTACATACTTACCAGGGGAGAACTGGTCCAGACGAGCGGCAAAATCAGCAGGAATCTTGCCAGTAGATACTAATTTTTCAAGGTCGGCATGCATACGTGCATGTCATAATAGCATATCTTTCGTCAAGGTCAATCCCTGACATTATCTTTTTCTGATTTTTTTGTATTTTTTTCGGAATTCGCGTACAGAAAAGAGCCTCCCCGGCATTCAGGGAGGCTCTTGTGCGTGCGGATGAATGGGAAATCTGGAAAGGGGGGCTAATCGCCCCGCACGGTAATCTGCTCATGGACGATGATGCCCAGGAAGCTGTTTGTAGTGCGGGTGATGGAGGTTACAGTTGTGATGCCTCCGTTCTTCTGAGCCTGCTCAACGGAGGAATCTCCGCTCGTCCAGAGGCAGAACCATTCGGTGGAAGAGGCATGGCCGACCAGCGTGGGGTTGGCTTCGCCATTTGCTGAATACAGGGGGATATTCCTGACCGGGTGGCGGACAATGCATGAAGTGCAGATGAGCAAGGGGAGAAGCAGTGCCAGTTTTTTCATGAAAGAGGGCCTCATTGGGTGTTTGAAGGGGATTGGAGCAGTTTCAATACCTCAGGGTGTGTGCACACCTTGGCTGCCTCTGCCGCTCCCGTAGCACCTGCGGCAAGAAGGAGCCTGACAACTTCGATATGGCCTCCGTGTGCCGCCTGCATGAGGGGTGTCCAGTTGTCCTCATCCTTTACATTCACATCAGCTCCGGCTGCAAGCAGAGATTTGACAATGTCTGCATGACCATTGATGGCGGCTACAATGAGCGGTGTCCAGCCAATGTTGGTTCTGGGGTCTCGCTGTGCTCCTGCCGCGAGCAGGGTATCTACCGTTTTCTTGTCGTCGCTCATCACGGCGTAGGTAAGGGCTGTCTCCTTGTCCTTGCTGCGAACTTCTTTGCGTGCGCCAGCATCAAGCAGCACCTTAACGGCTTCGGCCTTACCGGCTTCAGCCGCATGAGAGAGCGGCGTGCGCCAGCGACGCCCGCGTGTCTCGATGTTGGCACCTGCCTCAATGAGCAGTTTGAGTGTTTCCAGCTCACCCTCCTTGGCTGCGTGGCTGAGAGCCGTGAGCCCGGCCTTGTCCTTCGCTTCAATATCGGCCTTATTCAGCAGCAGGGTGCGTACCACCATGGTGTGGCCGTTAGCCGCTGCGTAAATGAGAGGGGTGGCACCATCGCCATCTGTCTCGCGGATGCTGCGGGGATCATCTTTCAGGAATGCCAGCACATGGGTAGTATCGCCATTGGCTGCGGCTTCAAGAATATCGCGGGCATGGTCTAAGCCTTCCTCTACCACAATTCTGCCGCCGGGGAGCAGGGCAACCACTTCGTCATGCCCCTGGTTCCGGGCATAATCCAGGGCGGTGTTGCCATTCTTATCCTTTGCTTCAGCATTTACCCTGGCTTCCAGGAGAATCCGGACTACTTGTTCATGCCCATTGAAAGCCGCCGTCATGAGCGGGGTGTCTCCAGTGGGCAGGGTTGCTTCCTTGTCGGCTCCGGCATCAAGCAGAATCCGGACCACCTTATCATATCCCTTGGCTGCGGCTACAAGAAGCGGGGTTTCTCCGGTGCGGAGTCTGGTTTCGAGGTTGGCCCTGGCATCGACCAGCAGTCTGGCAATATCTTCATCGCCATGGGCTGCTGCAAAATGAAGCGCGGATTCTCCGGCGTAGCTCCGGGTGTCAGGGTTGGCTCCGGCATCAAGCAGAATCTTTGCCGTCTGGGTATAGCGTCTGGCCACAGCCATGAGCAGGGGCGTGCCGCCCTCCTTCATGCGGACTTCCTTGTCAGCGCCGGCGCGGAGCAGTAAATCCACCATGGCAGACTGCCCGGAGCCCGCCGCATGCAGCAGGGGGGTCCAGCCATCCTTGTCCCTTGGATTTAGGTAGGATTTGGAATTCAGCAGGGCGGTCACAATATCCAGATGCCCGGCCTTGACAGCGAGGTAGAGCGCCGTTTCCCCAGTAGGCAGGGTGGTGTTGACCTTGGCTCCTGCCGCCACCAGTGCCTGAACGATGTTCAGATGTTTGTTGAATGCAGCATACATGAGGGCTGTTTCTCCCTGTATGCTCTGCTTTTCAAGATCGGCTCCGGCGGCAATCAGCATCTGCACCAGCGGAAGGTGGCCATTGGTCGAGGCGGCCATGAGAGGGGTAACCCCGTTTGTATCGGCAACATTGAGCAAGGCCGGGGTTGCCTGCAGTACAGCCTGTGCTGTTTTCAGGTCTCCTTTTGAGGCTGCCGTAATCAGACCGGGAGAGGCAGCAGGTTGAACAGTGGCGGTTGTTGCGGTGCTTTCCGGTACTGCAACAGCAGGAACAGCCAGCAGGGGAATGCCTGCTGCAATGAGAAGCTGGGATATGCGGGAAGTATGATTCATGAAATCATTACATTTCTTGCTCTTCCTATGATACCCGCTTATGCAGGCTGCTTCAAGCTAAAAAGCGGATTTTGGCTGGAATGAAGCGAAAAAAAGGGGAGTCTCAGCCCAGAATCAGCTCCAGAAGGCGCTTCATATCCTCCTCGCCGTATCTCTGGTCAAGGGGCAGGGGCAAAAGTTGCCGGGAAAGTATGTTTTCCGCATCATCAGGCTGAGTAGCCTCGAGAACTTCCGGCCAGTACAGGGGCAGGGCAACGCCTGCATCAATGAGGGTATCTCGCAGCCCTGGGATTCCGCTTACCAGGGGATAACACATGGGGGCACTTCCGGGATGTTCAGGAAGCGGCAGGCGATTGATGCAGTGCAGGGCCTGGTGAAGATGGGAATAATTCAGAAGCCTCTGGTGGGCAGATTTTTCAAAATCTATACTGTTCAGCAGTCTCCGGGTAAGCCTGCTCATGCGGCAGGGGGTGGCACAGAGTGCCTGTTCGGCGCATTCACTGGCCGGAAGTGCTGCCGCAGCGCCGCTTTCCAGGCGTTCCAGCAGAAACAGGCTGTTCCTGCTGCTGCTTGCCTGGCTGCCGGGCAGGTTGGTCAGGGGGAAGGGGGCACAGGCAATGCCTCCATCGGCCACACCACAGAATTTACGCGGACTGTAAAACGTGGGAATACCCGGCAGAGGAGGGCAGTAGAGGGCAGTAGTGGCATCCACCACGCAGCGGCCGTGGAAACGGCTTGCGGTCTGCTGTACGTAGTCCTGGGTCAGGCCAAAATAATTAACCAGCAGCACCAGGTCATTATCTCCCACATCCGGTAAGACTGGCTCCAGCCGGCTGGTGCAGGAATAGCGGGCAATGGGAATGTTCAGATGCTCCGGAGCCTGCAGCACCGTGTCGCAGATGAAGCGGGGAATCCATAAGCGCTCTGGGCGAGGAAGGTGGGTCAGCAGCACCTCCAGGGCAGCACGGCCGCTGTTGAGCCAGGCACAGCAGGTATCCTCGGTGTAGGGAAAATTTCCGTACTCCGGCAGTTCAAGACCAAAGAATCCGCCCATCATATCCTGCATGCACAGGCAGTTTACCTGCTGGCGGCTCTCGCGTCCAGTAAAATTCTTTTGTGCTAACAGCATTGACACCACTTCTCTGCATCCGCTACAATAGGAACAGGGATTCTTACAGAAATGCACAGGTTATGGTACATTATGCTGCTCTTTCTGCCGCTTTCCTGCCGTCAGATGGTGGATGCCGTGAATATGAAGCAGATATCGCCGGAGGTCGTGAACGGGGGAACACGCCCGGGAAACTGGTATACCTACCTTCCGGAATACGCGCCCCGTTTCTGTCTGCGGACCACCCATTCGCTTTCCTGGCACGATGCTGAAATGAAGCTGGGCTACTGGAGGCTGCTGCATCCGCTCGCGCCCCACCGCATTGTGATGGAGGCGCGGGGTGATACGCTGTACCTGCACCGTGGATTTGTGTGGGACGGCGTGAGCTTCGGCCGCACGGAGGCTTCTGAACTGGTGCCGAGCCTGCTGCACGATGCTCTGTATTACGCCCGGCAGGCAGATGCTCCGGTCTCCCGGCGGGAGGCTGATGCGGTGTACCTGCGTGCCTGCTGTCGTACTGGCTGCTCCGGTAGATATGCCGGCTACCTTGCCGTGCGAACCCTCGGGGGCTTCTTCGGCAAACCAGAAGGTGCTCTGGCGCCGATTCTGCAATCCACCAGCGAGGATACCCCCATGGCATCGCCGCCTGCCGGAGAGAACGGGTTTATTTTACTTCAACCATGAGCGATTCTCCTTTCTTGAGCTCAAGGCTGGGGAAAAGGATGAAATCATTGGTGAAGATTGCACCGGGGGCTGTGCAGCCGGTGGCGTTGCGCCCGGTTTCTGCAGTGGGGAACCAGACGGCACAGCGCTCCCTGGTATCGTAATTCGCGGTGATGGTGAATTGGCGGGCGGAGTGCCACTTCAGGGAATACGGGGACTGGGCATGGGTGGTATCGAGCTCTGCCCGCCAGGCTGGGTCTCCGTAGAATGCGATGACATCGCGGTCATGCACCAGGCCAATCAGGTCGCGTATATGGCGCTCATCAACCTCGATGCCCAGCTTGAAGATTTGCGGGATGAATTCTCCGAAGCTGAAGCGTTCTCCGTTGAAACGCATTTTAAGGGTATTTACATCCAGTTCCTGGCTCCGGTGCAGAATGAACTGGTTATTCAGGAACCAGGCCTCTGCCAGAGAGGTGCCGTTAGTATTGCCGAAGAAGCATCCCAGCGTGCCCCATCCGCTCTCACCATACCAGGAGGGCACTGTA
>JAEIGA010020265.1_pt1 | contig 10140 bp, 6 predicted proteins | sample 9270691 | NCBI WGS metagenome assembly JAEIGA01 (sample SAMN17057246, study PRJNA624740) | gut metagenome | biome: biome; isolation source: fecal sample | host: Bos grunniens | place: China: Xizang | collected 2019
GAGGACGATATCTGTTTCCGAATGGAGTGTGACGTCCACCTTCTTCTTTCTTCAATACGTAAACTGTAGCTTCGAATTTTTTGTGAGGATGTACCGAACCTGGTTTAGCAATAACCATACCACGACGGATTTCATCTTTATCAATACCACGAAGTAACAAACCTACGTTATCTCCAGCTTCACCTGTATCAAGGATTTTACGGAACATTTCAACACCTGTAACAACAGATTTCAATTTTACAGCTCCCATACCAATGATGTCAACTGGGTCAGAAGTGTGAATAACACCTGTTTCGATACGACCAGTAGCAACAGTACCACGACCAGTAATTGAGAATACGTCTTCGATTGGCATCAAGAAATCTTTATCGATATCACGTGGAGGAAGTGGAATCCATGTATCAACAGCGTTCATCAAATCTTCTACGTTTTTAACACCGCTAGCTTCTCCATTCAAACCAGCCAAAGCCGATCCGCGGATAACAGGAGTGTTATCTCCATCATATTCGTAAGATGACAACAAGTCACGAACTTCCATTTCAACAAGGTCTAACAATTCAGGATCGTCAACCAAGTCACATTTATTCATGAAAACAACGATTCTTGGAACACCTACTTGGCGAGCCAAAAGGATGTGTTCACGAGTTTGAGGCATAGGACCATCAGTTGCAGCAACAACCAAGATAGCACCGTCCATTTGAGCAGCACCTGTTACCATGTTCTTTACGTAGTCAGCGTGACCAGGACAGTCAACGTGAGCGTAGTGACGAGTTTCAGTTTGATACTCAACGTGAGCAGTATTAATAGTAATACCTCTTTCTTTTTCTTCTGGAGCAGAGTCGATAGAATCGAAATCTTTTGCTTCAGACAAACCCTTTTCAGCCAATACTTTTGTAATAGCAGTGGTCAAAGTGGTTTTACCGTGGTCAACGTGACCGATTGTACCAATGTTTACGTGCGGTTTGGAACGATCGAATTTTTCTTTTGCCATTGTATTTCTGTATTAAATGTTTTATAAATATATTAATTCTGTTTTACAAAACTCTTGCAGTACAAACTCATACATTCTTGAAGAAAACCAAGCATAATCATTTTCAATTGCTCAATTTTCTTCGCCTTATATTTTCGATGCTCTGCACTTGCAAAAGCTCATTATCATTTTGTTTGAGCCATTGACGAGAGTTGAACTCGTGACCCCTTCCTTACCAAGGAAGTGCTCTACCACTGAGCTACAACGGCCTTTGCTTGCAAAAAAAACGAACGAAAAGAAAAAACATCCCCCGTCCGTATCTCTGTCAGTAGCTTTTCTCGAGCGGAAGACGGGGCTCGAACCCGCCACCTATAGCTTGGAAGGCTATCGCTCTACCAAATGAGCTACTTCCGCTTATTTAGTTTTGTTGTGGGGAAGGGTGGACTCGAACCACCGAACTCTTCCGAGGACAGATTTACAGTCTGTTGCAATTGCCGCTATGCGACTTCCCCATTGCCTCTTCAATTGCTTGAAGTTTGCGAGCCGATGGAGGGATTCGAACCCCCGACCCCGAGATTACAAATCACGTGCTCTGGCCAACTGAGCTACATCGGCATTGTGTTATATCATCACTTTCAAATAACTCATTCTGTTTTCGAGATGCAAAGATAGTACTTTTTTTTATTCTACACAAACTTTTTTGCTCTAATTTTCCACATTTATTTGCAATATAATGATTATCATATATATATGTTGAGAAAAAATATTTACTTTTCCTCTGTCGCACCCGCCAAATTGCTTGCAAAAATAGCTTTTTCCCTTCCAAATAGCACGTTTTTCACTCTGTTTTGTCTATTTTTGGTATATTTTCAAATAAAACACTATCAGTCAGTATACTAACGTGTATTTGGGAGGTTTTGATGGTTATTTAGGCGAGGTATGCTGTGTTTTGATGGTCGATGTTGGGCTGTGATTTCGGCCGGGATGGGCGGGAAAAAGTATCGTAACGGGGTGGCGAAGGGCTGTATGTGGAAGGCCGAATGGCCTTCGGGATGTAAATTCATTTTCATCGGGAGCGAGATTTGGGTGGGCTTGATGGGTTGCCTATACGTGTTTTGGATGGCCGGTATTGTTGTTTGGCTTGGTGCTACGTTGCCGGCATGCTTAATGCAACCGCAACTGAGTTTCGCTCTCCCTTATTCGGGCTTGCAATTGACTGACAATGGTTTACGTCTCATTTCTGTATCCCTTCTGCAACCGCAACCGAGTTTCGCTCTTGACCGTAGTTGTTTTTCTTGAGATATTGTTTTTTTATGCATTATATATTTATATAGTCATATAAAATAATATATATTATAAGTATATCAATATATATATAAGTTTATGTATCATTTATCCCCTACTCTTTTCCGGTGCTTGGTTTTTGGGGTGGTGGTGTATTTTTTAGGCATTAGTGTGTGTAACCGCAACTCGGTTGCAGTTGTGCTTCGGGTGGATGGTGTTTATAAATATATTGATAATCATATTGTTAAGCTGTGTATCGGGCAAAACTTTCAGTGCCACTCTATTTAAGCGGTTGTTTGGTTTGGGAAAAGCGGAGGGCTTGGGCCGAAAGAGTAACATACTGATGTATAGTGGTTAATGAAAAATGTCCTGGATTTTGCATTTCAAAACTCGGGACATTTCTTGCAGACATGGAAATAAAGGTGTAATTTTGCATCATCAAAAAGGAGGTAAATTTTCCACAAAAACATAATTAAACATTTTGATTTTCAGTATTTTATAAAAATATCTAATCGTACAACAATTATAATCAATTTGAAAAAAAGGGGAATAATCGATATTGTATAGATTATTAGTTATCAAGAGATTGAAAAGATTCTTCGTGCCGTACGGCTGCATACGTTTGCAATACGTTGCATCGCTTTCATCTCTGCCTCAAAAGGCCAACAATTTCTTGTCATGGCCCAATGTAACAAGATTATTTGTATTGACATGTGAAAATGGTTTTCATGTATAGGTTTTTTCCCAAAAAAAAGTGATTATTTTTGGAACGATATCGACAAATTAATTCAATAAACATTTAAAATTTTAGAGGAGGATTGTAAAATGAACCATCAATCAACCAACAAATCAAACATTACAACTATGTATAATGATGAAATAGGCCATTATTTAGAGTTGGCACGCGAAAATTTTTATTCGATAAAGAGGCTTCCGGCAGTGTTGCGAGAGCATGTTGAGGCTACTCCGGAGGTGATGAAAGATGTTGTTTTCTTTTCGTGTATGGCACCGCTATCGATATACAATATGCGAATTCGTATTCCATATCTTTTTGATAGAGAGATGATGGGCTGCCAAGTTCAGATTTTTGTGATTGCCAATCAGGCATCGGGCAAAAATAATATTGATTTTATTCAGTCGGACATTATGAGTTTAATGAAGGATTTCAATAACAGTGAGTTGGCACGCGAACGCGAATATGAGCGCCGAAAAGCCCGTTCGAAATCCAAAAATATTGGAGATCCACCTGCTACCACAGTTTTTATGCTTCCGGCATCTACATCGAAGGTTCAGGTATGCCGCCGCGCCTTGTCGATCGAAGAACGTTATGGCGAACCCGGAGGGGTGTTCTTTTATACTTTTTCGCCCGAACTGGGCACTGCTGTGGAATCGTCCAAAACGGGTTTTAACGATTTGAGGGTTCTCAACCGTGTGAGCTACGACCTTTCGGGTACTTATGGCCAGGATCATGGCAGCGAATTGAGCATTCATGGCACTGTAAATATTAATCAATCGTTGCTTTACCTTGGCACTCCGGGTGTGATGGCCAATTATTTCAACCTCAATTCTATTGAAAATGGCAATCTTTCGCGTGCTATCATCGTTCCGTTTAAGCAGGCTATTGGCTCAGCGGCGCCTATTTTCAAGCCTATACCAGAGAGCAACAAAGCATTCAGCCACAAAGTATTGCAAAGACTTTTTGATGAGGTTTTCGATTCCTCGAATTCCAAGTGCCTTATGCCCGAAAAGGTTGTGGATATTAGTTTTTTGAATGCCGAAGTGGAGCGTTTTCACGAAGAGATGAGCAATTTGGCTGTGGAAGTCCAATCGGAGGCTGTGGATACTTATCGCAAACGTTCGTCGGTTTCGGCATACCGCATTGCTGCAATATGCTACAATATATATAATACGGAAAACCAATTACTTGACAAAGACGAGCAGTTACCTATGTGTCAAATTGAAAATAATGTAAAGAAAATATTTCGTTTTGCGGCCTATTATATTCTGCATTCTACGCTTGGCATTTTTGGCAATACTATCGAAACCCTCAATATGCAGCAAAAGAATTTGTTCAAAATAGTTAGAAAGACAGGTCTTTACGAGTCATTACCCGAAGTATTTTCGCGCGAAGATATAGAGGTTTATTCCGGAAAACTTTTCTTGAAATCGCCTGCGCGCTCTATTATACCGAAATGGCTTAAAAACAACCGCATCGTTGCCTTAGGCGATGGACGATATCAAAAGATTTATGCTTGTCAAAATTCCAACTAAATAGCGTCGTACTTATTCCACCTTTTGGCTATGCCCGGCACTGATGTGGGTATAGCCTCCCCTTTCGGGGTGTGGAAAAGAAACGGATGTGATTTTCTACAAAAAAACGGGATTGAGTGGGTTTGTGTTTAGAGTTCGTTTTTCAATTCTACCAAGAATTTTCTGATGTTTAACAGCGTGTCTATTGCTTGAGTTTTTTCGTTCACCGTATTCTTTTTCTTCAACTGTTCTTTGGCTCCTTCCAGTGTAAAGCCGCATTCTTTGGTATAATAATATATATTTCTCAGCACTTCGATGTCTTGCTCGGTATAACTACGGTTTCCTTTTTTATTTTTATGTGGTTTTATGCAGTCAAACTCTGTTTCCCAAAATCTCAACAGTGATTGTGATACTCCCAACATCTCGGCCACTTCTCTGATACTGAAATATAATTTTTCCATGAAATTTAGTTTTAATGTTGTGCTTATTTTCTTAGTTTTGGATTATCCAAATGTCTTTTATTGTCTCTTTGTGTTTTTTTCTCTATCGTTTTTTCGAAAGCTTGTGTCAGATCTATTCCTGTTTGGTTTGCGATACATATCAGCACCCACATCACGTCGGCCAGTTCATCCGATAAGTTTTTGGACATGTCTGTTACCTTTGCCGATTGTTCGCCGTATGTTCGTGCCATTATCCTTGCCACTTCTCCTACTTCTTCCACCAGCAGTGCCATATTCGTCATCTCGTCAAAATATCGAACGCCGTATTGCTTTATCCAATTATCTACCTTTATTTGAGCCTCTTCTATTGTCATTGTTATTCCAAAATATAATTCTGATTATCTTGATAGCTGTTTCTCATATTATATTTCAAATCCTGTAACATTCCTGCTTTTACGTTGATGGTAAAATTCCAGCTCTTGTAATATCCAAACGGAACCCAGTTGAATCTCATTTCCCAACAGTGCAGGTCTCGATAAATATCGATGGAAGTGTAGGACATTTTTTTTGCTTCGAAGTCGTAACCTGTTGTAAACGCTATCTTCCAATTCTTGGTCAAATTCAAGTCGCCTCTCAACGAAACTGTTTGAACCACTTCCGAATCATAATCCATCAGATTGGCATAGTATTGGCTTATAAAGCTCAACGTATATGCTATAGAGAGGTTCCATGGCACAGAAAAATCTACCACATTTCCAAGCATTTGATTTGGATTATTGAACGGGCTTTGCAATATCTCGTTGGTAGGTATAGTGTTTTGTGGCGTTTGGGCGTTATTGTCGTCTTTGAATGTATTTGGATTCAAAGTCCAATTCAACTGCATATTCCACTGTGAATTTTTACGTTTGAAAAGTTTTTTTTCTTTTTCCCAAAGAAAAACATTGGTCATATTGCCCTGTTCGTCCAAAGCATATGGAATAAAATATCCGCTATAGTTTATAACCAAACTTTTAAACAATGTGGTACGCCCCGTTACGGTAAGCGACGACCAATTCAACGAATCTTTGGCCATATCGTACGACATTCCTATTGTCAAATCCTCTATCAGCACTATCTTTTTCATCCCATTGACAGTATCTTTCTCCGAGGCTACTTTCATCTCCAAATTGTTACTTACACTGAATCCTATATTCCCTGTCTTTCCGTATGATGGACCGCCATATAAACTTTGCTCGAATATTGAATATTTATGTTCCATTCCCAACGTATCGGTATAGCTTTGCCAAAAACCGAAAGCCGGATTGCCAAAGTCGGGACGATAGTTAAAGGACAACGAGGGCTTAACCACATGGCGTATGGCTTTTACAAAACCTTTCTTGAAGTTGAACATACCATACAAGCGTGTATTTAACGAGGAGTTGAAAGTTGCATCTCTATTTGATTTAAATCCATTTACAGTATCTACCATTAACATATTTGTAGCAGGATCCAATCCTTTGCGTATCGTGGTCCAATGCCAACGTTCGTTGTAGGTAATCTTGTTTGTCCAATTTAAGTATTTCAACACCTTCACCGAACTTGAGATGGGAATATTATGGGAGATTCCGTTTTTCATTGCCTTAAATATATCGGGTTTTAGCAGAAGCGAGTCGAAGGTGGTAATATTGTTCGATGCATTCATTATATACGAAACACTGATATTTTCGTACCACTTATAACTTCCCTTCGGATTCTTTCGACGAAAAGGATAAAACTGCGAAGAACTTAATGAAACAGACGGTAGTTTCAGCTCTACAACCCTTGTGTTTATATTATACGATTCACCCAAATTGGCCGAAAGGTTGAAATAGTTTCCCAACGTTGTGGAATAAGCGATACTCGAATTGGTTGTACTATTGAAGTAATCATTAGTGTTTGATGTCCACTTCGAATAATTTCTACTTACCAAATTCACGTTTGCCGAAAATCTGCTATTTGGGTTTGCTTTAGGATCTTGTTGATGAGTCCACGCCAACTTAAAGTCGCCAAATTCGCTATACGAATCCGTTCCTTTCAAACCTAACTTAGTTTTTTCATACCTCAAATCCAATGCGCCTTTGTACTTATATCGCTTATAATAATTTGTTTTTGGATTGATGGCCCAACTAAGGTTGGTATAAATATCTCCTGCCAACAGCAAATCGAAGTAATCATTAATGGCGAAATAGTATCCACCTCCACGCAAATAAAATCCTCTGTTGTTTGCCCAACCATACGATGGAATTATCACTCCCGAACTTCTACCTTTTGTAAACGGAAAGAATGCAAAAGGCAACACCAACGGCGTAGGCACATCACTTATACTCAAATATGCAGGACCGGTAACTATCTTATCATTCGTCAACAATTTCGATTTTGTAAACTTTATGGCAAAATGAGGTTCCGCATGATTGCAAGTGGTAAACATACCACTATTCAAACACATAATAGAATCGTTAAGTTTCTTTACCTTATCACCATGCAAAAAACCATCTCCTTCTTGGGTGATCACGCCATTGATAATACCTTTTTGTGTATTGATATTATAAGTTATCTTGTTGGCATTATACTCTGTTTCTCCTTGTTTAAATATTGGTTTGCCTTTTATTTTGCCTGCCGAATCGGGAGCACCTTGGGCATATAATATCTGCTTATCAAAATCAACCGATATATCATCGGCTTTCAAATTCAAATCCTGATAATCTATGGAACCTTTTTTATGAATAAATGCCATTTTACTGCCAGGCTCCATAGCAATAGAATCTTGTGCTTTGTACTTTATTATGTCAGTGATAGCATTTTTAGACAATGGCATTTCCTTCAACGTATCGGCAACTGCCAATGCAGTATCATCAATATGTTTCAACGAATCCTTTAGAACAATATTTTTTTTGAAGAGAGTATCCGAAACATTTATTCTTACGGTATTGTTCTGTTTCAACGAATCGGAAACAATTTGTAAACGGGTATTTTGTTGAAAACTTTTTCTTGTTTTCGCTGTATCCTGTTGCTCAAAACTAATATTTGATATACAACAAGATAGCTTTGCCGATAGGAATTCCGGTATCAGCATCAACACCACAATAAAGAGGGCATTTGGGGGCAATATGTATTTTATCAATTGTCTGATTTGCAAAATATAAAAATTAAACCGTATCTTTGCATTTGAAATTGCAAAAATAGCATTATTATGGCAATTTTCTAAATAAAAAATATATTTTATTGAATATGAAACGATTATTGTTAGCAATTATTGCACTTTTTCTAATAAATGGAAGTGTTTTTTCTCAAAAAAGAGAGCTTGGAAAAGTAAAAACTGTGATGATAGACCCCGGACACGGTGGTAAAAAACCTGGTGCGATAGGAAAAAAATCAAAAGAAAAAGATATTACACTAGCCATTGCACTAAAATTGGGCAAAACAATCAAAGCAAACTTCAAAGACGTTAATGTACTATACACGCGTACAACAGATGTTGATATTGATTTGGCAGAACGTGCACAAATGGCCAATAGAGCCAAGGCTGATTTGTTTATATCTATACATGCAAACTCGCATAAAAAACACGAACCCTCCGGAACCGAAACCTTCGTAATGGGACTTTCTACCAGCAAAGCCAATATGGAAGTAGCTCGCACAGAAAATGCAGATATATTGTTGGAAGCCGATTACAAGAACAATTCGGAATACCAAGGTTTCGACCCAAATGCTCCTGAAAGCTACATCATGTTTACACTGTATCAGAACGCTTTCTTGGAAAAAAGCCTAAACTTTGCCGAATACATACAAAAACAATACAAATCACGCATCAAAACCATCGACCGCGGTGTAAAACAAGGAGAGTTATTTGTTCTATATAAAACATCAATGCCGGCAGTACTGACCGAAATAGGATTTATAAGTAACGCCAAAGAAGAAGAATACATGCTTAGCGAAGAGGGTCAAAATGAATATGTTTATTGTATAGCTTCGGCATTTGCACAATACAAAGCCTTCGAGGAAAACAGTCAATTGGTAGAAATACCGGCTCCCAGACGGCAAAAAAAATCGGCAATAATAGCTACTGAAACAAATAACACACAAACTAAAGTCGAAACCAAAACCATAGAAGAAAAATCCAATACACAAACTCTCGAAGTAAAAGTAACTGTTATAGATTCGACTAAAAACAACAACTCAAATACAGAAACCGCTCAAAACAACAATTCTAATAAACAAGAATCATCAACAAAAACAAAAACATCAGCCGAAAACGATGATGAAAGAATCGAATACCGAGTTCAGTTTCTTGTAGTAAAATCCCAATTACCCGAAAATGACCCCGCATTCAAAGGCGTTACAAATTACAGTTTCTACACTCAAGATGGAACAATACGCTATACCATGGGCAACGAAATAAACGTGGAAAAAGCACAAGAAATAGCCAAAGAGCTAAAAGAAAAAGGATTCAAAGATGCTTTCATTGTTCCTTTCTACAAAGGAAATCGAATATCGGGATACGAAGCAAAAAAAATAAATGAAGCAAAAAATAAACAATAATTCATTATCGGTTATTTTTTATAGTACAAACCAAAGAAATAAATAATGAAAATAAAAACCGAAACGAAAGTTGGAATAATAGGAATAGTAACCATTGCCATTTTGGTATGGGGAATAAATTTTCTGAAAGGTAAAAACCTTTTCGAGAAACAAAATACTTATTATGCAAAATATGACAATATCAACGGATTATTGCCAACAAGTTATGTTTTTATAAACGGAATGAAAGTAGGAAAAGTCAACGACATTCAATATATGGATGCCCAAATGAAAACATTCCTTGTTTGTTTTGACATTCCGGCCTCGATAGACATACCCTCCAATTCGATCGCCGAAGTTTATAGTTCTGATATTTTGGGTTCTAAAGCTATGCGTATTATCATAGGAAACGAAACAACCTTACTTTCGGAAAACGACACAATGTTATCAAAAACCGATGATGGCTCCATGTTTGCCGAAATAGAGAAAATGTTAGAACCATACAGCAAAAAAGTAAATAATATAATCACAAACTTAGATTCTGTAATGGAATCTGTAAATAAAATACTCAACACCAAGTCACAGGAAGAAATACAATCCATGATAGCGAATGCCAATACAATATCCACAAACTTGGCCTCTCTATCCGAAGACCTAAAC
>JAEIGA010020266.1_pt1 | contig 10140 bp, 10 predicted proteins | sample 9270691 | NCBI WGS metagenome assembly JAEIGA01 (sample SAMN17057246, study PRJNA624740) | gut metagenome | biome: biome; isolation source: fecal sample | host: Bos grunniens | place: China: Xizang | collected 2019
AATCTGCGTCCAGAAATGATTGGTGCATCCCCAGCCGGACTCGGAAGTTCTCACACCTGTCGGGCCAAGAACCTCCTCGACAACTGCTACATGACCTGCGCCATCGGTGTAGCTACGAGTCTTACCTTTCTGCCAGCACATAACTGAGCCAACGGTCGGTACCTGAGAGACCTCAATACCCTGACTGATTGCCACGTCGTAGAAGTTTTCTGCATTCAGAGGCTGAAGAAGCGGCATGTGGTTGTTGGATTTGAGATCTTTGAGTTTACCGCCCTGCTCTTTAAAGAGCTTCTTAACGCCTTCCTCACCAAGGATCTGGTAAGCGATTTCATTGAAACGGCCGAAGCCATAGCCCGTACAATTTGAGAGCACATCGCAGTCTTTATCAACAGGACTTCCTTTGATTGCTGTTGACCAGCCACCGTTGCCGATTGTGTTGTAGAATTTGTTTCCTTTCTCAGGCTTTGTGAGCCGAGGCTGAAATTTACTCATGTTCTTTCCCTCCTATATGGTGTACTTTGAGTAGAATATAATTCCTGTTGATGATTTCAGGAATCGGGATACCGTATTCAGCAAAGCATTCTCCGTTGTCCGAGATAAATAGTTCTCCGTCGATTTTGTTGTGCTGGGTATGGAGTTCGTGTAGCCGTCTCGAGACAAAAAATGTCAAAGTCAGAAACGGAACTCCAATAAGGCAGGATAACACCAGAGCAATAACAAACCCTGGCGTTACTTCCATAACTGCTGCGATTAGCAAAATATCACCCTTTCTTTGATTCTATTCTCTTCCCGACGCGTTTTCTTTTGTATAACACGCCATCTGCTTGGGACTCGTATGTTTTCTTACGTTTCGTTTCTTGTTTTTGCGCTTCGTACTCCATCTTCCAAAGAGCGTGCGCGGTGCATGTTGCGTGACAAGTAGCAGTGCGAGATTTGCAGTTGTGACAAGGTGGGTTCATTTTGATGTCCTCCTATCATTTAGCAAAGTGCTCATAGGCAGTTTGGCGGATGTCAACGCCCATAGCTTCTGCAAGAGCATTGAGCGCGTCAGTCGTTCTCACAAAAGACATTGGGTTACCGTCGATGGGGCTTGTAAGGCATGTCTCATGGTCAAGGATTGCCTCAGCCGCTTCTTCGAACAGTGTATAGAGTTTGCTTTCTTCCATTTTCTTCACCTCCTCTGTAGATTGGTCTTCGATAGGTTCGAGCCCGAGAACTTTTCGTTGCTCGTTCGGGGTTAAAAGCTTTGTTTTCTTCCATGGAAACGTCATTTTATACCTCCTAAAACTTTTAAAGTAACTCTATAGGATCTGTAATAGACCCCATAGAGTTTTCGCTGTTAGCTTTCGTCAGATTCTTCATCGGACTCTTCCTGTTTGCCAAACATGAGCGTCTTCGGCAGACCTTTTTTCTCAGCTATATCATCCCATTTCTGAGACACAATCTGAGAACCGATCTCGCCGATGACGCCCATAACTGCGGCAGCAACAAGACTACCAATTCCGAGTTTGAGTTTCATGCCGATCCCTCCTTTCAGCATTATAAGGAGTGAAATGTATGGAGAAGGATTAGACCCCCTGTTTCCAGAGGGCCTAAGAGCCTCACTTTCTGCGGCCATAGCCCAATCCATGAAGGATCAGGCAGATGCCGGCAATGACGAGGAAAATTTCCATACATTTTCTCCTTTCTTCAGTTCTTCTTAAAAATCTTTACGACCCCTTTCAGAATCTCGACGACTCCAACGCCGATGATTACGAAAAAGATCACGATCCCCAGCAAGATACCGAGAGTTGTTAACAATGCACTAATCATATACATCCTCCTTTCATCATTTAATACCGGTCTGCCCAACCAAACAAGGCTTGGTGACCATTATACCGGCTGAAAATTTTGTGATCGGAGGAATTGTGCAGAAAGGAGGCTGATTTTGATTACGGTTTCTTACTTGCTTAAAGTTTCTTACCTGATAGAGTGTATTAAGGTTTCTTACTTGCTTAAAGTTTGTTTCGAAAAAAGTAGAGCCTCTGAGATTTCTCCCAAAGGCTCCAATGCCGTTAGCTTACTTGAAGATTTTGCGTGCCACATCCCCAAGCTTGATCTTGTTCATTACCTGCGGAACAAACTGATCTGCTGCGATGACCCCGATTGTCGAGAGACCCGCAAGACTCCATCCCACAATATCTTTAATGCTTACTTTACCATTTCTGTCTTTTTCAGACATAACGCTGTAAGCACCAAGTTGTGCCTGGAGCTCGCGGTACTCCTTTGTACCGGGCTCTGTTTCTGCCAGCTTCTCAAGTACTCTCTTCCGCTGTTCCTTTTCAAGCTTTTTGATTGATTTGGCCATATCAATCACTCCTTTCTGCCTATTGGCATTATGGAGTTTGAAATATTTGTTACGAGGATCCTTATCCTATGTACGCCGCAAAATATGTTGGATTATTAAGAACCTCGACGCGGATGTCACAAATGGTGGAACCGCTATATCCAGGCTGATAGCCGATCATAGCCTCCAGATAGGATTTTGGATACCAGAACATAACTTGTGACACATCATTACGCCATACACGATGGCAGTCCGCGGAAACGACAACAACTTTGTATATCCCCACACTGACTTCCTGATATGCAACTGCGCAGTCATCTTCGTAGCTGTTCCAAAAGTCCCAGTGAAATGCTTCCGCGTTAATCGGATTAGCAATCTCATTTCCTATAGCAATCGTCATGGTCAAACAGCAAACGATAGCCGCAATGATGTTTTTGATATGATGTTTCTTAGTAAACATATTTACCTCCATGAATCATATGACATTATGATGTGTAATTGCTGTAGTTGGTATCGGGGATAAGATCAATAAGATTTGCCGAATCCTGAGTGTTATGCGGACTGTTAATGTATGTCACTTTGTAAATATCTTTAGTGTTCTCAGACGCTGCTGTCTTACGCGTATAGTTTGTGAGATAGCAGTCATTCACCATGACCTTTATCACGGTCTGCATGTTTTCGCGTTTTGTGCATGAATAGATAAGCGAATACGCTGTAGAAATAAGGGCGCAATGCTCGAAGAACACGGTCGGCGATACTGCATAGACATCGCCATTATCATGCATAGAAAATGCACCAGTAGACGAAGATTTGATCACCGAATTTCTGACGTTAAACAGTACACCGTTATTGAGACCGCATGCAATTGCATTAGCAGTTCCGATATCCGTAGACGTCTTCTCGATATAGCAATCTTCGATTACCCAATGAGCATTATCGAATTCGGAGAATTTGCTTCCTTCAGGATGAACACAATACCGACAATTACTGCCGATAATGGTGAGATTCTTCAGTGTCGCGCTGCCCTGCATATTAATCGGCGACAACAGTGTTGCGACAGAATTAGGTGTATTGGCAGGGAGTTCCATTTTGATTATCACGTTTCCGTGCCCAATCAGCGTTGTATTCGGCGGAACAATGTCACAAACATCGTACCAGTGCTCTGAACCGGTCAGAGAAGCAAGAAATGCCGCGCCGCCCATTTCATCTAGAATGTCATATTCTCCGCCGTAGATGTCAATGACTTTCTCGCTACTATCGCTAGCTAAAGCGCGAAGACACGAAGTCAGAGTGGTATACGTTTTACCAGGGCCGACTTCATAATGCGGTGTGCCACTAAAATTGTCAAGCCTTCCAACAATAGCTTTCAATGTCAGATCAACTGTCGAATACTTAAGAATACAAATATAATGCGTCGAACTATCCAGCGTAAGAACACCGTTCACAACATCCGCTGCTTTATAAACTCGGTCGCGTGTCCAGTCCTCTTTGTATCCAAAACAGATGGTGGCCGACAGAATGTTATCGCCATAGGTACAAAGGATATCGCTAATCATGTTGCCATAAGCATCTCTCACGCGAATCGGATCCGATACCTTAGCTGTTGCAGACGATGTAAAGTACGTCTTATAGTTTCCAAGATTGGACTCATTAAAATTCGCGAGTGTCAGCGTTACACCGTTTGTGAACTTAGCGCTATCGATGAGATCGACTGCAAGTGCGTTTCCTTCCGCGATGCTAATGCTATGCATATCAGGAATGGACGAAAATCTTTCATCAATTCCAATCTTCGTTACGTCATTCGCGGTCGCAAGTTTATTAGAAGCGGATGCGGATTCCGGAATAATATCTCCAGAAATGCCGTTAAGATCATCAACACTACCGATAACTGCGTTCATGGTAAGATCGATTGTTGAATATTTGAGAATACAAATATAATACGTTGTGGGGCTTACAACGAGCGTGCCTTGCTCTACATCCGCCGCTTTATAAATCTTATCAGGCGTCCAATCCGCTTTATATCCGAAGCAGATGTTTGCTTCCAGAATGTTATCACCATAGGTACAAAGGATATCATTAATAATGCGCCCATCAGCATCCCGCACACGAATCGGATCAGACACTTTAGCTGTCGACGATGTTGTCAGATAGGATTTATAAGTTAGAAGAGTAGATCTGTTGAAGTTATCTGCTGTTAGCGTAGAATTCGGTGTGAAACTGGAACTGGCGATGAGATCGATCACAAGATCTTTTGTTCTTGTAACCGTAAGAGAAAGAGAGTTCGGAACAGCGAAATACTTAAGATCGCTCTTGTTTTTAAGGGTCTCAACATCGTCAACAACGTCGTTTGTTACTCCGGAATTAACAGCTTCCATCTGAGTTTCAGTGAGCGTGTCCTGTTTGCCATCCGCGCTAACGTATCCATCAATCGTACCTATTACTGAATCAAGCGTCAGATCGATATTGTTATACTTAATGACGCAAATATAATAAGTCGTTGCGTCAAGAACAAGTTTCCCGTTCGCAACATCTTCTGATCTGTAGATTCGATCATGAGACCAATCGGACTTGTATCCGAAGCAGATTGGTGCGGTCCCGATATTGTCTCCGTATGTACAAGAAAGGTTCCAAAGCATGTTACCATACGCATCTCTAACGCGAATCGGATCAGATATCTTAGCGGTCGATGATGTTGTCAGATAGTCTTTATACGTCATCAAGTTTGTACTATAAAAATTTGTTGCAGACAATGTAGAGTACTGGGTGAATCTCGATGTTTCGATGAAATCGAGACGAAGTGTGCCATCTGGTGAAAGAGACAATTCTTTAAGATTCGGTACGGAGAAAAACCGAATATCGTTTCTGACGTCATCTAGCGTTTCACTGTTGATTCCAGAATTAACAGCTTCCATCTGTGTTCCAGTTAATGCATCCTGCTTACCATCGAGAGCCGTCTTAATACCGCCAGATGTAACAGGGTTTGTGCTTGACTGAGTGGGAGTCGAATCGAACGTGAGTGCGTTCTGTTTACCATCGAGAGCCGTCTTAATACCGCCAGATGTAACAGGGTTTGTGCTTGACTGAGTGGGAGTCGAATCGAACGTGAGCGTGTCCTGCTTATTGCTAACGGCAGACACAATATCACTTGTGACTCCGGAATTGACCGCGGCCAATTGCACAGTAGTTAATGCATCCTGTTTACCATCGAGAGCCGTCTTAATACCGCCAGATGTAACAGGGTTTGCACTGTATGCGGTCGGAGCATTATCGAACGTGAGTGACGCCTGTTTCGCATCAACGCTTTCTTCGAGAGCGCTAATAGCAGTTTCCATCTGTGGGATTTTTGCTGCACGATCGATTGCAATATCGATATCGCCGCACACGTGTGTTCCCATGTAAGGGATCAATTCAGACATGATATATTCTCCTTTCTATTATGCCATTCCAGCATAAACTTTACCATCGGTTCCGACGTAAATGCATCCAACCATGTCGGTATAGTAGTAATACGGATGCAATTCAAGCGCAAGCATATTGTTGGCGATATACAAATTCTTCGCACCAAAACCGATAATCCCATCGTCATGATTCGTGTCGCCCATTCGACCGGCCGTTATGGCATACCCTCTATACGAAGTTTCGCCATCAAGCTCTGAAATAAGAGGGGTTAAGCCCATTGTAGTGCTTGGAACGCTATCTACGTCTGAACGAGAAATGCCGGAATAGCTATTGATTGTATATTCATTAGTCAGGGTCCGAATTCTTCTCTTTGGGTTTACGATCGGCACCGTCCAATCAAGCGTCAGATCAATTGTTGCGTATTTTATAATGCAAATGTAAAACGTATCATTGCTGATATTAAGCACGCCATTTACAACATCAGTTGCTCGATAGATTTTATCCGGATCGCCGGTGATATTGTATCCGAAGCAAATCGGTGCGGTTCCGATATTGTCTCCGTATGTACAACGAATCTCACCGATCAACTGGGCGTTATCATCACGAACCTGTATATCGTCTGACACCTTTGCTGTCGTAGATTGAGTAAAATACTGTTTATAATCAAAAACGGTTGATTGATTAAAATTAGACGATGTGATGGTGACATTCGGTGTGAAATATATAGAGTTCAAAAGGTTTTCGTCTTGGATCTGCTCTACAAGTCCATCGCCGAACGACACCGATACACCGTTACTCGAATTTTTCGAAAACAGTATAGCATTATCTTCGCAACTAATAAGAACACCATACTCAGTTCGATACGCGGTTTTTGGTGCTAGACATCTGTTTAAATGTCTGTCATCATCGTTACTGGGAAACACGTAAGTGCTTTCGTCATCCGAGTGATATACGGTTAATGTATAAACCGGATAACCAACATAGCCGTATTCTTTGGACATGGTACATGATAGCGTGGCAAAAAGATCGCCATTATCATAAACGTTTATCCCTGTTTTTAGATAGGTCGGCGTATCTTCGTTAAACGCTGTTACATCACTGAACACATCGGATGATTTCATAAATGTTGCCAGGCTGCTAAAATCCGTATCGCCACTGGTTAGTCCTGAAATATAATTCGGATCATGCGCGTCAGGGCGACTTGGAGAAGCAGCATTAAATCCAGCAAGACCGGTGACTACCATATCAACGGCCGTCATTCTAGAGAGTTTTTCGAGGGCATCGTGAATGGCCTTCTTAACTTCTCTTCCCGGAGACGCCGTATCTATCGTAATGAGTTCGCTTGTGATATCTGTCATTACATTTTTATTACTACTTGGATAATTAATGGGCGCTCCATCTGTGTTTTCAGTAAGGAGCGAGTATGATGTTTCTGACAACTTTTGCAAACCATCATGAATCGGAACTCGGATGTCGACACCGTACCGATTCGCTTGGATTTGCTGGAGTTCCTGATTGATGTTATCCATATTATCTCCTCACTTTCTAACCCAAGAATACGTCTTGGAAATTGTCTGAGTACCCTGATAACCAATCGTATACTGCTGGTTTACAGGCTCATTCAACGGGATGTCACGTTCGCTCAAAGGAAGTGTAGCATCGACCTTGTGCGGTTTCGAATAGATCTTAATCGGATCCAAAATATCAGGACTTTCGACATTTGAGTCAAGCAACGATAGATCGAGAGCCGTAACATTAATCTCAAGCGCCTCAAGTTTTGCTTCGAAGAGAGCTTTTGCACCAAGGAGTTTCAAAGACTCAGAATCGGTGCATGCTGAGAAGTTCACGATTTTCTCAATACGTCCGTACTTTTCAACAGATATCGGATCCTCGACCATATAATCATTTACTTTATAGGCATGATGATCCAAAGCTGTAGCATATTCCGTACCATTCCATGTGTAAACTTCACACGTGTCGAGCGCAACGTAGTATGTATTCGTATTGCCGGTTGTGCTGAATTCTCCCTCATTTTGATAAAACTCCGCAGTTTTGTCGTTCTCGGGTTCTGGGTAAACGAAGTACTTATCAGCTCGAAGCTCATAATAGGTATTGGTCTGGAACGTCGGCGATGTATCCTGCGAATTTTTGGTATAGACGTCTCCGTCTTTCGTGTAATACCGTTTCCAGTTTGTCGTCCAATCGCTCGGCTGCACACCGAGTAGCAAAAACAGCTCAGGATAAGAGCCCATCTGGTTTTGTTTCACAGCTTTTGCCCTGATGAGAACTGTTGTAGACGTTTTCTGCCCGTTATCAGTCGTTTCCTCAACGCTTGTAAGGAAATTCTGATCAGTACCTGAAGCAAGACCCCAAAGTGTTACATACTCATCATAAGGAGCTGTGCGACCTGCGTAAAGATTGAGTCCCATTTTCTCACGAGTTGAGGGGTCCCAATAATATTGACTGGTTGAGGGATCTATATCAGGATCGTGTCTACCGGAAACATTAATGTACATTGAGTACTGTTTATATGTTTCGTTCGTTATTTCAGGAATTGTTATTGTAGAGTAGTTATTCTTCGTTCCGCTAGAAGATGCTGATGAACTGCTTACGACCATGCCATAACTCGTTCTTGGCCATCCAGTTGTTATGATCTGAAGAATGGAGCCGTCATATCCTGTGGAACGAAGATAATACTTTTCTCCAGAAAACACCTGTTGCGAATATTTCGCCAGAAACTCAGGTTGAAGCGCTACACCAGCGCCGTCTAGTGAAATCCAGAATCCGCTTGAAACATAAGAACTTTCGTCGCTCCATGCGATTACGGTCGTGTTATCTCGAACGAGTCGTTTTCCAAAACCAGCAGCCAGCCCTTTACTATCGGCTGTCCATTCGGTAACTTCTCCTGTCGTGGTGTTAGTTTCAAACGGGGCACCGAATAGCCGGATTACATCACCGTTTTTGAAGTCATCATCTGTGGAACCGGGTCTTATAGACTTCATTTCCATGTACCGATTCTCAAGCGGATTCCATGCATACCATCCGTTACCGATATGGTAGGTGTGTGAAATGTTTGTATCTTTTGGCGTACCGTTGACAAATAATTCCGTATCGCTAGTCGGATCGTGCAGCGGGTAATGCTCTGGATCCCATGTGTCATATGTTGTTGGTCTATAGTTCGGGTCACACGGGTTCCCGTCTTTGTCAAGTTTCCAATAAAGACACATCGGCGCAATATCGATTTCCCTTCCAATAACATTTGCGTCTTTTGAATTAACTTTCTTACCGGTCAGGAATACAGCATTTACAATGTTCGTGCCGTCTCTCTTCTTTGTGAAATCTAGCAGATTCTGTCCAAATGAAATGTAAGACTTCGGATTTGTATCAGCATCAGGACTTGCTTCAGCCATATCAGCGATCCAGTCAAGCACTGGCGTTGCCATTTGGATATCAGGATTACTAGATTCTATATAACGGATTCTAAAATGTCCTCCGAATGTTTTTCTTAAATCATTAAGCACTTCCAACGTGCTAGTATAAGTGTCGACTGTAAAATCGTCGATCGTTTTATCAGAACCGTCTTTTGCTTTTGCGCTGAAAATATCATCTTTCATCGTGACGATCATGTCATCAGGATTGATCGAGAACTTCAGTCCAAGCTCTTGATCACCTTTTGTGACCGCCGCATTATGTTCTCCGATGACTTCAATCAGTGCTTCTTTCGGGGTTCTGTACGTTTTGTCTGGTTTACGAGATAGGTTCTTTCCAGGCATAATGACTGTATCATTGAAGAAAGAAAATGCCCCCTCGCAATACAGAGAGGGGGTGTTGTAAAAATCTTCTTCAATAGAAAGGACTCTGCCATAGAATATAATTTTGTTTTGCAGATTGTTGATATCCTTATGCTCAACAACCATAACTTTTGTTGCCATTCTCTCAAGAACCGTATCCGGAATACCTGGGCTGTTCGGATTGAGTGCGCATTCGAATGTTCCAGCGCTATCGACCGCTAGATGCACTTTCGGATTCATGAGAGCAAGGGCTAAATCGGGAGACATGGTATTGTATACGCACGTCTTTTCTCCCCCAGGTTTCTTGAAAAACACGCTATAGCGCATAACTTATAGCCTCCCTTGTCGGAAATCTATCACCATTTTGATGTCATGACTTGAATGATTTGTGAGCTTAATCGTCGTCCACTGATCGATTGGTGCACCCAAGACAATTAGTGGGTCATGTTTTCTGTAATTGTTTCCTGTTCCTACTTTTTCCGATGCGGCGAAATAACTTATCTCTGCCGCGTCGACATCGCTCGAGCCCTCGATCGGTTCTGAGTATGTCGTAAGGCTCTGCACGTAGACTTTTTTATCAGCGACATCCGAATCGATGTTATCCGTCGGTACGATGATAATGTC
>JAEIGA010020267.1_pt1 | contig 10139 bp, 8 predicted proteins | sample 9270691 | NCBI WGS metagenome assembly JAEIGA01 (sample SAMN17057246, study PRJNA624740) | gut metagenome | biome: biome; isolation source: fecal sample | host: Bos grunniens | place: China: Xizang | collected 2019
ATTGACTCTTTCCTCGATATGATGAGTGCCAGCATTACCAACTCGTGGATGTATGCCTGACATAAAGTTTTCAAAAATGGCTTTTTCATTCACATTTTCTCTCTCGTAAAAATATTCATATTCTTTTACTTTTCCTGTTTTTTTACTCTTGCGTTTTACTACAATATGTAAGGTACTATGGTCCATAGCCTCCCAGTCGTCTTCAATACCAAAAGTAATACCAAAAGCACCACCTTGATTACCTATGTCAATACTTGGATATACTGATTTTTTCAATTCTCCAGTTCTTTTATATTGAACTGGAATATAACCCTGATAATAATCTTTAATCATATATTCATTAATGATTTGTTGGATTTTTTTGTAAATTATTTTTTCTGCTCTATTCAGTGCATCTTCTACTTTTTTTTGGTACTCTTTTTGAATCTCTTCTGCGAACTCATTTAGCTGAAATTTAGCCATAGTACCTCAACTCCTCCTATATCGAGGCTACTTCTTCATTGCCTCAAATATTTTTGCATATTTATCTATATTATCCTGACTTAAATCAAGATTAAATGAATCTAATTTATCTTTAAGGGTACTACCCAACGGCTCAACAATACCCAATAATTGCTTAGCTAAATTACCCATAAGATTATGTAATGTGTTATGATTTGCAATCAAATCATTCTGCATTGTCATAAGCATTTCATCACACTTAGAATACTCATCCGCAAACAGTTCTATAATAGTGTTTAGTAATCCGTTTTCACATAACGTATCATACTCATCAATTGAACTAATTTCTGCGTTTTCATCAACAGAAAATTCAAGATTTGTATAAGCAGTAAGAATTGTAATAATAAAAGTTGTTTGACGATTAATACTATCAATTGTTACCACACCTGTTGCGTCATCAATATCATTACATACATCTAATACACTTGCACAAAGTTCATATTTTTGTGCAAAAGGAAGATAACTCTTTACTTCCAATGCTTCTTTTAAATTTTCAATTTTACCTTCATTATAATTTTTTATAAATTCTACTATTTTCATAATTCATTTCTCCTTTTAATCAATCATTTTGTATTGTTAAATCTCATCATCAAAATCAAATATCTTATGTGCAGCCATATTAATACAGCAAGCCTCACATCTATCTTCTGAAAAATCATCAAAACCAAGATGCTTTTTTACATAATCAAAACTCTGTTGTTTTAATTCTTCTCTCTTCACTGCTCGTCCTTGTGTATAAGATAGTGCCGACCTCCACTTCGAAGGCTCTAATATGTGTAACGGTATATTATGTGCCGCACAAAATCCAATAGCCACACCTTGAATACGAGCCAAAAGTTTAAGAGTTTGTGCATTGCTTTGCATCGCTACTTCTTCTATGATGACAGTATCAGGCTTACTATCTGTGATAACTTTACACATAGCAAGCCCCATCTGTTTAGAACGATCTTCGGTATTTTTATTCTTACCTAAATCAATAACACCGCTATCAACATATTTCTCATCGATAAATAAACTCCATCCTGTAACTCTTGTACTCTGGTCAAAAGCCAATACTCTCATTACTCTTCACCTTCAATCCTCACAAAACCATTAAGCATTAAGAGGTCATTATAAGACAACTTAATATTCTCATTGTCCCCAATAACAACCTCTTTAACTTCATAATCAATGTCTGTATTTGCCAACTCATTCAACTCGGCATTTAACTTTTCTATATCTGCTTCTCTTGGCACATATCGATTACCTTCGATATCGCAATACTTCGATAAGATTTTATTTCTCTGCTCATCATAAAAAGCAAGCTCTTCGTTAAGTTTGCCTAATAACTTCGATACCTTATATAATATTTTTATTGATAAGTCTTGTGCTGCCAACTTTTGCAATGATGGCAAAGCATTAACTACTTGTATAATTTTCATATTATTCTTCTCCTTTTAACCACTATTTTTATTCCTCAGTATTTTCTGTAATATGGGGATTTGCATTTACTAATCTAGGTGGCTTGTTTAATTCTACATAATACTGTTTTTCATCTTCCGTCATATCATCAATCCAATGAGTATCATTGGTTAATTCATCGTCTAATTGCAATGTCATAACTGGAGGATTAACTATTGCCGACAACTCTTGAACTGCTTTAATAAGGTACGGAACTAAATCCATCATAGATATACTTTTAAGACCAGTTTTTTCATTTGTAGTAACTAAATCAGGAAGTACTTTTTCAAGTTGTTGTGCAATTATACCCACATTCACATGGTTATTTGTTTCTATCCAATCAAAAGACTTTAATTCAATCTGATTTAATAACTCGGTAGCACTTATATTTGCATTTTCAATATTAGTTTTCAAACGTGAGTCAGAGTCTGAAGTATATCCACTATGAAAGATAGCCTTTGCAAAAAAATCTACTGTATTTCCACGATTAATATATACTAACCCTTTACCACTATCTATTGTATGATATATACCAAATGCTAAAAAATTACCACTAGGCGTCATATTAATACTATATCCTTCTCCCGCAACATCATCTATAACATTTTGCATCATAAACCTATCCGAAAATACTTTTCCATAATTATCAACATTAAAATATCCATTCCCAAGTCCAATACCATCTGGTCCAATATAAACACCTGGATTTCCTGTATAACCACCATCTAAACTAGTTTGCCTATTTGATAAATAATAATATGGATTACCTTTAGTAATTATAAATCCATTTATATCATCTCCAATATAACCACTCGTTGCAGTAATTTGACCAGCAATTGATAAATTCCCATCTGTGTCAAGTGTGAGATTTTTTGAATAAATTGTACCATTATTTAAATCAAGCATCATACCAGACGAATGTGATTTGTTTATAAATACTATTTGAAAAGGGCTTAGGCTAAATACCGTTCCTTCTGTTATTATAACATCGTCAATTGAATCAAGTTTTGTAAATGTAGCACCGTCACTCATTGTCCCTTCTACAAAATAATAAATTTGATTTTTAACTGTTGAAATTACATAATATTGCCTTCTGGATAAGTCATATACAGACGTATACACTGCCGGATCTCCATAGCCAAAAATCAGTTTATTGTTTTCAGTATCCAAATGATAACCTATAACTTTTGCTTGTTCAATACCATCAAAATTTTCACTCGTCATTATCCCAGTTCTAATATAATTACCACTAATAGTAGTAGTTCCTGGATTCAATATATCTGCAAAAGTAGTTGTACCATAAAGATTTATTTTATCAGCATTTATGTTAACCTCTGATCTATCATTAATAGTCTGAGCTACTATACTTCCCATATTTTTGTCATTACCTGCTACTAGCCCAATATAAGATTTTCCATCTTCAACCTTTTGAACAATAGAAGCATACTCTGAGGTTTTCATCTCATATTTTTTATAACCACTAATACTATTATCATTGTTATTAATTGTTAACTTATAATAATATTTTCCGTCACTAGATACAGAATATTCACCTTCTTGGCTATAACCTTGGGGAACAAACTTTTGCTTATCTGCATCCCATGTAGGACTATAAAGACATCTATTACTGTACAAACTTCCTAACTCTGCTCCTGTAGGGTTAACTACACTCTCTACTTCATTTAAAAATTTACCCATAACTATATGAGATAACTCTGCAACATCAGATGAAGAATTTTGAGTTATTGTAGTCATCATATCACTAACTTCGGTTTTAAAATTTGTCCAAGATTCAACTTCTGATTCAGCATCGGTTACACGAGTTCTTAAAGATGCTATAGCCTGATTACCGTTAGTATATACTTTATAACCATTTGTGGTTTTCTCATAATATGTATTATTTTTTGCACCAGGGCAATAACAGAATTCATCACTCATACTGCTTGAGTTTATTCCATCAAAGCTAAATTTTGTTCCATCCCACATTGGTGGTTTATTATAAAATAATCCATTCTCATCATAGGATTGTGGAGTTGTATCTAAAATCTCACAAACAAAAACATGGTCTGTATTAACAGCATCATTTCTTAATCCACTTAATAATAATTCTAAAGAAGATGCTCCACCACCAGATTCATATACACCTAATCGGATATTTTCAGCAGTTTGTTCAATCTCAGAAAGATTATCTTCAATATCTGTAACTCTTGTAGAAAAACCATTTACTGTTTGCTCTAAAGTTGAAACCTCTCCTGCAACATTAGTAATAGTGGATGTCAAAGAGTTTGCCGTCTGATTAATTAAAGATGTTGTACGAGCATTATTATCATTAATAGTTGCTACAGCTACCCATAACCCATCAATTAAACGATATAAAGTACCTGGGTTATATACAATTTCACCAACAGTTTTCTCAATTCTTGTATACCACAATTCTATTTCACTTTCTGGTGGGTATTCATCAAAACTCACATCTTTATCTTCAACCCATAAATATTTACCATCGACACTAGACCATTTATAACTTTTACCTTGTATGAATTCAGTTATTTTTTCATTAGTGAATGTTAATTCAGAAACATCAGATGTTTCTTTTATTTCAACATCAACTTTTTCACCATCTATGGTTAATTGATTAGTGCGTGCATTAAATTCTAATTTTGCTTCCGTGTAACCCATCGGTGGTTTAAAAGAATATATAACCGAATTTATTTCAAAATAATATGAATCATCTTGTAAAGCCGAAGTACATTTATAAATATAGGAAATTTCTTCATGGGTATCAATCGGCACATAAATATATTCATATTCACCTAAAGCACCTTGTGCCTCGTCAGAAGAAAGCCCATCCGTTGGAGATTGGTTGCCAACACTATACACATCGACGTGACATAATAAATTTTGAAATGACTTACTAGATTGCTTAAGCATCGAAACATCACCTTGGGTTCGTGCTATAGTCCCAACAGAAACCCCATCTTCACTAGCATCGGTAAAGAAGCCGACAATATTTTGCCTATGTTGTGCAAGGATATTTAAATTGTCTTGATGTTTATTAATTTCAGATAATGCTGCTTGAGCTTCATCTTTAGCCATTTGTGTCTGCTCCATAGCTTCATTATAATGAGTGGTCATATCATTCATTGCAGCTTTAGCCGCTTCTGTAATTTCTTTTGCCTCATCTGAAACTTTCTGTGCAATTTCCAACTGGACATTAACTTCATCTTGAATATAATCCTCAAGATCATCAAATCTTCCGCTAATAGATATATTCGCGTCCACTTTATCATCTAAATTACCAATTTGCACCTTCAACTCTCCAACACCTTTATTGGTTTCCTCAAGTTTTTTCATTACACGAGCCACATTATCATTTTGAGGCACCAAAGTAATGACTACAAAATTTCCAGCATTGTCACCAATGCCACCAGTTTCTTTTGATATAACCTTAAATCCTATATTGATTTTATTACCTTCACTATCAACAGACGCAATTGCACATCCTTCGCTATTTGGCATAACATAATCTCCGCTTGAAAGACTGTTATATGCTAATGTATCTCCACCAAATCTAACTCTCACCGTGCCTAATAAGCAAACTTTTGCAAAGGGTAAATTGTTATTAGCCTTATTATCTGTTTTGTTTAGTACATTATAAGTACTATATTGATTGCCACAAAAAGCACTATCAGAAACGGTTACACCATAAACATCTTCTGATTTGTTGTTGCAAATCTCAATACATTCATTACCATTATAATTAATCAAGCTGACAAAATACCCTATGCGATTTTCTGTAATATTTCCATCTTTCCATTTTTGAAACTCTGCATATCCGCCGTTATGAGAATAATATTCCTTTGTAGAACCAAGTGTATTCAATACATCTTCTAAAACTTCAATTTCTTCAATAATATGTGTATGTTCTGGCATAATAATACCATCATCTGTAACAAAAGCTTCATCTACCTCAACCAACAATTCTTCTGGTTCTTCTACCAAAATATAATCCATTGTTTCTGTTTGTGTAACTTCTGAATCTAATGGCATAATATCTACAGTGTCCTCTGAAGTAGTAACTATTGCAACTTCTTCGATTTCTTCACTGCTTGCTTCTGGCTCTAACACATCAATATTTATAATTTCATACTCATCTATATTATTTTCTTTATCCATTGATAATCACCACCTTATTTAGTAATTTCTTGACCATCAAGAATCACCCATCCATTCTCGTCAGTAGGTGCTGCATCTTCAGGATTATCTTCTATAATGTCATCATTTATTGGATGAACCGTGATTAAGTTTATGCGACTAGCAAAACGAACACTTGGCTCTATTTCTTCACCTGTTTCACTACTCACAATCGCTCTTGTTCTTGCCACAAGTTGCACTCTAGCTTTTAATTTATCTGTAAATCTTTTAGTTTCAGATGCCGTTAAAGTCACCGTTAGCTGTGTGGAGTCATCAGACTCAGCAAAGTTAGTAAACTCTTTAATTATCGGCAAAGGAGCTGTGTCGGTTCCACTATAACCATTTTGCCAAAATGTAACTGAAACTCGTGCAAGTTTATTCAATGGATATGGTAAAGTAAATTTAAATCCAGCAGTTGTTCCTCTAATCATATAATCACTCCCTTCTGTTTTTTTACCATTGTCCTCTTTTTAAGACCAAATGATGCCACCGAAAATCTTTCGTCCATCACCTTTAAATTTATATTTGCCTTTTACTTTTAATGTAGTGCTTCCACCACCATCAAGACTTATAGCAAAATCAAGTCCAAGATTTTTTGCAGTTTGTTGTGCACGTTGTGCGGTGCTAGATGAACGAACCGCAATTACAATCTTATTATCTTTTTTACGATATCCTATAATTGGTCTATTGGTTGATCTTAAGACATCAGAAAATTTTCCTACAAAACCTTCTTTGCCTGCTGTAATTGTTGGATATACCCCAAAACCACTAATTGCAAACCAAACATTTTTCTCTTTAGTAATATCATCAATATATTTCATTTGTACATTATTTGGTCCATATACAATCAGTGTAGCAACAGGTTTACCATGTGTAACATTATTAGCAATAACTTCTCCTGCATTAACTATAATGCCTTGAGGATGCACTTTCCCATTTTTTAAATTCATAAAGAAAACTGAATTAACAAAATTATCATATAAAACCTTATTTGTTGCACATTGTGTTTCTACTGCCCAAATATTTCTTGGGTCAATTTCAATGATATGTGTAACTCCTTCGACATGATATGTATAAGGTTCTGGTTTATTATTTGGTTGTGCAACAGTAGTTTCAGTCTTCTTAGGTACCTCAATAGGTTTAATGTTTAAATATTCGCATAATCCATCAAATATTGCTTTAGCAAGTTTGTCAGGATGATTCTTTTGCAATTCCGCATTTTCTTTGTTTGTAATGAATCCCATCTCTATTAAAATTGCTGGCATATTAGTATACTTTAAAACGCCAAGGTCTTTTCTTACCTGGACAATTTCAGATCTACCTTGTAAGCCAAGTTTTAATAAATGTGGGTTAATTGCATTTGCCATCTTTTCAGCTTCTCCACCTTTGCCGTAAATACATATATGTGACCCTTTAGCAGTTTTGAGTGGCGAGGCATCTGTGTGCAAAGATATAAAATAGTTTGCCTTCCAGGTATTAGCTGTTTTGTATCTATTAGTAATACTACTATAAACAGTATTGCCAACATTAGCAGTCAATGAGCCTCTTGACATTTTTGTTTCAACTTTAGCATTTTGTAATAATTTAGATAATTCGGTAGCTACATTATAAGTAATATCCTGCTCTTTTAAACCATTACCTGTGGCTCCAGTGTCAGCACCAGAATGGTTGTGTCCAGGGTCTATAAATATTTTCATACTATTTCACCTTCTTTATTCAACATCATTAGTTTCGTTTATAATCTTTTCATACTCTTCTTTTGTGATTTCATAATACTTATCAATATCTGTATTTTCTGCTAAATCAAAAGTACCTGCATAATTCTCACCATCTGTAAGAACATATCCGTCTTTTGCTCTGATATTTATAAACATTCAAATCCCTCCTTAATTGTATGCGAAAGTCCAATTACTCTTTGAATTTCTTAAAGTGTTAAATTCGTCTGTATATGTTGTTTCATCATCAACATCAATTCCAAAAGCATTATTTACTGCTGTTTTTGAAAAAGATATTGTCTGTCCTGTTACAGTGTTGTCTAATCCGTTTATAGCACTTGTTATACTTGCTTTTGTCAGTTTAGAACACCATTGAAGTGATATTGTAGTTCTTATTGTATCAGGTACAAATTCTATATCTTCAAGAGCAGTACAATTTAATAGCCATTGTGTTGTATTTGTGCCCTCTTTTATGTGTAACTTCCCTGAAATGGTTTTTAATTTGTCTTGATTACGAAAAGCATAGTACAAATTAGTTGCAATTACATTAAATTCTGCCAAGTCAACAAGTTCAAGTATTGATGTTTCTTTGTTATACTGTTCAAAAATATTTGACAGATTACATTCGTAATTTTTATCTTCATTAATCAATTTTACGGTTTTTAAATTTTTAGTGGCAACAAATGCGGAAGCTAAATTGTTAGCCGATTTCACTTTCAAAACTAAATTATAATCTTCTGGAAACACTACATTCTTCCAAACATTATCAACTCTACTTGCATAATAAATAGGATTTTCTTCATTGCTACCACCACTTGAAATACCTAAAATCTCATTCGGCATATCTGCAAGAGGTATTAAGTCTGTTTTCCCTGTCTTTTCTCTTATTGCATCGCCAATTGCTTTAAGTTTATTAGTAAGAGCCATTTTCAATCACTCCTAACTGTTCGTCAACATAAGATTTTGTTGCAAGGTTTTCGGCATTTGTGTTACTTAAAGCATACAAGCACTCTAAAAACCAAGCATATTCTGGAGTTCCGGTCATAAAATAACTGTCATTTTCAAGCTCACTTACCTTTGTGGGAATATTCTCCACTGTAGCTAACTCTTTATTATCAGCTCCAACTGTAACAGTTCCAGCAAACCATGCATTACCATCCCAGTCAAGAGTATGAGCATTAGATCTATGACCACTATCAGTGCCATTACCAACAATATGAGCATATTTACCATTTCCTGAATAATCGATAGGATCTATTTTATTATATTTACCTTGAACGTGTGAATAATTGCCTGATGCAACAGTATAGTATCCTTCAGCATGAGTACATTGTCCGTCTACTGCTATTCCACCACGTCCATTATCATAATAATGCCCAGCTGTTGTTCCATAACCTTCAGCATGAGAATAATCAAAAATAGTTTTCGTGTCTCGACCTTCAGTATGAGATGCAGTATGGTAAGCTTTTGTATTTTGACCTTCTGCATGCGAATATAAATCTGCTTTATTGTTTTCATAATCGTTAAAGATTTCTCCGCCTTTTTCAGTTGCTTCACCAACTGAATTGTTTGAAGAATTATTATCTACATATTCTTTTGTAGCAAGTTCTTTATTATCAGCTCCAACTGTAACAGTTCCAGCAAACCATGCATTACCATCCCAATCAAGTGTATGAGCATTAGATCTATTATCATTACCAGTACCATTACCAACAATATGAGCATATTTATTAGTAGGATTTCCATCTGAATCTACATCTTCTATATTATATTTACCTTGTACATGTGATGAAACACCTTTAGCAATAGTAAATTCGCCTTCTGCATGAGAATGGGCACCTAAAGCTCTTGTATAATTTCCTTCAGCATGAGAGGAGCTACCATTAGCTTCTGCCCTATATCCTTCTGCATGAGAATTTGAACCATTAGAATATGTTTCTTGTCCTTCGGCATGAGAATAGTTACCATTAGCTTCTGACTTAAATCCTTCAGCATGAGATGCTTTTCCATTAGATTGTGCAAGTTGTCCTTCTGCATGAGAATACCCACCATTACTACTAGTGACTAAACCTTCAGCATGAGAATATAAACCAATCGCATTACTATTCCCTTCTGCATGAGATCCATCTCCAGTAGCAATTGACTTATATCCTTCGGCATGAGAATACCCTCCATTAGATTGTGTACCATTACCTTCTGCATGAGAATAATCTTTGTCAGCTGTTGTATTATAACCTTCAGCATGAGATGCTTTTCCATTAGACTGTGTACTTTGTCCTTCAGCATGAG
>JAEIGA010020268.1_pt1 | contig 10139 bp, 3 predicted proteins | sample 9270691 | NCBI WGS metagenome assembly JAEIGA01 (sample SAMN17057246, study PRJNA624740) | gut metagenome | biome: biome; isolation source: fecal sample | host: Bos grunniens | place: China: Xizang | collected 2019
ACTAACAAGATGAATGAGTTTCTTTCCTGCACCAGGGAGAGACGAGCTGTGGAAGTATACTATGAAGAATTTGTCAAGCTTTCTAGGCACGCTCCCCTGATGACAGAAGAGCAAAAGCTTAGCCGATTCATCTTAGGGTTAGAAGGAAAGCTTGCTGCGGAAGTCGAATCCTTGCGACCAACCTCCTTAGCCGATGCCTTAATCCGTGCTCAATCTAAGTTGAATAGCCTCCAGCAAGAGGAATCAGTTGAAGCACGCAAGCGCAACTTTTCCCCTCCTCCTCCTTACCGACCTCCCAAGGCACCATATGTACCAACTCCAGCAGCAGTCACCCGACCCCCAGTCCCTCGTCCACCTATCACTGTAACCGCCCAAGCAAGAGCCCTTCCCATCACTCAAAGTGGAAGGCCTATTCAATGTTATGGGTGTAATGAATGGGGTCATAAAAGGAGAGACTGCCCCAAAGAGAAAGGACCAATCCGCAATCCTCTCCCTCCTCAACGCAACGCCTTTCTTAATCGAAACCCAGGAGGGTCTAATCACCAAAAACCTAGAAATCAACCTGCGATCGCTAAGGTAAATCATGTCACCATCACCGAGGAGACTGAAGAGCAAGCTCACGTCTATGCTGCTCTGGATCCCAAGGGTTACAATCGCCAATACTCCATCCTTGAAGTGCAGGGTGAACATGAAGGTAAATCCATTTCTTTTCTTGTTGACTCTGGGAGTTCACATTCCTTCCTTTCACCAAGCACCTTGAAAAGATTACAACTGCATGCTCAACCCACTGGTCGGAAACTGAACGTCTCCTTAGCCAATGGGTCAAACATTCTTACCGACGAGCAAACCATAGAAATTCCCTTCCAGCTAAGTGAGAACCTGACCCACCAAAAGTTTAGGATTCTCAAATTAGGAAAATTCCAAGGGATTTTAGGAATGGATTGGTTGAGCCAAAATGATTCAGACATCAACTGCAAAAGAGGCCTAGTTTCCTTTGTAACCAACGAGGGCAAGAGAGTACAGATTCAGGGAAGGAACGGTAAGGCACCTCTCCGAGTGGTCAAAGCGGATAGATTAGCTAAAGGGATGAGAAAAGGACTCCCGATTTACGTCCTTAAACTCAACAAACCTGACCAGGAGACCAAGGGATTTGAACCCGAGTGGTTGAGTGAGTATAAAGATGTCTTTCCTGACGAACTAACGGATCTTCCACCTGAGAGGGGGTTAGTTCACGAGATCGAACTTGTCCCAGGTACCCAACCTTTAGCTAGGTCTCCCTACAAGATGTCCCTATCCGAAGCCCTAGAACTTAAGGAACAGTTAACGCAACTCCTAGAACAAGGATTCATTAGACCTAGTGTATCTCCCTGGGGCGCCCCTGTACTATTCCAGAAAAAGAAGGACGGAACCTTTAGATTGTGCATTGACTTTAGGGGACTAAACCAATGCACCATCAAAAACAAGTATCCTCTACCCCGGATAGATGAGCTACTTGACCGACTTGGGGGATCTAAGATCTTCTCCAAGATAGATCTTCGGTCGGGATACTACCAGGTCAGGATCAAGGAAGAAGACATACCAAAAACAGCTTTCAATACCCGCTTTGGGCACTACGAATTTACTGTCATGCCTTTCGGCTTAACCAACGCGCCAGCGACCTTTAACCGGCTTATGACAGATCTCTTCAGGAAGGGACTAGACGATTTTGTTCTAGTTTTCTTTGATGACATCTTGGTCTACTCAAAAAATGAAGACGAGCATGAGCAACACCTTCGACAAGTCCTTGAGATCCTTCGCCAATCCAAACTCTATGCTAAATTAAGCAAGTGCTCCTTCTTTGTAGATAAAGTGGCCTATCTGGGGTTTAATGTTTCTTCTGAAGGAATCTCCCCAGATCCAGCTAAGGTGGAAGCCGTAGTTAATTGGCCCATTCCGCAAAGTGTATCCGAAGTACGAGGGTTCCTTGGTCTAACAGGATGGTGCAGAATTTTTGTAAACAAGTATGCCTTTATAGCAGGACCCCTTACTGAACTCACCCAGAAGGTAGAACCCTTCCTCTGGACAGAGAAAAGGCAACAATCCTTTGACCGCTTAAAAGAAATCTTAGCCAGCGAACCTGTCCTAAAATTGCCAGATTTCCAGAAAACCTTTGAAGTCATAGTAGATGCCAGTGGACAGGGTATAGGAGGAATCCTTCAGCAAGAACGTCATCCTATTGCCTACGAGTCTCGCCAACTCCGCCTTCATGAGAAGAATTACCCCACTCATGATCTGGAACTTCTAGCGGTAGTCCATGCCCTAAAGAAATGGCGACACTATCTTTTAGGGCAAGTCTTTGAACTGGTCACCGACCACAAGAGTCTCAAATGGATTTTCACTCAACCAGACCTAAACATGCGACAAAGAAGATGGGTGGAATTTCTCCAAGAGTTTTCCTTTGAAATTAAATTCCGGCCTGGGAAAAGCAATCAAGCTGCAGATGCCCTGAGCCGACGAGTTATTACTCATGCAATCACCACTCTTAGTTCAGATATCCCAGGAGAAGTCCTGAAACAACTTCCAACTGATGAGTACTTTGGACCCTTGATCCAGGAAGTGCAGGGTCTTAGTAGTCAAAAACATCTAGAAGATTACACCTACAAGGAAGGTCTTCTATTCTTCCGAGGGCGACTATGCATCCCAGCCAATCTCCGCCCCCAAGTTCTTAAGGAAGCCCACGAATCCCCTCTTGCCGCCCATCCCGGATATCACAAAATGTTTGCTTCTCTAAAACAGAATTTCTTCTGGCCCAAAATGAAGAAGGACTCCTTAGAATATGTCAAGAGATGCCTTGTCTGCCAGAAGGTTAAAGCCGAACGAGTGAAATTACCAGGAAAATTGCAACCCTTATCCATTCCAGAAATGAAGTGGGAGTGCATAAGTATGGATTTCGTCACCGGATTACCTAAAGTTTCCGGGGGTTTTGATTCCATCTTTGTGGTAGTTGACAAACTTACCAAAGTAGCCCACTTCATTCCTATCAGGGCTACTGCCACTGCCACCGATGTTGCCCAATTATTTGTCAGAGAGATAGTTAGATTACATGGTATTCCCGCCAGGATCATTAGTGATCGTGATGCCAAGTTTACTTCAAAATTTTGGAAGGCTATGTTTCAGTCTCTAGGAACCCTTCTTAATCTTAGTTCAGCCTATCACCCTGAAACGGATGGTCAGACAGAGAGAGTAAACCAAGTAATGGAAGACATGCTCAGATCTTACTGTAGTCAACAACCTCATCTATGGATTAAATTTCTTCCACTGGTTGAGTTTGCCTACAACTCATCTCTCCATCGCAGCCTGCAGATGTCCCCATTCAAGGCTCTCTACGGACAAGACTGTCTTGTGCCTTTACGATTCGCTGATCCAAGCCTTCCCGTACCCGCTGCCAAACATACTCTCGAAGAGATGGATCAACAACTTCGCCTTATCAGAGAGAATCTTAAAAGGGCTCGGGATAGACAGGAAAGTTACGCAAACTTGAAACGGTCTCCAAGAAGTTTCAAAGAGGGAGATAGGGTTTTCCTGAGGGTCAGACCTAAACGCAGCTCTTTAAAGTTAGGGAAGTGCAAAAAGTTAGCCTATCGATATTGCGGACCATTCGAAGTCCTTAAAAGAATTGGGGAGCAGTCTTACCAACTTAGCTTACCATCCCGATTGCATGTGCACAATGTCTTTCATGTCAGTTTATTGAAAGAATATGTACCTGACCCCCTACACATTTTAAGTGACGAAGATACTGTCCTTGTTAATCAGGAAGAATTTCAAATGGTACCCGAGCAGGTCTTGGAAACCAGGGAAAAGAAATTGCGCCATAGGACGATTCGAGATGTCTTGGTTCAATGGAAGGGTTATCCCATCGAAGACGCATCCTGGGAAGACTGGGATCGTCTAATAAGTCAATTTCCCTATCTAGCTACTTAAGTCTTTGCATTATCTCTTTCTTTAGGGTTTGTACCTTTTATCATCCTATCCCACCTCCCTGTGTAAAGAGCAACTTTTTGGACTAAATACACGGAAGATTTTTCTGTTTCTTGCCAAAAATAAAGTGTTGACTCATGAGGTACAATGACTTAAAAACTTAAAACACAGTTGCAGAGACCATTTGACCAAAAAGGGTAAACACAATAGAGATACAACAGCAAAGTCTTTTACACCTCAAAAAGGAAACACTGGATTCAGTTAGGGGATACATCAAAGAGAGCTAATTTATACCTCGGATAGACTCTCCATCGCATGGTCACAGAATTGCGAATGACAGGCAGGGCAAAAATTCGGTAACTCGTTAGGCGGAATTCTATGCTGGGTGATGGCATCACCAACCTGACGAGCCCGAACAGACATATCAAAGGGACCCATGAGAGGCAAACCATACCAGGTGTCAAAGCAGATCTTCTCAAACGGGAGGAACCGCGTCAGTAAGAAGACCCGAGAAGAAAGCATTCTGCAAGTAGTCCTCTCAACACAATAGTAATCAGGCCCCAAACCCAAGGCCTCCATGACTATAAACAAGCGAATGTTGTTGCGAAAATGCTCATGACCCCAAAGAGTGACCCTAGTAACCTTGCGATAAGTCTTCCACATTGTTTGACCGGTAGAAGTCCCCAAGGCAGGGAATACAAGCCGCCTATAGTTTTCGACGAACTCCCTTCGCACGGGCTCCTCAGCCTGCTGCAGATGACCCGCTCCCACGGAGATAACGAGACCTTCCATCCAGACCGCCATAAGAAGGAATCTAAAGGAAAGAAGGTAGGAGAGAGTAAAACAGTGGTTAAATCTGAAGGCTGTGGTGAATGATACTCTAGAGCCCACCCGATATATATAAGGCGAGTCGCATAGCGTAAGGATTACGAAGAGTCGATAGCGTGATCTTGAAGGCAATAGATATTCCTTCGAGAGCTGAGGACAGCTCTTTCTTTTTGTTGGGGAGTTTGTAAGGTGCCTCCCGCCACCCGTCGATCGACGAAAATTTTTTTAAAAAAAAAAATAAAAAAAATCGACAAATAATTTTTATTAGGAATTTTTTTAACATGTCCGACTCGCTCGCAATACCTCGGCGGAAATTCTGAAAGAAATAGGTGCCAGGAGAAGAGTCATGATTCTTGTAAGAAAGCATTCAATGTTTGGGTGAAACCTCAAGCAAGTATCCTTGAGAATCCCAAAAGGGGATGGAGTGTGTAAGTGAACATGTTGACAACTTGTAAGAAGTGTAAGAGAGTTATCATAAGGAAAAAAAGAGGAAGTGATAGGCCAAGAAGAGAGAGAGGGTGATGGAAAAAGAAGAGAGAGATGGAAAAAATGCGCCCATCTTCTTGTAGGGTGTGTGTACACACACACACACATACACACACACACACACACACACACACACACACACTAACCCATCCTTCTTTGGGAGCTCTATATAAAGCATCCTCCTTGTGTGTACAAGAACAAGCTACTAATGCAAGAGATTGAGATTCTCTCTCCCTACACACACTCAAAGTTGAGAGGAACTCACTAAGAAGAGGGAAATTCCAGCACTTTCCTCTTCATATCATACTCACTTTTAACCAAAATCCTAACCCCTAATCTCCTAAAAATTGTTAAGGGGATCACTTGTAAACCCTAGAGTATGCTAATTAAGTACTAGTTAATCAAAATCCCCATCTTATAATCCTCTAAATCAGCCAAGAAGTGAGCCATAAATCATCAAGAAATCTAAGGATTAGAGGAGAATCCTCGTCGCCATTCCAATTCCCTTATCTCAAGAGTGAAGGTGAAGGAGAGGCTTAGCCAAACATCTCCGGGAAAACCGTCCAAGTTCTTCTACTTACCCAATTCGTAAAGAAGGTAAAAAGTATCCTCCTAATCTTGGTTATGTAATTCTCAATTATGGATCATTCGTTTTTTTGGTATTGACGGACTACTACTAACCTCTTTTGGACTCTCTCCCGGAAGGAATTGGTAAGAGAGAAGCTCAATAGCTTCTAAATAGTTCTCAAGAAAGAGAGATGGAGACCTTAAATTCGTGATTTAATATTCTTCTTCTAAGAGTTTTTAATTACCAAAGCCGAGTCTAGAACTCGTGAAAAAACAAAATTGTAACCTATTCTTTGAGTAATGGGGTGGTGAAGCTAAGTGTAGGTAAGTAGGGTTATTGTTATTTCAATGTAGGCATAGGAAAACAAACTAGGAATGAGTAAGTCTCGTTACAAAAATTAGGAATGGTAATATCTTTTATTTCATTTTAGGAAAAGGTATGATAAATATGATTAACAAGTCTATGCACAAAAATTAGGAATGGTAATATCTTTTATTTTCATTTTAGGGAAAGGTATGATAAATATGATTAGCAAGCCTATGCACCAATAAGGAATGGTAATATCTTTTATTTCATTTTAGGAAAAGGTATGATAAATATGATTAACAAGTCTATGCAAAAATTAGGAATGGTAGTATCTTTTATTTTCATTTTAGGGAAAGGTATGACAAATATGATTAGCAAGTCTATGCACGAAAAATTAGGAAAAGTAATGTCCACTTCCTAGTATCTTCATTTTGATTAGGGAAAAGCCTGTTAAGTATGATTAGGAATGACAAGTCTATACACAAATTAGGAATGAGCAAGTCTATTTAGGAAGGATAATGTCTTTTTTTTTCTAACAATTCTTGTATGAATAATGAAAAGTATGTTATCAAGATTAAAAAGAGCAACCCTACGCACAACAATGAGGAGTAGGAATGAACAAAGTATAGGCGCGGTTAGGAGGGAACAACTACTCTCGTACTCTCAAAAGTTTAGCTATGACAAGAATTATGCAGCCACAAGTTGAACCTCTAGAATTTAGGAAGATCACATAGGACTCGTTGTAGAAGTTGTTCATTACTTTGTTAATGAATCGTCGTTGTCTTAAGGAAATTTGATTGATTAAATGAGTACAAAAGAAACTAGGAATTAAGGATTAAATGCTACAATGAAAGTAAGTGAGAAATTATCATTAGGTTGAGAAAAAAATTGACCTAGAAGTTGGCCGGAGAGGACCTAGCAAAACAAGGATTGTAATGATGTTTTCTATTGGTTTGGAAGCTAAAGACCAGTACGGGAGAAATCCCCGTAGATTCCCTTGAGAAAGACCCTGTCTGGTTAGGGTTGATGACCAGGGGAATTAAGTGAAAATTGAGCTCATGAAAGGCCGGCGCAGGAAAGGCTGCGATACTCTTTGGGTTAGAGCCTTTTCGGCTAAGGCTGGGAACCAATGAGAGATGCCCCGATCGGGCGAAGTGCTCGCAGTGAAGGGGTCGGAAAACGGCTTAGTTCGGGGTAAGCCTGATGCCGACATAGTTGGAGAGATAGAGTTTGGGGTGGAGTACCTGAGACCTCTCGCCGATGGGAAGGGAGAAGTCGAACGGTATTCTAACCATTCTCCTGGGTATAAGGGTGGGAGATGTGAATAACAAGGAATGCTGTTTGTAGTCTGTTTTTGGAAAAAAATTGAATCGGAAAGGCTAGGAATTTCGGTCCTCTCCTCGTCAAACACCTTGGCAAGCTAACTTCAGGTAGAGTAAATTAAAAAGGAACCAAATTAGTAGAAGAGCCTTTCCCAAATCTTAAACTTAAGTATATTGTGACGGCGCCGTCTGTAAGTGACGGAGGAGACCGAGAAGTCTACGGCCTGATGAGGGTGGAAATCTTGGGAGAAGTATGTGATTGACTGCATAGTTAGGGATAACTAGCTACATGTAAAATGAAAAAGTTAAAGGAAAAAGGAATCAAAAATTTACTTGGAAGAGCTGGTGGGAACGACCAGCCATCTGTCCCTAACTCAAGGGTATACAACAGTTTGATTGCTCTTTGATAATGCTTATCATGTTTTTTTTATATCATGATTCTTAGTAAGTAGTACTACCTTGATAGGAAGGGACAGGAGAACGGTTCGGTGGGAGGGTGGATCCGGAGGGTAAACAACTGTTGGCCGGAAAAGTTGATAAACCGTCTCTAGGTATAAATGAAAAGATTTTTTTTAGATAACAAGGTAAGTAAAGGAGTAAATCTTGTAATCTGATGATTTGACCAGTAAAGTGAAAGAAGAGAGATTTACCTCTAGGGATTTCCTAGTAGAGGAAAGAAGAGGTAATGAGACCCCCTTGGGTTGGCACCACGATGAGAAGGACGAGGACCTTCATCGGTGTCGGTCCCAAGTGGGAGGGCTGCCAGGATCCGTTGGAGTCCAAGAGAAACTTGGATGGTCTGGCAGGGCCCTCACAAGTGGTATCAGAGCTCAGGTTAGGTTTTGCTTCCCTTAGGAAAGGAACTAAAGTAATACTTTAAAGAGTAAGGACAAAACCTTAAATAACACAAAAATGTAAGAGGAATACCATGGGGTTAAACTGTTTGAAAATAATTCCTCAATTTTTTAGAATAGACCTGGAAAAAGCATGTCTCTAAAGTTTTGGAAGTGTTCTACTCTTTTTTTTCCCAGATGGCCTGGACATCTCTAGAGGATGAAGCCTGCACCATCTTGCGGACTCACCTCTTGAACCAAAGTCAAGAATGGAAAGAAGCTTTCTACGCAGGCTTAGTAAGGACAGTTCACCCTCACGCGAGGTGGACGTGGGAACAAAACAACTGGGACACCCACTTAGGGATAACTGCTGTCACCACGTACGGTGACGAACATCTAGAGAGTAACCTCAAATTAGCCCTGATTGGTGAAATGTTAGGTCTAGGGCCTCAAGAATATTGTGTTATCGACACCGGGCTCCCAGATTTTGAGGATCGCTTGTATAGGATCCTAAAGCACCTTCCTGCGAGGAAGATATGTCTCTACCCACCCCGCACTCACCTTGGTGGACCTTTCACTCAGCTTCCTTGGAATACCATAGGGAGGTTAATTTGTGCACGCCCTAGCCCCGAAGATAATGAAGTAGTACAACTTGCCCATGCTATGCAGGATGGGGAGATTTCTATGGATGTGGAGTCATTCATAGTATATGATGATGAACCTAACTTACCTGCATGGTTGGCTTACCTCCAACGTGTTCGACGATGGGGGTTAAATGTGTAAACCCCTTCCTTACACCTACTTAGTCTTTTGTACTAAATTTTGGATTTCTAATGAAAAGATCTATATAAAGCCATGAGTTTTCTTTACTGAATTACAATTTGTCTCAAAGTTAGGACCGGACTAATGAGAGATAGACATTGGTATAATTTTTATCCTAACTTGGGTCATAGCACCTTAGTCGGAACACTTAAAGGGAGACGTGGAACATCACCCTATCACTACTAAGTTTGTACTTGGGATTCTCCCAACTTTAGGGATCAACATTACAAATTGTTCATAACCATATCCGCAACCCAGGAGCGCTTCTAAACTTCCGTTCTTTCCTTGATAGGTTCTTCTTTGGAATACCCTAGGAAGGCCTATGCATGATCAAGTTAATGTCACTTCTTTCTCGACGAACACTATAACAATTTTATTAGGTTATGAAAAAACTTCGTGCTCCGAGACGTATGTTTCTTAAAACATCCTCTAATTCGGGTGATTATTGTGTAGAAGATGCCTTTCACAAGAAAGTCGATCCGCAAGGAAGGGAGTTCAAATCTTACCCCAGGCGTCGCTGAACTACCAAATGTCGTAGCTCCTCCTGTGGCTGGGGTAAGTCAAGAAAAAGAAGACTTCGGAAGGGACAAAGACATCAAAAACCTCCTGAAATCCCTCCAACCCAAGGCCTTCACAGGCGAAGGGCCTAATGTTCCCAAGGACTTGGAAGAGTGGATAATGTCCATGGAGGACTATTTTGATCTGGCGGGATATAATCCCTTAGCCCAAGGAGTCATGGGCAGAGCCAAGCTTGATGGAACCGCCAAGTTGTGGTGGAAGCTTAGCTGTCAAACCCGGGGCGCAGCGGAAAGTGCCCATAGCTGGGAAATCCTTAAGGAACTTCTGCGAGAGCGATATCTCCCTCTCAACTACACCACTAACAAGATGAATGAGTTTCTTTCCTGCACCAGGGAGAGACGAGCTGTGGAAGTATACTATGAAGAATTTGTCAAGCTTTCTAGGCACGCTCCCCTGATGACAGAAGAGCAAAAGCTTAGCCGATTCATCTTAGGGTTA
>JAEIGA010020269.1_pt1 | contig 10139 bp, 6 predicted proteins | sample 9270691 | NCBI WGS metagenome assembly JAEIGA01 (sample SAMN17057246, study PRJNA624740) | gut metagenome | biome: biome; isolation source: fecal sample | host: Bos grunniens | place: China: Xizang | collected 2019
AAAAACGATTTGTTTGGAGTTTTTTGCTTGTGTTTAGGTAGCCCTGTAAGGGCTTAATTTTATAGCGTAGGTCGTTAGGCCTACGTATAGTGTTAAATAACAACATAGTCCTGTAAGGACGAAATTATATTCTCTTTATAATTGTTCCTACTTTCGTCCTTTCAGGGCTATCGCGATTATAATTTATTGGTGTCCGATAAAAAATAGTACTCGACCGCTGTTATACAGCAGCCGAGCACACTATTTTTAGCTTAACCGATTTTTATCGGACACCAATAATTGTAAAGCAGGAAGGATTTTCAATCGCACGCCTGAGACTCGCCTTTCTCGAGTCTCTTGGCCTCGTTCCACAGTTCGTCCATCTGAGCGAGTGTCATATCCTTAAGATTCTTACCCTGCTTTATCGAGTGCTCCTCGACATAATTGAAACGGTTGCGGAATTTTTTATTCGTCTGCTCAAGAGCATTATCGGGATTAATATCATAGAAGCGGGCAATATTTACAAGGCTGAAGATAAAATCGCCAAACTCCTTTTCCATATTCACCTTATCACCCTTGTCAAGCTCGGCTTTCAGTTCATCAATCTCTTCGTGTACCTTTTCCCACACCTGCTCGCGACGATCCCAATCGAATCCCACGTTAGCTGCTTTTTCCTGCATACGATAGGCCTTTATAAGCGACGGCATCGATGCCGGAACACCGCTTAGGATGCTTTTATTACCACCTTTCTCACTCATCTTCAACTGCTCCCAATTCTTGCACACCTCGCCGGCAGTCTCGGCCTTTGTGGTGCCAAAGACGTGCGGATGACGATATATAAGTTTGTCGCACAAGCGATCGCATACATCTTTCATATCGAATTGCCCCTTCTCACTTGCTATCTTGGCATAGAAAGCAACGTGCAAAAGCACATCACCAAGCTCCTTGCAAATATTCTGTGTATCGTCATTCACAAGCGCATCGGAAAGTTCAAAGACCTCCTCAATACTATTGGGACGCAAGCTTTCGTTTGTCTGTTTGCGGTCCCAGGGACACTTCTCGCGCAGTTCATCCAGAACATCGAGAAAGCGGCCAAAAGCCTCCATCATCTCTTCTCTACTGTGCATATTTTCGTTTTTTTATTCCTTTTATACTTATTAAACAATTATTTTGTCGCACAAAGTTAATTATTTTAATAATTATAACTAACTTCGCAGGTTGTAATTTTGAATAATTAAATAATAAATAAAATACTATGAGTTTAGCAACCAACTACATTCCCGCCGAGGTAGAAGAGAAATGGTACAAATATTGGATGGACAACAAACTGTTCCACTCCGAGCCCGATGAGAGAGAACCCTACACAATAGTTATTCCTCCTCCCAACGTAACAGGAGTATTGCATATGGGTCATATGCTCAACAACACCATACAGGACATTCTTGTTCGTCACGCACGTATGACCGGCAAGAACGCTTGTTGGGTACCCGGAACCGACCACGCCTCTATTGCCACCGAGGCAAAAGTAGTGAAGAAACTCGCCGAGCAGGGCATAAAGAAGAGCGACCTCACACGCGAGGAGTTCCTCAAACACGCTTGGGAGTGGACCGACGAGCACGGAGGAATTATCCTCAAGCAGTTGCGCAAACTGGGTGCATCGTGTGACTGGGATCGCACCGCCTTTACAATGGACGAGAAGCGCAGCCGCAGCGTTATAAAAGTATTCTGCGACCTCTACAATAAAGGTCTCATCTATCGTGGTCTGCGTATGGTAAACTGGGATCCCAAAGCACAGACAGCCCTAAGCAACGAGGAGGTTATATATAAAGAGGAGAACAGCAAGCTCTACTATCTGCGCTATTTTGTCGATGAGGCTGCAGGCAGCACCGATGGCGAGGAGCCCAATGCAGTTACACTATCTCCCACCGACACATTCGACCCTGCAGTAAAACACCAGATTCTGCACCGCACAGCCGATGGTCGTCGCTATGCCGTTGTAGCAACCACACGCCCCGAGACCATAATGGGCGATACTGCAATGTGCATCAACCCCAAAGACCCCAAGAACAGTTGGCTCAAAGGCAAGCGCGTCATTGTCCCCCTCGTAGGACGCAGCATCCCTGTGGTAGAAGACCGCTACGTCGAGATTGAGTTCGGTACAGGCTGTCTTAAGGTAACACCTGCACACGACACCAACGACTATATGTTGGGCAAGAAGCACAACCTTGAGACCATCGACATTTTCAATCCCGACGCCACACTAAGCGAGGCAGCAGGAATGTATGTAGGAATGGACCGTATGGATGTTCGCAAACAGATTGTAAAAGACCTGGATGCAGCAGGACTTATGGAGAAAGTAGAGGACTACGTAAACAAAGTAGGTTACAGCGAGCGCAACGCCGACACCGCAGTCGAGCCTCGTCTGTGTATGCAGTGGTTCCTGAGTATGCAGCATTTTGCCGATATAGCCCTTCCTCCTGTAATGGAAGACCGTCTGAAATTCTACCCCACAAAATATAAGACCACATACAAAAACTGGCTCGAGAACATACAGGACTGGTGTATCAGCCGCCAATTGTGGTGGGGTCATCGTATACCCGCCTATTTCCTCCCCACAGCCGAGGGACAAGAGGAGTTGTTCGTTGTTGCCGAGAACATCGACGAAGCTGTTGAGAAAGCAAGAGCAATAGCAGGCTACGAGACAATCACCGCCGAGCAGTTGACACAGGACGAGGATGCCCTTGACACCTGGTTCAGTTCGTGGTTGTGGCCCGTATCACTGTTCAACGGAATCCTCGACCCCGACAACAAGGAGATAAACTACTACTACCCCACTGCCGACCTTGTAACCGGTCCCGATATTATATTTTTCTGGGTAGCACGTATGATTATGGCAGGCTACGAGTACAAGGGAGATATGCCCTTCAAGAATGTATATTTCACAGGAATCGTACGCGACAAACTGGGTCGTAAGATGAGTAAGTCGCTCGGCAACAGCCCCGACCCCCTCGACCTTATTGCACGCTACGGCGCCGACGGTGTGCGTATGGGTATTATGCTCTCGGCACCTGCAGGAAACGACATCCTCTTCGACGAGAGCCTTTGCGAGCAGGGACGTAATTTCTGTAACAAAATATGGAATGCATTCCGCCTTGTAAACGGCTGGAACGTAAGCGACGAGATTGCACAGCCCGAGAGCTCAAAGATTGCCATCGAGTGGTTCAACGAGGCACTTGCCAAGTCGGCAGTCCTGCTCGAGGACCAGTTTGGCAAATATCGTATCAGCGAGGCACTGATGAACCTCTACACCCTCTTCTGGGACGAGTTCTCGGCTTGGTATCTCGAGATGATTAAGCCTGCATACGGCTCACCCATCGACCGCGCCACATACGAAGCAACACTCACATTCTTCGACTCACTGATGCGTCTGCTACATCCCTTTATGCCATTCATCACCGAGGAGTTGTGGCAATCTATTCAGGAGCGCAAGGATGGCGAAAGCCTTATGACACAGAGCGTAGCAGGCCTTAACCGTCCCTGCAACGAAGAGCTTATCGCCCGCATCGAAGCCCTTAAGGAGATTGTAGGTAACGTACGCGCAATACGTCAGCAGAAGAACCTCTCGCCCCGCGAGCCTCTTGCCCTGCAGATTGTAGGCGAGTCGCACGTTGCAGGTCTCGAGAGCGTCCTCACAAAGATGGCCAACCTCTCATCTATCGAGAGCACAGCAACCCCCGACGACACAGCCGTATCGTTCAGAATAAGCACCACCGAGTATGCAGTGCCTATGGGCAGTCTCATCGACAAAGATGCCGAGATAGCAAAGATGCGCGAAGAGCTTGCCTACCAAGAGAAGTTCCTAAAGAGCGTCGAGGCAAAGCTTGGCAACCCCAACTTTGTAAGCAAAGCACCCGAGAAGATTATTGCCATCGAGCGCAAGAAACAGTCCGATGCCAAGGAAAAGATTGCAATGCTCACCGAAAGCATCGAGAAACTATCAAAGTAAGAAGCTGTTTAAAATTATATCGCCAAGATACAAGATGGAGAACAATAAAATAAAGTACATACTCTACATAGCCACAGGCCTATTGCTCGTTGCAGCAATAGCCTTTGGCGTAATGTGGATAAACAGTACAAAGCAAATAGAGGAGATGGAAGAGCTCTTTGCAATAGAGAAAGAGGAGCTCGAGAGCGAATACTCGACATTTGCCACACAATATGACGAGCTAAAAATACGCATCAGCAACGACTCACTGCGTATGAAACTCGACCAAGAGAAACTGCGCACACAGCAACTCCTCGAAGAGCTGAAACAGACAAAAGCCGACGACGCAGCCGAGATTACCCGACTGAAGAAAGAGCTTAAGACCGTTCGTGCCGTAATGCGCAGCTACGTTATGCAGATTGACTCTTTGAACCGCATAAACGACAAGCTCACCAAAGAGAACAAGCGCGTAAAAGCCAAGATGAAAGAGGCTAACGAGACCATCACCACACTGAGCGAGGAGAAAGAGGCACTCAGCGAAAAGGTAGAACTCGCATCGCAGCTCGACGTATTGGGACTGAAAATGTTCCCCGCCAAGAAAAACGGTAAAGAGATTGGCAAAATAAAGAAAGCCAAGAAATTAGTTATCAGTTTTACAATAAGCAAGAACATTACAGCACCCACAGGCGACAAGACCATCTATGCACACATTATAGCACCCGATGGCAATGTTCTTACCAAAGAGAGCAGCAACCTTTTCAGCTACGAGAACAAAGAGATTAACTACTCGATAAAGAAATACATTGAGTACACAGGCGAAGAGCAAGAGGTTACAATGTATTGGGACATCGAAGAGTATCTTCAGCCGGGACGTTACCGCCTGCACATATTTGCCGATGGCAATATGATAGGCTACAACGACTTTAATTTCGAATAAATAGAACCCAATAACAGATAGGTAGAAAAACAAAAGACCTATCATTAAAGCATTATTACTCGTGCGCAGCCCGCACGAGTAATAATGCTTTAATCACCCACACAGGAAGAGGCAGAGCAGGATACAATCTATCCCAATTCTCCGGAGGTAATGAGGCACTTGACAAACACCTGAAAGTAGTCGGCGAAGAGACAATTATCTTAGAGATAGATGAAAAAGGCAGCACCGCACTCTGTATATATGGACAATTAAAAAAGGATGACAAAAAGATTATTGCAGATGCAATAGCCACACTGCCCCAATGGCTCCCCGGAACTTTATCAGCCGTAACCACATTTTTAACATTCAACTGTAAAAACAATCGAGAATATAAACCTTAGATAAAAATAAAATATTATTTTTGCAAATAATAAGCATTTTGCAGTAATGTGGACTATTCTGTAGATACAGCAATAAGCCACCCTGCCAATATATAATTAAATAGTAATGAAGAGAATACTTGTAACCGGAGGAGCTGGATTCATTGGTTCGCACCTTTGCGAGCGTCTTCTTAAAGAGGGGAACGATGTAATCTGCCTCGACAACTATTTTACCGGCAGCAAAGACAACATACGTCATCTGATAGGTAACGACCACTTCGAGCTTGTGCGTCACGATGTCACACAGCCCTACACAGCAGAGGTTGACGAGATATACAACCTTGCCTGCCCTGCATCGCCCATACACTATCAGTACGACCCCGTAAAAACCATACAGACCTGCGTCATTGGCTCAATGAATATGCTCGGCCTTGCTAAATTGGTACGTGCAAAGATTCTGCAAGCATCGACAAGCGAGGTCTACGGCGACCCCAACATCCACCCACAGGTCGAGAGCTATTGGGGTAATGTAAACCCCATAGGCATACGCTCGTGTTACGACGAGGGCAAGCGCTGCGCCGAGACACTCTTTATGGACTATCACCGTCAGAACAACATACGCATAAAGATTATTCGCATATTCAACACCTACGGTCCGCGAATGAGTATGAACGACGGACGCGTGGTATCCAATTTCATCGTACAGGCACTGCGTGGCGAAGATATCACCATCTATGGCGACGGACAGCAGACACGCAGTTTCCAATATGTCGACGACCTTATAGAGGGAATGATACGTATGATGCGTACAAGCGACGACTTTACAGGCCCTGTAAACATTGGTAACCCCGGAGAATTCACTATGCTGGAGCTTGCACAAAAGGTAATTGAACTTACAGGTTCAAAATCGAAGATAATATTCCAGCCACTACCACAGGACGATCCCCGTCAGCGTAAGCCCGACATCAGCCTTGCCCACGAAAAGCTCGATGGCTGGGAACCAACGATAAAACTCGAAGAGGGACTAAAGCAGACAATAGAGTATTTCAAAAAACTCGTATAATAAAATAAAAAGAACAAATACATATAAAGCAATGAATATATTAGAATTAAGCGAACAAGAGATTGTGCGTCGCGAAGCGCTAAACGAGTTACGTAATATGGGCATAGAGCCCTATCCCGCAGCCGAGTACCCCACCAATGCATTCTCGACCGATATTCTTGAGGAGTTCAAGGACGACGAGGAGCAGCGTCAGGTGTGCATTGCGGGTCGCCTTATGAGCCGCCGAGTAATGGGTAAAGCATCATTTATCGAGCTTCAGGACTCAAAAGGCCGTATTCAGGTATATATTACCCGCGACGAGTTGTGCCCCGGTGAGAACAAAGACCTTTACAACGTTGTATTCAAGCGTCTTCTTGACATCGGCGACTTTGTAGGAGTCAAGGGATTTGTTTTCCGCACACAGACAGGCGAGGTTACCGTTCACGCACAGGAGTTGACACTGCTCTCTAAGAGCATACGTCCCCTACCCATCGTAAAATACAAAGATGGTGTAGCATACGACAAATTCGAGGACCCCGAGCTGCGTTACCGCCAGCGCTACGTCGACCTTGTTGTAAACGACGAGATTAAGGATATATTCATCAAGCGCAACAAGATATATACCTCGATGCGCGAGTATTTCAACTCGAAGGGCTATATGGAGGTTGAGACCCCCGTATTGCAGTCGATTCCCGGTGGAGCCGCAGCGCGCCCCTTCATCACCCATCATAATGCACTCGACATTCCCCTTTACCTGCGTATTGCCAACGAGCTTTACCTAAAGCGCCTTATCGTAGGTGGTTTCGAGGGTGTATATGAGTTCTCAAAGAACTTCCGCAACGAGGGAATGGACCGTACACACAACCCCGAGTTCACCTGTATGGAGATTTACGTCTCATACAAAGACTATAACTGGATGATGAGCTTCACCGAGCAGATGCTCGAGAAGATTGCTCTTGACGTAAACGGCACCACCGAGGTGCAGGTTGGCGAGCACACAATCAGTTTCAAAGCCCCCTTCCGTCGCGTGCCTATGCTCGAAGCCATCAAGGAGTTCACAGGCTACGACCTCAACGGCAAGAGCGAGGAGGAGATCTTCGCAATATGCAAAGAGCTTAAGATGGAGGTTGACGAGACAATGGGCAAAGGAAAGCTCATCGACGAAATATTCGGCGAGTTCTGCGAGGGCAACTACATACAGCCCACCTTCATCACCGACTACCCCATCGAGATGTCACCCCTTTGCAAGCGTCACCGCGAGAACCCCGACCTCACCGAGCGTTTCGAGCTTATGGTAAACGGAAAAGAGCTTTGCAACGCATACAGCGAGCTCAACGACCCCATCGACCAGGCCGAGCGTTTCCAGGAGCAGCTGCGTCTGAGCGAGAAGGGCGACGACGAGGCAATGTTCATCGACCAGGATTTTGTTCGCGCATTGGAGTATGGTATGCCCCCTACATCGGGAATGGGAATAGGAATGGACCGTCTGGCAATGCTTATGACAGGACAGACAGCCATCCAGGAGGTACTATTCTTCCCCCAGATGCGTCCCGAGAAGCGCATCCCCAAAGACCCCGTATCGGCATTTACAGCGATAGGCATCGCCGAGGAGTGGGTACCCGTGCTTCAGAAAGCAGGATACAATATGGTTGCCGACCTCAAGGGTGAGAATCCCCAGAAGGTACAGCAGCTCATTGGCGGAATAAACAAAAAATACAAATTGGGCTACACCAATCCCTCGGTAAACGACGTTGCTGCCTGGATTGAGAAGCTCGCATAACCATAAACCCCATCAGCTATGGAATTAGCAAATAAACAGGTCGCGATTATGGGTGGCGGAAGCTGGGCTACAGCTATTGCCAAGATACTTATGAGCAATGTCGACACCATAAACTGGTACATCAGACGCGACGACCGCATCGAGGAGTTCAAGCGATTGGGCCATAACCCCGCCTATCTGTCATCGGTGAAGTTCGACACCAACAGAATAAATTTCTCATCCAACATCAACAAGATTGTAAAGGAGAGCGATATTCTGGTGTTTGTAACCCCATCGCCCTATCTAAAGAGCCACCTTAAGAAGCTGAAAGAGGATTTGTCGGACAAATTCATTGTAAACGCCATCAAAGGAATTGTACCCGACGAGAACCTCATCATCTCGGAGTATTTTCATAAAGAGTACCACGTACCCTACGAGAATATAGCAGTAATTGCTGGTCCCTGTCACGCCGAGGAGGTTGCCCTTGAGCGCCTCTCGTACCTTACAGTAGGCTGTTCGAGCATACATCACGCAACACAGTTTGCAAAGAAAATCGCCAACAGTTTCGTAAAGACCTCGGTGAGCGACGACGTAGTAGGTATCGAGTATGGTTCGGTGCTTAAGAACATATACGCCATTGCAACAGGTATATGCAACGGACTGAAGTATGGCGACAACTTCCAGGCAGTACTAATGTCAAATGCCGTCATCGAGATGAACCGCTTCATAAATGTTGTTCACCCCATCGAACGCACAATTAACGACAGCGTATATCTTGGCGACCTTTTGGTAACAGGCTACTCCAACTTCAGCCGCAACCGCGTATTCGGAACAATGATTGGCCGAGGCTACTCGGTTAAGAGCGCACAGATAGAGATGGAAATGATTGCCGAGGGTTATTATGCTGCAAAATGTATTAAGGAGATTAACGAACACTACCGTGTGAACACCCCTATCATTGACGCAGTTTACAATATCCTTTACGAGCACATTTCACCCGTAATAGAGATAAAATTGCTGACCGACTCATTCAAATAAGAGAGCAATCACACGTCTCGCTACGTAGAAAGAAACCAGAAAAAAAGAAACTAAATTATTATAAAAATGAAAAATATATCACTGAACATCGACAAGGTTACAGGATTTGTAACACGTGAGCAGATTGCCGCTCTGAGACCCCAGGTTGAGAGAGCGCAGAAGGCACTCGAAGAGGGTACACTTCCCGGCAACGACTTCTTGGGCTGGTTGCATCTTCCCACATCAATAAGCAAAGAGCAGTTACAGGAGCTTAAGGCAGTTGCCGAGACACTGCGCAGCAAGTGCGAAGTAGTAGTGGTAGCCGGTATCGGTGGCAGCTATCTTGGTGCACGCGCCGTTATCGAGGCACTCAGCAACAATTTCGCAGCCCTTATGCCCGCCAACGGCCCCCGCGTTATCTTTGCAGGACACAACATCAGCGAGGACTATCTTTGCGAGCTTATGGCCTACCTCAAAGGTAAGAAATTTGGTGTAATAAACATCTCTAAATCGGGTACAACAACCGAGACAGCACTTGCATTCCGTCTTTTGAAGAAGCAGTGCGAGGAGCAGTGGGGCAAGGCCGAGGCAAGCCAGGTTATCGTTGCCATCACCGACGCCGTTAAGGGTGCTGCACGCGTAACAGCCGACAAAGAGGGCTACAAGAGCTTCATTATCCCCGACAACGTAGGTGGTCGTTTCTCGGTACTCACTCCCGTAGGTCTTCTGCCCATTGCCGTTGCAGGATTCGACATCGAGGCACTCGTCAGCGGTGCACAGCAGATGGAGAAAAATTGCTCTCCCGCCGTTCCCTTCGAGGAGAACATCGCAGCAATGTACGCAGCTACACGTAACGCCCTCTATGCAGCCGGCAAGAAGATTGAGATTCTTGTAAACTACCAGCCCAAGCTGCACTTCACATCAGAGTGGTGGAAACAGCTCTATGGCGAGAGCGAGGGTAAAGACCTTAAGGGTATCTTCCCCGCATCGGTAGACTTCAGCACCGACCTTCACTCAATGGGTCAGTGGATTCAGGAGGGCGAGCGCACAATCTTCGAGAC
>JAEIGA010020270.1_pt1 | contig 10138 bp, 22 predicted proteins | sample 9270691 | NCBI WGS metagenome assembly JAEIGA01 (sample SAMN17057246, study PRJNA624740) | gut metagenome | biome: biome; isolation source: fecal sample | host: Bos grunniens | place: China: Xizang | collected 2019
AGAATATGTTATTGGGAAGATCGACAACCCGATAACTGGTACGAAGAAATCAAAGACTTGATGATTACAAAATGTTGGGCAACTGGTGGATGGGGACAGATGCTTTACATTGTAACATTTGAGGAGCCGAAGGAGAATACTATATGAAAAATCTTTTCAACGTTGAAGAACACAACGAACCAATATCAATTGAAAAACCATCAATTGAAGACTACAACAAAGCAAAACATGATTACAACTTGTACTGTTCATGGGCACAGATGGCGCGGAATAAAAAGAATGAACTTATTGATGCTCTCATGATTGAAAGACAAAATGAACTGAATTACATTAAACTTGCAGCTGAACAACGTGAGATTATTCGTAGATACGAGGTCTATTCAGAAATTGAGAGGAAAGAAAAATCTAATGCCTCTAATTGATAAAGAGTTACTACTTGCAGGTATAGAAAAAGCTGCGACAACAAAATTTGATTGGTCCGAATCAGTTGATGTTGATGAGTTTAAAACCATCTTAGAAACGCTACCTGAAGAAGACGCTGTAAAAATCAAACACGCTAAATGGATAAGCTGTAAAAACAACAGTGGCTATAAATGTTCTAATTGTTCAGCACGTATTAAGAATTCTGCTTACTCAACAGGAAATCATGTTTGGTGTTACAAATGTGGTTCTGTGATGGATTTGTAAGGATATGAGAGGACATAAAAAATGAAATTATGCACTAACTGCATCTGTCATGATAAATGCACAGATATATTTAGAATACTTGGACATGTATTAGATCCCGAAGCAGCAAAGACTTGTAGATTCTTTAAACATGTGGAAGAATATGTAAAGGTAACTCCATGTAAAGAATGTGCTAATGCAACTGTTTATAGTTGCAAAAATGACTTTACAGGAGTTAAGGTAATATGCAAATACAGGCTTGACACCGGAGATCCTGAACACTTCTGTAAGCTTGGCAACCCACGAAACCCACAAGAAGAAATAGATGTTAATAGCAGTACATAAGACAATCTTGACCCTTCATATTCAGTATAGCTCTGTAACATATGTTACAGAGCTATCTTTTTAGTTGATTAATCTAACTGTTTATTATATAATATGTATGTAAATAAGAAGTGGAGGAAGAAGTTATCATGGATTACGTTGTTGTCCTGTACGAAGTAGAAAAAGATTCGGTTAAAACATTTACAATATCTGGTGTGTCGGGTGTGAAGGAACTCAACAAGAGAGTGTTATCACTTGTTGAATCTCTTGAAGTACATTCTCAGTCACATTACACTCTCGTGAGTATCACACATCTTGGACCACTTGTTTAACTAATAGTTGTAAGGAGATAGTTATTATGGATCATATCTATATTGTTACTTATTTGATGGATGGTTTTCACGAGCATAAGAGAGTTTATGCAAACAACAAGAGAGAAGCTAGAAAGATCTTCAAAGACGTGATGGGTTCCAGATATACTATCACAGAGATTGAACAGGTAATGTAACATAAGGAGTACTATCATGCACTTTTACAAATGTTATATAGCAGTTGATTCATGGGGAATGGTTGATTTTGAAAATGTTGATTATATCTGGGCACATTCAGCGGAAGAAGCTGTTATGGAATATAGAAAGGCTCATGGCTATAGAAAAAATAAGAAGGGCTTAACTGTACAAGAAGTCGAGTATCGTCGAGTGAAACGCTCAACAAAAACAAAAACTGAAGCAGTTACTCATAGCTCTCCCCTTCTTGGAGGATATGACTATCAGACCTGGGAAGATGTTACTCATTATTATTGTAGTAATTGTGGTAAAGAAGTCCGTAAAGACAACAGATACTGTGAGTACTGTGATTCTGAACTAATATAACTTGGAGGATTTACATATGTTGAAGGAATTGATTAACGAGAGATGGAAGGAAGCTTTCAAAGCTCGTAACATGGACAGAAGAACTGCTTATGAAATGCTTAAGCAGAGAATTATTATTGCTGAGAAATCAGGTAAATATGAACTTCCACTCTCTGATGAGATTGTAACTAGTCTTATTGTTAAAGAGTACAAAGAAAAAGAAGAAGTTCTACAGTTCTACAAACCTGAAGCTGAGGCTTATAAAGAGGCAGTGGCCCAGATGGAAATTCTTGAAGAATATCTTCCTAAACAGTTGACTGAAGATGAAGTAATCGCTATCATCAGAAGAATTAAAGAGTCAGAGCCAAATCTTGGTAAAGTAATTGGTCTTACAGTAAAGGAAGTTGGTAATAGATTTGATAAGAGCAGAATTGCTGCATTGGTACGGAGAGTAGAATATGATTGATGGAGTAACTATACTTAACGAGATTGAAGTTGTTCGGGTTGTTAATGACACATTCAATTCCTCAGTGGCGATGATTGCGCTGGGTATAACAGTACTTATTTGTGCTGTTGTAGGATTCTTTTTAGGAAGATTCGAGCGTAAAGGATTTAGCGGAACGATGATGGGCGTTTTAGTCGGTGTTATCTTATCGCCGGTTGTAGGAGCTTCCTTTGGTGTATTATTCGAACACTCACCTGTTACTAAAACAACTATGCGATATGAAGTAATTCTTGATGACTCCGTTTCACTAACAGAGTTCAACGAACATTACAATATAATTGAACAACGAGATAAGATATTTGTGGTGGAGGAAAAGCCCCATGAATGATAAGAAATGTGGCTATTGCGCTAACTTCATTGGTTGAATCAAACATTATCAAAGAGGTGCTTAAAGATGAATAAACGCAAGAAAAAGAAGCTTAGAAAGAAGCGAGAGCTGTTTGCTATCAGCTTTGCAAGTTCCTATCGTGAGGTAAAGGAGCTTGATAGATCTTATCATGAGTTCTGTTTGATGTCACAAAGAAGACAACGCGCTGGTCACTATCTATTAGACACCCTTGAGTGGGACAACAATGCGGATAATTGGAGGAAAAGCAAATGATGAAACAACAGTCACCTGAGTTCCTTCTTGGATATTCATTTAGTGAGATGGAACGAAAGATTATCAAAGATATAACTGGAAGAGACAATTCTGGTATACCTCGTAAACCTGATACTTATACTGCGCAGATTCCCTTGTTGTGGTTTGGAATTACAAAACCAAATTCTAGTTACCACACTACTCCAATGGTAATATTGAATGTTGAGCTTACGTGTGAAGAGCTTGCAAAGAAGCTGGATGAGACTTTATCGGATATATTCACAAAGAGAAAGATTCATACTGTTGTTTTTCGCGAAAGACAGTATATGAAATTCGTTACAACAGCAATTGAGGACAGACGTAAGTTAACTGTTTCACAAATTGAAAACATACTTGGTTATAAGATTACAATTGTACCGGAGGAGACAAAATGATTCTTAATGCAAAGATTACAAGCGCTGATATCATTATCGAGGACCACGACATTCTAACTTTCACAATCGGGATTGATACTTCCGCGGGTTGGAGTACCAACATCAGAGACTTCTATCTTGATTGGACTAAAGATGGAGAAAGAGTGCCTGCTCCGTATACAGCAAAAGTCATCAGAGCTATCCTTGAAACTGTTGATGCAAGAAGCTGGAGTGATCTTGTGGGTAGATACATCCGTATTGATGACAACGACCGACGTCACTCTACTATTACTAAGATTGCACACGTGATGAAGGATAACTGGATTGATTTGCGAGACTTGATGGAGTAATGATATGAAACTAAAAGTAAGTTATACTTATCCTGATGGTCCTACCCTTAATGGCAATATCTATTCTGAGGAAGTTCTTGCTGCTGCATTTGAGGAAGCTGTCTTCAAAGAAATGAATCAATCAAAGGCTATTCCTGTTTTGGGAACAACTCAAGGACCACCTATTGGTTGTGCATCCGCAACTCTTGATGGTAAGAAAGTTGAATTGGATGTAACTATTCATGACAAAGTTTATGAAAAGTTACTTCAGGACCTATATGACACGCTTGGTATTTCACTTGCTGGTATGTGCGAGAAAGAGGCATCAAGTACTTTAACAGCTATCAAGTATAGAGAAGCACTATTAACAGCACATTCAGCTGTTAGTTGTTCAATGGAGATTGTTGAACAAGGAAAGGAGACTACAAATGAATAGAGACACAATTTTTACATGGGCAGATACGTACCTTTCAATCATGGAAGGAAGAACTCCATCTGGAGCAATTGAAAGACAAGAAAAAAGAGGACAAGCTGAAGTAGTTAGAAAACAACGACTCCCCAGAAGGCTCAATGAACAATGTATTCCAAATGAAATCATTTTTGCTGGAGGAGATGGTATTCCGGATAATGTTGAACCCGGAAAGTTCGTGTCCTATAATGATACACGTAGAAAGGTTATAGCCTCTAACATAGAAGCTTATACTAGTGCAGAATATAAGAAGATGGGAATTGAAGTCATTGATGAAGCGGATGATCTATTCTGGAATGTAAAACTTCCTGAAGGTTGGGAAATAAAAGCAACAGAGCATTCTATGTGGAATGACCTCATAGATAATAAGGGTAGAAAAAGAGCTACATTCTTTTATAAAGCAGCATTCTATGACAGACATGCATTCACAAATCTAAAAACTAGATTTAGACTTGATGTTGATCACATAGCAGATCCAGAAGATTATGACGTGTGGATAGCATCAGATATTCAGGGAACGGTCTACGATGGTGATAATGTTGTCTACCAAACGGAGTGTGTTCCTGCACCCGGTGACTACATAGAAGAGGGTAAAATCAACAAAGCACTTTTAGAAAATCTTGAAACCTTCATGATTGAACATTACCCGAACTATAAAGATGTCCATGCATATTGGGATTAAAACTTTCATTGATTATTGTTAAAGTAAAAGTAGCCTACATAAAAGTGGGCTACTTTTTAGTTGATAAAACAACTGTTTCATTATATAATTATAATGTAGAAAAAGTATTGGAGGTATACTTATGGAAATTATTGCAAAACTTCACGAAGTCTTGAATATGATCAAAGACTTTTCAGCTGGCTATTCCACAAAAAATGCAGGAGAAGGCTATATGATGATTCAGCATAAGGGCAAAAGATACGCTGTGAAGATTACTGAAATTGATAATCCGGCTGAAAATGCAGTTGATGATATCGACAGACTTGAGTATCTTGTTTGAGGAGGTGCATTAGTAATGAGGGTTTTTAGTGACAACAATGAACGTTGCTGTGACAACTGTGATAAAAGAGCACAAGTATACAATATCCGTGTAGAGGATGGAACTATCATGAGGTGGTTGTGTAAAGACTGTTTAATGAAATTGTTGAAGGCAATAATTGAACGTGATTGAGGAGATGTGTGATGAAGAAATACATGATTGAAGTCGTACCTAAGTTTGAAAAGAACCCTACAGCTGAAGAGTTTGAGAGTATCTGTGACAGCATCGTTGACGCGGTTGACAACTATTGCAACAATCAGGAAAGATCTTTCCATGTAACATTTCCGTTGCAGAAGGACATCGATGTGGGGCGCTTCGCTTATTGTATTCATATTCTTATCAAGTCTGAAAAAGAACTCCGTTCTGCAGCGCTTTTCGAGCTCTTAAATAAGCACCCCCTTATTATGGTAAATGTTCAGGAGAGTCGCTTCTGTAAAAAAGATGCCCCTATCTTCTGGCACCACGAGGGTGAGACAACTTACGGAGACGGTGGTACTTACATTAGCCCTAACTATGATCTTTATGTCAATGGAAATAGTTACTATACTATTCAGTATGTGCCTGTGGCTATCAGGAATATGTACGATAATGATAAGAAGCGATATGAAGGTGTAACTTATATGTGGCGTTGTGTTGATAGCCGGGACAACTTTATGCAAGCTAAAACAATCGATGAAGCAATTGAGGAGTTTGAAAAGTATTATAAGACGCAGTTGTGGAAAGCTGTTGAAAGTACTCGTAAGCGCCTTACAGAAGCAACTGACAACTTCGCTCAATTTGAAGATTATAGATGGAGGAAGAAATGATGAGCGGAGAATTGTATATGAAATTAAATAATTACGTATCGTGTTAGAGTTCCGTTCTAAGTTAACCAACTGTTACTTGTATTATATTATATAATTGTAAAATAAATTACGAAGGAGTTAATCAAGAATGAATAAACAATATAAAGTAATCAGTTCTTCCCCCGATTCATGTAGTGAGAGATTTACAGGAACAAAAGAAGAATGTGAACAATGGGTTAAAGATAACAAGTATAGATTTCCCGGATATGTAACATTGAAGATCCAGCCTGCTGAAGAATCAGCTAAATGGGGAAGAGATTTTGATATCCACAGTGGAGGATCTGTTTATGAACAAATGAATAAGATTGATGACAGTGAGTCATTAGAACGAGGGAATGTAAAAACTCAGCGAAAGACGAGGCAGTTGATTAGAGAATCAATTCCTGGGTCCACGGAAGCTATTGAATCCGCAAGAAAGTATATTCTTGATCAATATGTATGGAACGACTACGATTTTGATGAGACTGACGCTGAATTCTCAATGACCGTTTGGTATGGTGATGAGTATGGAGATGAAGTAGAAACCAATTTTACGATGAGTATTGAAAAACTTGTTGAATTAAAAGACGATGAAACCGCATTTAAAGAATATATCGACAGCTGTGAAAATTCTGATGATGAAGATGATGACTATGATGACTATGATGAAGATGAAGATGATGACGCAGCTGAGGGTGAATTTTATAGAAGAGCTGAGAAAGAGCTAAATAAACACTTCAATTGTACTGGTGCTTCTCTTATGCGTTTTAAACATGTAGATCCAGGCAGAATATTTTTGTTTGCAGATAACATGAGATTTAGGGGAAATTTTAATTTCCTAACTGGTGAAGATTATATCGAAAAAAATGATTTTGAGGGATTCTTAGAACTTTGTAAAGATTCCTTTACAGTTCGTACTGATCATGAACCGCTTGAATCTTCTGATAAAAACTCTATACCAGAAGGTATGACTAAGAATAAATTCAAAGAATCAGTTGACACTGATAACAACATGAAAAAGTTGCAGAATGCAGCTACTAGTGTCAAGTGTAAACTTACACCTGGCTTCATTGAGTATGCAACTGAAGATCCTGAGATGTTGGATGCTGTGATTGAAGATGAATTACTCTACTGCGGAAAAGTTCTTTGTGCTGAATTCCCTGAAATGACCAGTTGGGAATTTGGTGAAGATGAAGAATTGACTGACAACTATGGTAGTTACTGTGTTGTTGAAACTGGAACGGACAAAGGAAGAATCTTAGTTCAGGTGGATGGTCACGGCAGAATTTACAACTTGGAATAACATGAGATTTAAGAAAGTTAAGAGGGCCTTAACTGAGGCTAATAATACCAAAATAATTATAAACCAAGAAAGGAATAAATAAACATGAATTCTATTTATGAACAAATGAATAAGATCGATGACAATGCGTCGCTTATGAAGGAGCGTGCTTCCAAGAAAAATACTAAAGTTGTTGAAGAGCTTACTCAATTACGTTATGATCCTGAATTCTTTAAGTATTCGCCAGAAATATATCTTCCCACTGATAAATTGGGAAAATGCGAATTAGTAATAGTTGTTCACGAAAGAGAAGATGATGACTACGGTGAGACAGTTTATGATGTAAATGTTGACTTATGGGATCCAAATGGTAATTTCATTATGCCTATCGATGAGACTAAACTGGCCAAGAAAATCAACAACATGGGCCACCCGTATTTATCAAGCTACGAGGACATGGAATCCGCTAATACAGTTTGTGGGCGTGTTAGAGAGTATTTCAACGGCATCACGCAAGAAGATATGTATAAAACTTTTGTTAACATACTTGGATGCGACAGGGCTGCTGTTGAAAAATTTTGGTCGCCAGTTGAACACGATAGAACACCAATCAGAGAAAAAACAACACTGTCTAATTCTAAATCAATGAATGAAGCTAAATCATTCACTTGGTTAGGTGTTCAAAATCGAATTGCTATTGAGCGTGATAAGATAAATCCTTTTCATGATGAATCCGCTGCGGGTGATTATATACTAGAGCTAGTCGGTAAAATTGAACGTGATTTGGACCTAAGCGTAGTACCATCTGTTCAAGGTGGTTATGGAGATGTTTATATTCATCTCGGAGATAGTCACACAAACTCCGGTGTTCCTATAGGACCAATAAACTTCACTAATTTCAGTAATGAACTAATGGATCTAGTATTAGAAGCTGATAGTGAAAATGAGTTTATAAATAATTATAGGGAAAATATTTTAGCCTATATAGAATAATTATATAAAAATATATAAGATTGTAACAATTTGATAACAAATAGCGCTGCAATATAGATTGCAGCGCTATTTTTATAGTTGATCAAACTGTTGAATTACTATATAATATAATTGATAAAATAATTGGAGGAAACCAATGAGTATCTTTGTTGTTAAGAAGAAGCGTCTCCTTGATGAAAATGTTGAGGAAGTGTTTGCAGTAACCTCTACGAGAGACAGAGCTATTCAAGCTATTCAAAGAGAGCTCTTGTCCATCTATGCCGAGTGGCGCAATGCTCAGTTTACGATTGAGTACTGGCAACTTGATGGGAAGCGTATGCACATTGAAGTGCTAACGCTGGAAGAAAATAAACAGCTTGTAATCAAAGGCGGAGGTACTCCTGAATGATTAAGAAGCATCTTATCACAAACGAAAGAGGTAACATTCCAATTGAGCCACCTCTTCGAGAAAATGTAATTAAGACACTCACCTTTGATATTATTTTTAGAGAAGGTAAGAACGAATTCAAACTTGATGTTGAGAAGTTCTATATTGATGATGTTGAGCGTATCAGTAAATGGGTAAAGGACTTTGATTGTGAAGCTGTTATCGAAGATGAGTATACTTTACTTATCCGTCAGGTAAGTCCTACCCTCTCAGCCTCAGATGCTAAACTCAACAGGGGGTAAGAGGCTGTAAGAAAAAGATTGTGTACCTCTCAAACACTTCTGAACTTAAAGCTTACAACAGTGAGATGCTTGATGGTGCTAGAATTGCTCTGCGTGTAATAAATGAAAGGATTGGTCGTATTCAAAATGATTGTAATAGAAACCAAGCTAAAAGTGATACCGAAGAAGTGCAACAAGTGCAAGTACAGCTACTTTAATCATGGAGATAGATTTTGCGCTGTTTCATTCAAGGACGGATTAAATAGATGCTGCCCTTACGAGTATAATGAAGCAAAAAGAAACTGCGAGTATGGTAAACCTGATTGGTGTCCGTTAAGAAAGATTGAACCCGCTGATTGTCAGTCATTCAAGGACATCTGCGGAAGGTGATAATCATGTACCACCCGGTGAGCTGGTTGATGAATATCGAAAAAGAAGGAGACTATCATTGAGAAAGGATAAGGTAAGAAAAGATGATGTTAATCAAAACACTTAATACTAGAAGTAGAAGAGCAACAATTGACATTGACTATGAAGATGTTCTTTGTCTCTTGAATTCCCTTTATCAATTGTCACAGTTAGATAAAGTGGAGAAGAATGAAAACTTTAACGAGGTCTATGCAAATGTTACAATGCTTCATTCGTTGCTAAAGCATGAGCATATTCCTGAGTTTGAGCTTGATACAATTTATAAGCTCAGATGTGCTCCTATGGAGGTAAAAAAGTATGGAAGTAACTCTTAATGTTAATATAGAAAAGTTTCGATACAGTCTTGTTGGAGATGGATATATTCTTGAGGAAGTTAAAAATCTTACAACAGGACAGCTAATTGATATTTTAAATGAAAGAGTACAAGACCATATTAACAAAGAATTTAGTAAGGGCTATAGAATTGGACTCTTTGATGAAGGAGATACTAATGTTTTGGAATAAGAAGAAATATGATAACGGTTATTCAACTATTTCCGTAAATGGTAAAACAGTTCGAGTAAGAGGTAACAACATCAGTATCATCAATGACCAGATTATTGTTGATGGTGAGCCACTTGATGAGGCACTTGACCAACCTAACATTACTGTTATTGTTGAGGGTGACTGCAGAAGCTTAAATGCTTGTGGTAATGTTGAAGTCAAGGGCAATGCACACAATATTGACTGTCGAGGTAGTTGTCATGTTGAAGGCAATGTTACTGGTAATGTAAATGCTTCTGGAT
>JAEIGA010020271.1_pt1 | contig 10138 bp, 13 predicted proteins | sample 9270691 | NCBI WGS metagenome assembly JAEIGA01 (sample SAMN17057246, study PRJNA624740) | gut metagenome | biome: biome; isolation source: fecal sample | host: Bos grunniens | place: China: Xizang | collected 2019
CGGAAGCAAACTTATCGAAGGGGAAGCGGGGCAGCTTGGCGATCACATAATCCAGCCGGGGCTCAAAGGCGGCGGTGGTGTTAGCAATCTTGATATCCTCCAGTGCCATACCGACGGCAATTTTAGCGGTGACCCGGGCAATAGGGTAACCGGATGCTTTGGAGGCAAGCGCGGAGGAACGGGAAACACGGGGGTTGACCTCAATCAGGTAGTACTCAGAGGTGGTGGGATGCTTAGCAAACTGCACATTGCAGCCACCTTCGATCTTCAATTCACGGATGATCTTGATGGCAGAAGCGTTGAGCATCTGCTCATCTTCCTTGCTCAGGGTCATGATGGGGGCAACTACCAGGCTGTCGCCGGTATGGACACCGACAGGATCGATATTTTCCATGCCACAGATGGTGATGGCATGATCGTTAGAGTCGCGCATCACTTCAAATTCGATCTCTTTGTAGCCTTTGACGGATTTTTCCACCAACACCTGATGCACAGGGGACAGCTTAAAGGCATTCAGACCTACTTCTATCAGTTCTTCTTCACTGTAAGCAAATCCACCGCCTGTACCGCCAAGTGTAAATGCAGGACGAAGTACAACTGGGTAACCAATACGATTTGCAGCTTCTTTCGCTTCTTCTAAAGAGTATGTAATTTCTGATGGGATAACTGGTTCACCAATAGATTCGCAAAGTTCTTTGAACATTTCACGGTCTTCTGCACGTTCGATAGATGCGCTGGAAGTACCAAGAAGTTCAACGCGGCATTCTTTTAAGATGCCTTTCTTTTCTAACTGCATTGCAAGGTTTAAGCCAGTCTGTCCACCGATACCTGGAATGATGGCATCTGGACGTTCATGACGAATGATTTTTGCTACATATTCTAATGTTAAAGGTTCCATGTAAACTTTATCTGCAATGATTGTATCTGTCATGATAGTTGCAGGGTTTGAGTTACATAAAACTACTTCATAACCTTCTTCTTTTAATGCGAGACACGCCTGTGTACCAGCGTAGTCGAATTCCGCAGCCTGTCCAATAACAATTGGGCCAGAACCGATAATCAGAATTTTTTTGATGTCTTTTCTCTTACTCATTTTGTCCTCCTAAATTCTTTGTAATGTATAGTTCTTATGAGGTTTTCATAAAAAAACCCGGCTATCTGAAATGTCAAAGACATTACAGCGACCGGGAAATCATACAGAATAAATAGATTCAAAAGCAGACAATTCAAGAATAGAAAAAGAAGCCTTAAATTCTTTCACATAAACACTGTCATATGTAAATAAACATTCTTTTTTCATAGTGTTTGTTGCCATAAACTTCTCCTTCCTGTATCTTAGAAATTTCTGCTTTCCAAGGTCATTCGCGCAGACGAAGACCGTAAAATTTCTTATCTGATTTAAGTTATCACAATTGTATTTATTTGTCAATCTAAAATATATCTGCTTTTTGTTGGATTTTTTTGTTTAATTTGTACTTCTCTCTTCTATCAAATCTTCCAGTACAAAATCTGAAATATCCCATTTGTCGCAGATGTGATCGCAGTTTTTACTGCGGTCGCATCCATAATATTTGCAATTCGAACAAACATAATCTTCTTCACGAAGAATTTCATGTTCTGTCATCTTTAGAATCCTTCCACCTTTCTTTGTTTACGCAACTGTGTTCGACGAATACCGCCTTCCCATTCTGCTCTCTGGGCTTCGGTTTCTACGATCAAACCTGGAACTGGTTTTGTCTTTCCTGTCTTTTCATCGATGGCAACCATTACCACGTAAGCGCGATTGATCAGTCTTCGCATTCCGTTTAAGGTTTCTACGTAAGAATCAATGCGTACCTCCATAGAACAGGTTCCTACATAGGTAATTTTACCAATCATTACAAGCGTATCATTTAACATGACTGGATGTTTGAAATTTAACTGGTCGATACAGGCTGTTGTAATTTCTGACTCAGAGTGTCTTTTTGATACGATGCCTGCCAACTCATCAATCCAAGCCATTAACTGTCCGCCAAACAAGCGTCCATAGCCGTTGATATGTCTGTGCATGACCAGATAAGTCTGTTCTGTTAATGAATCTTCTACTCGTTTTTTATACATAAAAATAACCCCAATTCCCAAGAAATCTATCTCTTATTATTTTAACATTTTTTCGAGATAAAACAAGGGACTTTAGGGCTATTCTATAGGTAGATATAGGTGGCTTTTACAATCAGATATTACTTACAAATGTTACTTGTAAGCTGCTTCGTAATAAGGAACAACCAAATGCTGACCTTTGATAATGGTTGTGCTGGAAAGCTGGTTTAATTCAACCACTTCGTTCATATAATCGGTTCTTGATTCATAAGGTCCGTGTTCCATATATCTTCCAGCGATCTCCCATAAAGAATCTCCGGATTCGATTTCGATCTGTGTAAAGTATTTGTAGTAAACGTTTTTCGCTTCTTCAGTTGTAGTCGCTTTTGTTAAAAGTGCGGAACTTCCGATTGCAAGTAAAGCGATGAGGCAAATTGTTAATAAAACTCTTTCAATAATCTGTTTTGTTCTTCTAATGCGATCTCTTTTGTATTTTCTCTGCTGTGCTCTTTCACTTCTCATATGTAAAACCTCCTCGAACAACCGTTCCAAACATCTGTTCTGTATCTTTATTATATATACCGAACATGCGTTTGTCAATACAATTTCCGAACAAATATTCGAAAACAAATGTTTGGTTTGTTCGCTTTCTTTTTATTTGTTATACATAGGATAAAAAAAGAGCTGGGGTATAAAAACCCCAGCAAAATCCGCTTATTGATTGGTTTTCTGCTTTGTTTGCAGAACCTTATTAAGATTGTTTGTTTTTTTACGAATACTTAGATAAATAATTGCCCAGATAATGATATATACAACGACAAAAATCACGCTAAATACCAGAATCGGAATCATTGCCTGCTGCAGCCAGCCATTGATCAAATAGACACTTAAATAAGTGCCGTACAGTACTGATCCATGAATGAGGATTGCAATCATAATCGGCAAACGTTCGATCTTATAAATAGTATTGACTCCTCCTGCAATGAATGCAAGAATTGCTGATGTAATAATACCAAGACAGGCCTCTGAAATGGAAATCGCAGTAATTCCATGAACTCTTTGGATTGCCAGATAAATCATTGCCAGAACGACTGGTCCAAAGCCGCAGGCAATCAATCCACGGCGGATAAAATCTGAAATAATCGTTCTCATACCCCTTCATACCTCCTTCTGATTTCGGAAAAACATCTTCTGGAAACATATTCCCGGAAACCACATTGAAATACAGCATCAACACCGCCGCTAAAAACGGTATCAAACCGAAGAATTCGATGTTCATTTGCAAGGGTTGATTTGTTGATTCTGATAAAATAGGAAGGTAAAATTTCTTCTAAATCTCGCAAGCGGTCATGAAGACGGTATTTTGTACCATTGGTATCAATAGCCATAACTTTTCGCTCAATGACGGTAATACATTCGATTTCTTCAAAACTTAATTTTCTCATCTCATCTTCTGCATATCCCATAATGCTGTCTGTACCTGAATAATTGTTGATCAGGTTTTCAATCTGTTCTGTCAGTGCAGATGGAGCATGCACAATGGCGATGATTTCTTCTTCTACATTTTTATCAATGATTAATTTATATTTCATGAAAGACATTCCTTATTGTTTTTTCATTTGACGCAGAAATACATAAATGGCAAGGACGGTTGTCAGTACGCTGTATAAAAGGATTGGCAAAAGATGAGGGAAAATCTGCTCAAACGCTCCTGTCACCAATGCTTTTTCAAACTCTGCTGCGTGAACAAACGGCAATCCATAAGCAATTTTTTTGAATACACCGCCAATCAAATCCAGATCAAACCATACACCGGACAGATAGGCTGATAAGTTGGTCAGCAGTGCGCCGCAGATACCGCCTACCTGTTTGACATTAAAAATGCTGCCGCATAAAAGTCCCAATGCAATATGAAAAACTGCCATTGGAAGGATTCCGATTACAGCATATACAATGTTTATATTTATCGTCAATCCCAGCGGAATGGCAAACACATAGCAAATGATGGATTGACATACAGCAATTGGTAAAATTGGAAGCATATAACCGATAACAAAATCTGCTGGTCGAAGGGGCGTTGTATATAGTCTCTGTAAAAAAGCGCTTTCCTTATCTTTCGCAATTAAAGTTGCTGAAAATAAGGTCATAAAGGACAGTCCAAAGATCGTTAATCCTGGTGTTAATGACTGGATTTCAAATAAACTTACCGGGATACTTCTCTGGATAGCGCTTAATAAGTACAGTAATACCAGTGGAAATCCAAGCCCAAATCCAAGATTTACAGGATCTCTTAAAATTTCTTTGCTGCAGCGATTTGCAAATGTCATCATTCTCATACACAAACCTCCTTTACCAAAGTGATAAATGCAGTTTCAAAGTCATCACAGCCAGCCTGTTCTTTCAGGCTTTGTGCAGTGCCAACTGCAAGAAGTTTGCCATTTTTCATGATTCCAATGCGATCAGAAAGGGCTTCCGCTTCTTCCATATAATGAGTGGTTAATACTACGGTCATAGTTCCTTTTAAAGAACGAATCAGATCCCAAAGCTCCTGTCTTGCGATCACGTCCAATCCAAGGGTTGGTTCATCCAAAAATAAAATCTTAGGTTCGCTGATCAGTGCCATAGCAATGCTTACTCTTCTCTGCCATCCGCCGGACAATTTTCCTGCTTTCTTCTCCAATATGGTATCCAGATGAAAGGTATTAGATAATTCTGTTACTTTCTCTTTTGTTTTTTCTTTTGAAAAACCATAGATGCCGCAAATGAATTCCAGATTTTCTTTGACTGTTAAATTCGGTGCAATGGCTGTTTCCTGTGGGGATACCCCAATCAAAGCTTTTGCCTTAGTGGGTTCTTTGGTAATAGAATATCCTCCTACAAGAGCATCTCCGGACGTGGGCATTGTCAAACCGGTTAGCATTTTTATCGTAGTTGTTTTACCAGCGCCGTTTACTCCAAGCAGAGAAAACAACTCGCCTTTATAAATATCTAAATGGAGCTGGTCAACTGCAGTAAGATCTCGATACTGCTTAACCAGCTCCATTGTTTGAATTGCTTTCATCGATTTCCTCCTCTATTTTTAATTGATGTATTCAGCATATCAATAAAAAATAGAGAAATGTTGTTTTTTGCCTCTTCGGTCAAATCTTAGACATCATCGGTTATTCTTCTGTCCAAACCACGACTGGTTTGTCAGCAAATTTCTTTTTGAAAATTCTTCTTCGGAATAAGAAGATGCTGTATGCACTCCATAAAACAAAGAAGATGCACCATGCAATGACTGCGTTTGTGAAGGATTGTCCTGCAAAGCCAAGAAGGAACAACAGCGGTGCTACCATTACCATTCCCGGGAAGTTTGAAAGAATGTATAAGGTTGAGGTTGGTGTCTGTAAATATGGATCCACTTCTTTCATGAGAATCATCCCATTGGAAGCGGTTCCGGTCATTGTACCAAAGCTCATTAAGAAGAATTCGTGTTCAAATCCTTTGAAACATTCTTTTGCAACTTTTCGGATATAAATATAGGTTGCAACAGCGCCTACCACGCTAATGATTACAATTGGTAAAATATAATTTTTGATGTCATTGATTTCGATGGCTGATACACCTGCAACGATCATAATGTCGAAGGCAAAGCCTGAAATACGATCCATCTGATAATTGTTAATATATCCGCGATTCATCAGCTGATGTCTGCGAAGTTTACTAACTACAACTTTAATCAGCATAGCTGCCAAGGATGCCCATAAGAAGTTAAATCCCCATGCAATGCTGTTTGTAAAATTAGATAAAGAGCCTAAAAAACTCATAAATCCAAAGGACAATGCATAAGCAAATGCAACGAATCCGGCCTGAAGAGAAAATTTATCTACTGATTCATTGTCTGGAATTTCATCGTCTTCACGAACAAATTCCGGAGCGATGTATCCGGTAGAATTTCCGCTGCGTACATGCAGTGTACCTCTTTTTTTGTAAATGTTGATATATAAAATACCAAAAACAGATGCAACCACAAAACCAATGGATGCTAAGGATAAACCAAAACTTCCGTTTCCGGCAAACTGTGCCGCCTGAATATTGGTAAAATTGATATCCCAGGTCAGTGCATTTCCAGGTCCCTGACCATATGCCAAAGGTAAAATCAGACCGCAGACATAGGAAATAACTTCCGATCCATTTTTACTCAATAAGAACAGAAGCAAGGTAATTCCCAGTCCAAGCGATGCCTGCAGCATATAAGTTCCGCCCTGTAAGGCGCCGAATTCCAATACCTGTACTTTTTGTGTTTTATGGGTGCTTTTTTCTGTTTTCAATGTCATGGCAGCAAAACCGATTGCCAGGCAGTGATATGTGATTACCTGCATCAAGCGATTGTCTAACATGGCAAAACCAAATTTTTTGGTAATGATATTGACGATGAGAAGTACCGCACCACCTAAAAGTGCTGACGGAACCAGACATCTTCTAAATAATGGAATCTTTCGTCTTAAAATATTTCCGATCATTAGAAAAATCAATAGCATTCCAAACTGTACTAAGAATGCCCATACAGCATCATAATTTGCAAGGGTAAAATCCCAGCTAGAAGCACTGCTCATATTTTGATACTCCAATCATATATATTTTTCTTATGTTACTAACCATTGTTAAAAATCTTTAAACGATTTTTGTTTCTTTCATGATCACGTAGTTTTTAATGATTTCTGCAGCACCGTAAATACCAACTTTTCCGGTGTTTACACATAAATCATAGCTTGCACCATCGCCCCATTTTTTATTAGAGTAATAGTTATAGTAGCTTGCACGTTTTTTATCATTCTGTAATGCCATTTTTTTCGCAGCAGCCAGATCGATTTTTTCATATTCAGCAACACGTGCTGCACGTTTTTCCAATGGCGCGTGTACGAAAACACTTACTACGTTATCCAGTTCTTCCAATGCGTAGTCTGCACAACGTCCAACAATGACACATGGACCTTCTTCTTCAATCTTTTTAATGGTATCGAACTGTGCAAGGAATACTTTCTGGCTCATAGGCATTTCCTGCATGCCCATTGCTGCGTATCCTGCGGAATATGTATCCATAACAAGAGAATATAAAAAACTGCTGGTTGGTTTTTCGTCGTGATTTTCAAATAAGGATTCACAAATACCGCTGTCTTTGGCAGCTCTCTGTAAAATCTCCTTATCGTAATATGGAATCCCGAGATCTTCCGCAAGTTTTTTACCTACTGCACGACCTCCGCTTCCAAACTGTCTACCCAGTGTAATAATTGTTTTTGTCGTCATGTAGATCCCCTCCTCATTTGGAATATTTCTTTGTTTAATTATAACATGGAATCTTAGATGTCATCAATTGGAAGTTTTGTGATTTCTAATGCAACCTTTGCTTCATTAAAACCTTCGGTCTTTTTAACGGCATCCTCATGTCCCACCAAAGCAGAAAATGGTGAAAACTGTGCACCGCGGTCACTCATAGACATCTGAGGTCTTGTTTTTGAAACATGATGCGGCAAATCGATGATATCTTCATAATTGTCATTAAATGCTCTGTTTTTCATAATGCTCCTTATGCTTTGTGCCCGCCAATCTGATTGTTGCGGTCTACGGTTGTGGCACCTTCCTGCAGGTTCATGCCCTTTAAAATGGCGTTTTTACCGTAGCGTTTTTTGATGCTAAGAACAGCCTGCTGCATCTTCTTTTCTCGTTCTAATGCCTGATTTTCGGCCTCTGCAGCCTCTTCTTTTGCGCTGTAATCAGTAAATAGATCCAGCTGTTCAAAGGATTCTTTTGGTACGACTTTTGTTTCCGGAATCACTCGATTTGCAGAGATCGTCACTCGTCGCATCAAAAGTTTTGAATCCACAATACGGTCATACAATGCAAGGACTGCTTCTGTCAGAAGCTTTCCTGATGCGGTTGGACGATCCAAATTAGTTGTTCCATGGGCGTGCTTTGGTACCTGACGGCCATAATGGTCAGTTTTAATTTCTCCATGATACTGTTTTCTTCGTTCCGGATCTGTAAGATTTTCAATATCATATCCAATGGTTAAGACCAGCTGATCAGTAACCAGCTGCTTTTCTACCAGATCCAGTGCCAAAAGGTCGATCATTTCTTTTACTATAATTCTTGTCTGCTCACAGGTATATGGACAATGCAGTACCTGACCGGAACAAATACTGTTGGTTTCCGGATGATAGGATTTCACATCTGCAATGGTACATGGTTCATACCCCCAGGCGTGATCGATCAAAAGCTCTGCATTGATTCCAAATAATTTATATAACAATGCTTCGTTGTAATATTCATTTTCTTTTCCAATGGAACATCTTGCGATATCCCCCATGGTATAAAGCCCCACTTCTGCCAGCTTCTTGGCATACCCTTTTCCGACACGCCAAAAATCTGTCAATGGCTGATGGGACCATAAAAGTTCTCTGTAAGAACGTTCATTCAGTTCTGCGATTCGTACTCCGTCTTCATCTGCCGAAACATGTTTTGCTACAATGTCCATGGCAATCTTACAAAGATAAAGATTGCTGCCAATGCCTGCAGTTGCTGTAATTCCGGTGGTATTTAACACATCTTTTAAGATGGTTTTGGCAAACTCTCTTGCTGTCATCTGATTAAGTTTCAAATACGAGGTAACATCCATCATAACTTCATCAATGGAATACACATGGATATCCTCAGGAGCTACATATTTTAAGTACACCTGATAAATTTTTGTACTGTATTCCATGTAATGAGCCATCTGCGGAGGTGCTGCAATGTATTCCAGAGATAAGGAAGGGTCTCTTTTTAATTCATTTGCATCAAAAGAAGCGCCTGAAAAGGTTCTTTCCGGCGCATGATTCTTTCGTATTTGGTTTACTTCTCTGACTCTTTGCACCACTTCAAAAAGTCTGGCACGACCGGAAATTCCATAAGCTTTTAAGGCAGGGGTTACCGCCAGACAAATGGTTTTTTCTGTTCTGCTGGCATCTGCAACCACCAGATGGGTAGTCATAGGATCCAATCCTCGTTCCAGACATTCTACAGAAGCATAAAAAGATTTCAGGTCAATGGCAATATAAGTTCGTTCTTTCATAATTACCAAGTTTATTTCCTTGCTATGATATACCAGGTTGCACTGTGATTTCCTTCGTTTTCCAACAAATGATGATCACATTTGATCAGTTCAAATCCAACATTGGTTAATAATTTGCAGATTTCTTTTTCATCATGAACGGTTTCTTTGATGTTTTCTTCAAACTGCTGTCCATCACTTTCATAAACAGTGGTTTTCAGATTAATATACCCATCCTGATCGGTAGTAACCATAAACTGAGCTTTGACTTCTTCACTAAAATCAAGATCGATAGGATCAGCCATAGGCACTTCTTTTTCACTTAAAATATCAAAAATAAAGTATCCGCCCACGTTCAGATAGTCATAAACATTTTGGAAAATCTTCTGTACATCGGACAATTCCATAATGTGGTTGATGGCATCTCCGGTACAGGTAACCAGATCAAAGGATTTATCAGGTCGGTAAGTGATCATATCCGCAACTTCATAAAAAATTTCACTGTTACGGCTTTTGGCAATGTCTATCATCCCTTCAGAAAAGTCCATTCCATTGGCATCAATGCCCTGTGCATGAAGAATTTCGCACAAAACACCGGTGCCACAGGCAAGATCTAAGCTGCTTTTTACTTCAATCTCATGTTCTTTCAGCCATAAAAGCAGCTGTTCTCCAAAAGCCTCCGGAAAATAATTCCATCCAAATTCATTATATACTTTGCAAAATGCATCACTATACATAGGGAAACTCCTTATTCCACAACGTTTAAATAGCTGCTGACGCAGTATAAAGTCTGACCATTGTATTCGACTCTGGACCAGCCATGGTCTTTGTTGATCCCTGTTCTATGGAAAACTTCGCCTGCAGATACTGTGGCAACCACCACTGCATCCGGATTGGTAACGCTTGGAAGTTTTCGTAAATTTACTTCAATTTTTGGTGTCACCTGATCATCTGCCGCAGTAAATACGGTCACGATACCATCATCCG
>JAEIGA010020272.1_pt1 | contig 10137 bp, 6 predicted proteins | sample 9270691 | NCBI WGS metagenome assembly JAEIGA01 (sample SAMN17057246, study PRJNA624740) | gut metagenome | biome: biome; isolation source: fecal sample | host: Bos grunniens | place: China: Xizang | collected 2019
GGTATAAGTACCGTCTGCGTTACGTGTGTAAGTAGTCCAGTTTACAGACTTGTAAGTATCCAATGTCTGACCCATAGTATAACCGTTCTTCAAACGTTCGTGGTAACCAGTTACGTTCAAGCTTACCTTACCCAAGTTCAATCTGAAACCAGCTTCAGCCTTGTAGTTCTTAGTGATTTCCAAGTCAGAGTTATCAACTTCGAATACGCGTGTTGTTGTGATATACTTACGTTCTGCTTCAGCAATCTTAGTGTTATCCAACTCGTTCAAGTTAGTATATTCAAAGTATGCGTTTTCAGGATACAAGTAAAGCAATGTAGGCATCTTGGCTGTAACACCGTAACCACCGAAAATGCTCAACTTGTTAGGAATGATTTCCATAGATGCGTTGAAACGCGGAGAGATGGTGCTACCAACTACAGAAGCGTTGTCGAAACGAACACCGGCTTGCAATTGGAATTCGTGTGTACCACCGATAGCCCACTTGAAGTTGTCTTCCAAATAAGCACCGAACTGGTTGATGAACGGAATGTCCTTGTAGCTACGAGGACGGAATGTAGAGTTGTAGTAGCTCAAGTTACGGTATGGAGGACAAGAAGGATCCCAAGTCTTACCTTCACCTACGTTACCGTCAGTCTTGAAGTCAACACCGGCAATGATACGGTTGCTTACGTTACCAGATTGCTTGAAGAAGTTAGCAGTGGCCTTAGCAAATACGTTTACTTCACGGCTATCGATATCGTAGATACCTACGTATTGTGCTGGAAGTCTGTTAGCCTTACCGTCGTTAGAGAAGTTCAAAGTGTGTTCTACACCATCGGCGTCGAAGTAGTTCATACTGCTCATACCCAAGTTGTTAACGATGGCACCGTCTGTCATTGAACCTGAGTACGGATAAGTAGCGTTGGTGTGAAGAGCTTCGTAGTGGCTCTGCTTGTCAGTATATGTACCAGAAACTACATACTTGATAGTCTTCAACCATCCCCAATTGATACGGAATGTACCGTTAGTGTTCAAAGTGAAGCCGAGGTCACGACCTTCTGATACGATTTGGTTGTTTTCATCATCCGGGTTCGGTTCACGTTCGTCTTGACCATAGATGAAGTCGAAGCTAGTGTTTGAACGCAATTTACCCCATTCGTTTGAATACAAGGCCTTTGCAGTAGCACGTTGGTAGTGGATGTAGCTGGCAGTAATCTTGTTGGTGTTGTAAGCATAGTCAGCGCTGAGGTTCAAAGCACCCTTCTTGCCACCCAATTCAAAACCCTTACCGAAAGAAGCTTGGTAAACGTTCGGGTTAGCCTTAGCCTTTACGCGAAGCGGTTCGCGACCAGCCTTTGTGTTGATGATAACGGCACCTGAAGTCAAGTCACCATATTCTACAGAAGGAATACCACGGATAACTTCCACTGATTCAATGTTTTCAGTAGAGATACTACGAACGTCAGTACCACCGGTTGCAGAAGCACCACCAGCCAAAGCAGAACCAGAACCGTTCAAGGTAGGGCTCAATGTTGACAAGTTAGCGTTGTTTGAGATAGGAGCACCGTCACGGATTACGGCTGTACCCAACGCATTGATATTAGTGCTTGATACCTGACGGATGTTGATTTGTTGTGCACCACTCAAAGTTGAGTTAGTTGTCATACCACCCGGCATCAAAGCCATGATGTCGTTCAAGCTAGTTGCCTGCATGTGGTCCATCGCTGTACGAGAGATGTGTGATGCAGTTGACTTACCTGCACGGCTGTTTGTTGCAGTTACGACTACTTCCTTCAACTTAAAGTCTTGGTTCTTCATGGTGAAGTTCAAAGTCATGTTCTGCTTAACGTTTACCAAAGTATCGATGGTTACCTTGCCCAAGAACTGAACAGAGAGGCGTACTTTACCAGTAGGTACATTGTTCAATTCGTACTTACCGTTCATGTTGGTTGTTGCACCAATTGCCATATCAGGAATAGCGATGGTTGCATACGGAAGAGGTACAGACTTGTTGTTGTCCACTTCATAAATGGTACCCGAAATCTTTACTTTCTGGTTTTGTGACCAAGCTCGGGGAGCAAATCCCAAACCGGCCAACAGGAACAGGCATGTAATGACATACCTTGTTCTCTGATTCAAATTTACTCTTTTCATCATATATATAATTAGAATTAATTATTCTCTCTCTCTTAAAAACGGTTGCAAAGATAACCTATAGCTTAGTTCCGTACAATCACCATTATCCGGTATTTTTTGTACTTTATAAGGTAGTTAAAACTACTTTTAAATGTTAAAGCGTGCAAATATATGACATTTTTTTTAAAAGAAAGAAAATAAGTGACAATTATATGATAAAAAAGGTGATTTTTTGTGTTTTTTTGATTGGATGCTGTTTTTTTGCGTTATATACCTTATTATATATATAGTGTTTTAAGAACAGTAAGCAATTCTTCGAATGAAGTACAAGTCAGATGCCTTCCTTGGAAATTCACCCTCATTTCTTTCGCTGAATTTGCTTGGATGTGAGGTTTTCCTTCTTGGATGTTGGTCATGCACCGGTATCCATGTCGGTTGAGTGCATTCGTCATCCAATGAAGCAAGGTCTTGTCCTCACACAAAACCGATATCTGTCGCTCACCTGCAAATGTTGGATAATATACACCATGAGCATAGTCGAATCGGATGTTCTTATGTGGGAAGAGGCTATCCATGCCATGGCTTAGGATGATGTCTTCGGTCACACCGCATTGCAGGCCTTCTCCTTTGGTCAGGAGCCAAAGTCGGTCGGAGAGGACCAAAGCTTGCTCGATGTCGTGGGTGGAAAGGAGGATGGCCTTGTTTTGCTCCGTGGCCAATCGATGGAGCAGATGCATGATTTCGATACGGCTCACCACATCGAGAAAAGCCGTTGGCTCATCGAGTAAAATGAGCGGACATTCTTGTACTAACGCCTTGGCAATCATCACCTTTTGTCGTTCTCCGTCAGAGAGTTCGGCAGTATAGCTTCGTGCCTTGTGCGCAATGCCTACCTGTTCCATGGCTTCTTCTACGATTTGTCGGTCTTCTTTCGTCAGGCGTCCGAAGAAGCCCGTGTGAGGTTGGCGTCCGAGGGCTACGAGTTCATAGACACTTAGTCCTCCGGCAAAGGTCTTGTCGGTCAGTACTACGCCGATGGTGCGTGAGCGTTCTTTTTCGGTGTATGCCGATACGGGCTTGCCAAGTATTGTCAATTCTCCCCCCAATGAAGGTTGGGAAGCGGAAAGGGTGCGTAATAAGGTCGATTTTCCTGCTCCGTTTGCTCCAAGCAAACAAGTCAATTCGCCTTCGCGAAGTTGAAAATTGAGAAGGCGATGTACGATGTTCGCCTGCTTGCCTGTGCGATACCCGATGCAGAGGTCTTTTCCTTGGATGACGACTTTCTTTTCCATCAGTTGAAGTATTGGATGCGACGTTGGTTAATGATGACATAGATGATGACGGGCGCTCCCAATACGGGGGTTACGGCATTCAGCGGGATGATGCCCGATTCGCCCGGTAAAATACAGATGAGGTTGCAGAGCAAGGCCACGGCACTCCCCGTGAGCAAGGTGACGGGAAGTAGCGAGTTATGATTCGAGGTGCCTAAAAGCAAGCGTGCAATGTGTGGTACCGCCAATCCGATGAACGATACGGGGCCACAGAAGGCCGTAGTAACAGCAGTCAGGATACCCGTAGCAATCAATAGCAGGTTGCGTGTTCGCTTGATGTTTACACCGAGGTTTTCGGCATACCGATTGCCCAGAAGCAAGGCATTGAGTGGCTTGATCAAAAGGATGGCAAGTACCAATCCTCCCAAAGTGAAGCAAGCAAAAAAAGGCATCTGTTCGAGCGAGACACCACTGAAGTTACCCATTCCCCAGATCATGTACGAGTGTACGCCTTCCGCCGTAGCGAAAAAGTTGAGCAAGGAGATGGCAGAGGAGGTGATATATCCAATCATCATCCCCGTGATGAGCAGCATGACGTTACTTTTGATAAGCGTAGAGAAGAACAAAATCAGTCCCATGACTACCATCGACCCGATGAAGGCACCCACCACGATGGAGAAGAACCCCGAAAGGGTGACACCTGCCGTAGCAATGGTTCCGCCTCCCAAGAGCATGACCATCGCCACTCCAAGGCTTGCCCCCGAGTTGATACCCAAGATGGAAGGTCCTGCCAATGGATTGTTGAACGCTGTTTGTAGCATTAATCCCGAGCCGGCCAATGCGGCACCGCACAAAAGGGCGGTAAGGGCTTGTGGCACACGAGATTCCCATACAATGAAGCTCCAGCTTGCTTTCTCCACTTCACCTCCCAGAAGGGTATTGACAATGGCTTCGGCAGGAATGCTCACCGAGCCGAAGAATAGATTGCCTGCCATCAGTACCAGGATGAGGATGGTCAGTACTAGGCTGTATGTTGTTCCTTTGTTATTCATTGTTCGATTATCTTTCGTATCATTTTGCTCTCTCTTGTCATTCAGAGCATAGGCGAAGACGAAGCGAAGAATCTCGTGTGCATAAACGTGGATATTTCGAGATCCTTCCTCCCTTCGATCGTCTGGATGACATAAATGAATAAATTCACTCCGCTAAATTACTAAAATATTTCAAATCGTACTCCGGCAAAAGGCTTGGATGGAAGATTTTTATCAAATCCTTCAGCACACGGTCGGGATGGAAGGGGAAATCTTCGTAATACGTCTTGTATGCCGTGTTGCATCCATACACCTGTTTGTCCTTGAATGCTTTGAACTGGGCGTATGGCGGATAATCTTCACGGATTTGACTTAATGTCTTGTCAGTTGGCAGATTATACTTCATGAGCCATACATCGGCATCCTGTGCCTTGTCGAATACTGTCTCGAAACTCAAGGGTACGGCACCGCTATTCGGGTAATGGCTGAACAGATAATCGGCTCCTGCATCTATATAGAGCTTGCCTGTCGTACTACGGCCTCCCGGTACATACCAGGCCGACCCGCTTTTCACCTCACACATCAGCTTGGGTTTCTTCATTTGCGAGGCGGCGAGGGCTTTCAGCTCGTTGTAGTTCTTCTCTACGATGGCAAAGATGCTGTCTGCCAGGGCTTCCCGTCCGAAGAGTATTCCGTAGAAACGGATCCATTCAGCACTTCCTAGGGCAGAGGTCTCCATGTAGTCGGCGCACTCGATGATGGGGATTTTCAGTTTTTCTACTTGTCCATGGCCACCACTGTTTTCGTAAGGCGAGAGGAGGAGCGCATCCGGATGGAGATCGATGATTTTTTCGATGTCGGGATTGGTTCCTTCGCCGGCATTGATGATGGTACCATTTGTACATCCTTCGATGATTTCGGGCACCTTGATGTATTGCAATTCACAAATACCCCCGATACTCTTTACTGCACCCAGTTCATGGATGAGGTTGCAATGTGTGGCGGTATAGACTAAGGCCTTGCTCAATGGGGTGTGTACAAGGGTTCCTTCGGGCAGATGGTCGGGTACTTTTTTGTCCTTATCTACTAGAATGTAGGTACGGAGGATGCTTGTGGTATCCCATGGATTTCTCAACCGGGCTTCGGTATAGCCTTCGCCCTTTATCAGCATGAGGTTCTCGGCATATTTAAGGGGGATGATTTCACCTTCAGTATGTGCGACAGAAGTCTTGCCCTTTCTGCCACAAGCAGAGAGAAGCAAGACTACGAATACTATGTATGTAGATAGTAAGAGTTTATTCATAATTAATCCACAAAAATCATGGCACTAGGATTGATACCACCTGAGTCGAATGTTTGGAAGAGTTTTCCGTTCTTGTCGAAGGTATAGATGGTACCGGTGTTTTGATAATCGGTGGTACCGACATAGATGAAACCAGCCTTTTCGTCCACTTCGAGTAAGTAGATGGCATCGGTACTGAACGAACTTGGGGCATCCTTCAAGAACGAAGTTTCGCTGATGGTTCCTGTGCTGGGGTTATAAGTAAAGAATGAATTGCTAAGTTGCCAGTTGGCATCGTAAGTGGCACGAACACCATAAATCAGTCCGTTGAGTCCTTCGGTAATCTTGGTGGCATCGTTGAGGATAACCTTCGAAGTGCCTGTTTTGGTGTCAATCACTTGCAAGGCACCGGCTACATCTGCATAATTACCTTGCGAGATGAGGTAAATTTTATCGTCGATTTCGTACATCTTGGTTGGATTGTCCACTACCTTGATGGTCTTTTCCAAGGTCATGGTTTTGGCATCGATGATGAAGACTTCCTTGTTGTAAATCCAATTGTTGGAGCCATCCACGGCATAGGAGTTTGATACATAGAGTTTTCCATCCTTTTCTACAACGCCTTCCAGGTTATCACCGCCTTTGAAGGTACCTGCCAAAGTCATGTCCTTGATATTCAGTTTAGTTACTTGTCCACCATATTGGGTTATGTAGGCATAATCGTCTTCCACATCCATGCAACGAGGCTCGCCTTCTCCTTCTGGGAAAGTGTAGCGGACTTGTTCCTTCACCATAATGTCAAGACGTGCCACATATTTCGAAGCGTTGAGCAATACAAAGATGTTATTGTTTTCTTCAATCATGGCATTGGCTACATCACCCATTTGCTTGCCGTTTCTTTTTAGATACGCATTTTCTTCTACGATGCCATAGTAGGGGTGATTGAACATCGCAATACTTGCATTGTTGGCTCCCCAATGTCCTTCGTTCAGGATATAATTAGGCTTTTCTATGGGGTCGATAATTGGTTCGTCTTCTTCATTATCATTACAGCTGGCAAATCCTGTCCCTATCATCAGTGAGCAGAGTGTTGTCAGTATAATACTTTTTGTCTTCATATTCTTCGTATGGTTTAAAAGTTAAATGTCCCTGTAATTCTCCACGAGCGTCCTGGCATCGGGTAATACTTGATAACCTCATATTGCGCATCCGTCAAGTTGATGATTTCGGCTTGCAGTCGCAATCCGCATTTCTTGAACTTGAACTCTCGCCATAGGGTAGCCGTATGTTCGTTGTATCCTTCTATTTCATTGGCTTCGATGTTTTGAGCCAAGTAATAGCGCTTTCCTACCATTGTCACTGTATAGCCCACGTTCACCCAAGGCATCTCGAAGGTGGCCGATACGTTACCGTTGTGTTCAGGTGTATAAGGTAACTGATGCTTGTAGTTCTTCGCTTCCTTGTTGGTTACATCGAGTGCCTTCTGCCAGGAGTAGTTTCCACTCAGGTTCATGCTTATCTTTTTCGAAAGGGGAATGGCCGTGGCAAGGGTTACATCGATACCTGTAATGTGTACCTCTCCGTAGTTCTGCATCTTCCACACATAGGTGCTCGGGAAGGCGATGATCTTGTCCTCTACCTTATTATAATATCCGTCCACGGTAATGGAAACGAAATCCGTGAAGCGGAAAGGTGTGCCACTCCATGTCACGCCGAATGTGTATTCCGTCGCCTTTTCGGGTTTTAGGTTGGTGTTTCCTACACGCAGATAATAGAGGTCGCTGAATGTAGGCACCCGGAAGGTATTCTTGTACATGGCGCGCACAAAGAGCTGTTCCTCTTCCCACGGTTGCCAAGACGCTGATAGAGTGGGGGATAGTCGTTTTCTGTCCTCCGGCATATGGCCAGCCTTCACCTCCTCGGTGATGTAAGTGCCGACTACCGTTCCCGAAAGCTTGAAACCATCCCGTTGGTAGCGGGCGTTCAAAGCCGTGAGCGAGGTGTATCGGGTAGGCTCAGGCGAGTTCGCTCCGTTGGTATGGAGCTTGTTGATGAATCCGTCTTGCGAGAGCGAGAAGCTCCATCTTTCTGTTGGGCGGAACAATACTGAAGCCGATAGGTAATATTCTTTTTGTCTATTGGTATCTGTCTGCTTGCCACCTACGTATTGGGCACCGAGGTCTTCGTACTTGTTCCATGAAAAATTGTACTTGGCTTGTGCCTGAAGCGTCCATTTGGGGCTGAATACCTTCTTGTATCGCGCTTGGGCAAAGAAATTTTCATCCCAAAGTCGCTCGTCCGATTCATTATTATAAAGAATAACCGCTCCCGGCAGCCCACGTTCCGAATGGAAATAATACGTTTTCACGTTCAGTTCGCTTTCGTCCCGGAAGGTGTGGAAGAGGTTGGCTTCGCCTTGGTACGATTCGATGTCGGAGTTGATTCGCTTCTCTTCGGTGATGAGTTGTCCGTTCTTCAGTTCGAAGGGATATTCTCCGTCGGCACGCTGGTAGCTGGCATCTACCGAGATTCGGGTACGTTCACCAAGAGCCTGCCAATGGCGGAGGGAAGGTGTGAAATACCCGAATGAGCCCCCTCTCATCTGAAGCTGTGTGAAGGTCTTCTGCCCGTCCTCGAAACGAGGTTTTTCCGTCTCGATGTTCAAAACGCCTGCCGAGGCGAAGAGGCGTGCCGATTGCAGTAGGTTGTCATCGTGTCCGATGGCTAGGGAGAGGGTTGATACATTGTCCAACGAGAAACGTCCCACGTCTATCTGTCCCGCTTGCGTATTGCTGATGGCCACTCCGTCGTAGCTCACGGCCGTATGTGCCGCACCGAGATTTCTGACGGATATCGTCTTCAAGCCACCGATACCTCCATAGTCGCGCACGTTAGTGCCGGCAAAGCGTTTCACCGCATCGCCCATGTTCTGTAGGCCAAGATTTTTCAAATCCTCCTTGCGAAACACTTGCACGGAGGTGGCCGACGAGATTTTGGCAGGCATACGTCGAACGGTCACGGTTACGGCATCCAGATGCTGTACGTTTCCGTGGATAGAGTCCTTCGCTTCCTGTGCATATACTGATGACGGGAGCAGACAGAATACCCATAGCATCCATACCCATATACAATAGGCATGATAAGGAGTCTTCATCATTCTAAAAATTAATAGTTATACATTTGCACGTTCTTCACACTCTTTCCTCGAAAGTATGAAGCATGACTTCTGTCTTGCAGGTCTTCTGACTTACCTCAGTTTGCTTTGCCTTCCCACCTTCATATTGTAGGCAGTGGCTGGAGAATTAAGCAAACTCAATCTTTGTATAGATGAGGCTCACAGCAACGGGACTGTTCAGGACTTTCACCTGATTCCCTTTTCATCCGTCCCCTCGCTTGTATGGGAGGTTTCGGAACAAGACATTGCAAAGGTAGGGAAACTTTTTGGATATGCAAGTGTTGTAGTGTGGATTTTATTTCAGCTTGGGTAAAATCTTCTCTTCAAATAAATTGCGACGGATGATGCGGTAGTGCGGATGGTAATGTTCGTTGAACTTACGGCTATGATGCACCACATACTTGCCTTCTTTCAGTAGGTCAGCCAAAAGGGTGGAGTCTTCCTTGAATCCTTCCAATTCGGGTGCTACTTGGCGTACGGCCTGCTGAATCTTTCCCCAATCTTCTATGAAAGTTGTTGTCAGGGTAGTATCAATGCCGTTTGCACTTGCCATGAATGCATCGACAAATACATCCATCGGTACACGTCCGTCGGCTATGACTTTTAAATTTACTTGATAGAAATTGCCTTGCCAACCACAGGGAATGTAATCTTCGGCTTCATAGGAATCGGCATTCTCCATTTCATAACGGATGTAACGTATCACGGCTTCGCGGTCGGAAAGCAGATGTGCTGGACCAAATACATCCTGGAAACTACCCTTGTAAATGTCTTGAAGAGTGGCTTTCGGATATTTTTGTAAGTAGGAACGGATGAAGTCGTTTCGTGATTCCGTTTGGTTGCAGGCAGTAGCCAATAGGATGATGCTACATACTACTATCAGATAACCTGTTCTTTTCATGTGTGATAGGATTGAGAGGGGGGAGGTGTGCCATAAGAATACTTGATGACACACCTTCTTTTTTTTCTTATTTGGAATAATTCATATGGAATTCCACCACCGCTTCGATACCCTTACGGAACATATCGAGCGAGAAGCTTTCGTTTGGCGAGTGGATAGCGTCAGCTTCCAGACCGAAGCCCATGAGCACGGTTTTGATGCCGAGGATGCGTTCGAAGTCGCTGATGATAGGAATACTACCGCCACGACGTACGGCCAATGGCTTCTTGCCGAATGCCTTGGTAAAGCCCTTTTCGGCAGCTTGGTAAGCCGGGAGCGAAATCGGACAAACATAGCCTTCGCCACCATGCATCGGAGTA
>JAEIGA010020273.1_pt1 | contig 10137 bp, 7 predicted proteins | sample 9270691 | NCBI WGS metagenome assembly JAEIGA01 (sample SAMN17057246, study PRJNA624740) | gut metagenome | biome: biome; isolation source: fecal sample | host: Bos grunniens | place: China: Xizang | collected 2019
ATCAGAGAGCTCTTACAACTGCTATCAAGAGAGCACGTCACGTTGCTCTTATGCCATACGTAGCTGAATAAGACGTATAAGACTTTAGAGAATGACCAATAACTTTTATGTTATTGGTCTTTTTTAAGATAATACTTTACAACACTAAAAAAATCGTGTATTATGTATTGTATGTTGTTTTAAACGAGGGAATATGCATGCTTTTGGGAGTATAATAGACTATTTGGTCTATTAGCTCTTTATTTGTTTGCACGCAAATAATTTATCGAAGTAGCGCGATAAAGTGTTGATGTATTATACAACGAGGAGTGGCATGAAGAAAAATAACCTCAAAAACTACGAGGTGGACAAAAACTCCCATAGAGGGGTTCGGTATGTGGGTGTCTATTATACATCCGATATGTCCACAGAAGAACGCCGCAAAAGCGGTATTCTCGGGATGATAGCAGGACTTGCAGAAATATTACTTATAATAATGGCGGCTGCCGTTAATTGTATAGGTACTCGTACAATTTATGTTATTATTCCATTAGAATGCATTCTGTTTTGCGCACTGTATTATGTGATTGGTGCATATATTTTCTTCCGCAGTGCAGACAAGATGGAACAGAAGGCATATGAGAAATCAGTAGAAAATCCGGTTCAGATCACACTGGTTGCTGTTATTCTCAATATAGTTTCCTGTATTGGACAGATTATTCTGATAGTTCGCAAGGCGGCTTCTTTTGCCGGTTACGGTGATTATGTGTTGCTTGCGATGCTTTTGTTGCTTCTGATGCTGCATTTGGCAATGCACAAATACCAGCAAAAGCTTTACAGCAGAACCTACCCTGTCAAGCAGGACAAATAATCTGATATTAGGGACTTGTTCCTTAATATATATATTCTTTATCATAAGAAAGAATTGGTATCGAAAAGATACTTAAAATTCAATAAGGAGGAAAAAATTATGAGAAAGAAATTACTCTCCCTTCTCTTAGTAGCTGTTATGGCAGTTAGCTGCTTAGCAGGTTGCGGCAGTGACCCAGTTACTACAGAGAGCACTGTTTCTTCTGAAACAGTTACTACTTCTGAATCAACAGTAGTAGTAGAAAAAGATGATGAGACTCCACTGGTTGTTGGTTATGCACCATTCTCCAGCAAGTTCTCTCCATTCTTTAGCGAAACTGCATACGATCAGGATGCACAGGCTATGACTCAGCTTGGATTAATCGGCAACGATCGTCAGGGCGCTATGATTTACAATGGTATCGAAGGCGAAACAATCAACTACAACGGTACAGACTATACATACTATGGTCCAGCTAACATCGTTGTTACAGAAAACGCTGACGGTACAGTTTACTACGACATCGAGCTTCGCAAGGACTTAAAGTTCTCTGATGGCGATGACTTAACAGCTGATGACGTAATCTTCTCTATGTATGTTCTTTGTGACCCTACATACGATGGCAGCTCAACATTATTTGCTCAGCCAATCGAAGGTCTTGAAGAATACCGTGCAGGTATGGACACACTCTTCAACTTATTAGTTGCAGCAGGTCGTGAAAACACAGACTTCACATACTGGAACGAAGATACACAGAAAGCTTTCTGGGCTGACTTAGATCAGGCTGGTGCTGCTTTCGCTCAGGAAATCGCTGATTACTGTAAGGCATACGGTGCAACAAACGTATCTGAAGGCGCTGCTTTATGGGGCTTCGGTGGTCTTGCAGCTGACGCTACAGCAGCAGATTTCTTCGCTATGATGTGTGACGCTTACGCTTGGGATTTAGCTTCCCTTAACAGCACAGAATCTGCAGGTTCTTCTTTATTCGATTTAATGGAAGGCTATGCAAACTACACAGTAGGTGTTAAGACTGGTGATTCTGCAGACAGCATCACTGGTATCCAGAAGATCGATGATTACAACGTACGTGTTGTAATGACAAAGGTAGATGCTACATCTATTTACCAGTTATCTTTAGCAGTTGCTCCAATGCACTACTATGGTGATGTTTCCCTTTACGATTATGACAACAACATGTTCGGTTTCACAAAGGGTGACTTAAGCATCGTTCGTTCTAAGACAACTCAGCCAATGGGTGCTGGTCCTTACAAGTTTGTTAAGTTTGAAAACGGTGTTATCAACTACGAAGCAAACGAATACTACTACTTAGGCGAGCCTAAGACAAAATACGTAAACTTCCTTGAAACACAGGATGCTGATAAGTTAAACGGTATCATCACAGGTACTATTGATATCACAGATCCTTCTTTCAGCAAGGATACAGTAGCTGCTATCCAGAAGGCTAACGGCGGCGAAACAAACGGTTCTGTTATCACTGTAAGCACAGTAGATAACTTAGGTTATGGTTACATCGGTATGAATGCTAACGTTATGAGCGTTGATGGTGATGGTGCTTCTGATGCATCTAAGAACCTTCGTAAGGCATTCGGTACAGTATTCTCTGCATACCGTGATGTTGCTATTGACTCTTACTATGGCGAATTAGCATCTGTAATCAACTACCCAATTTCTAATACATCTTGGGCAGCTCCACAGTCTACAGACGATGGTTACAAGCTTGCATTCTCTACAGACGTAAATGGCAATGATATTTACACATCTTCTATGACAGATGATGAGAAGTACGCAGCAGCTCTTACAGCAGCTCTTGGTTTCTTCGAAGCAGCTGGTTACACAGTAACAGATGGTAAGTTAACAGCAGCTCCAGCAGGTGCATCTCTTGAATATGAATTATTAATCCCAGGCGATGGCGCTGGTGACCACCCATCATTCATGATCTGTACACTTGCTAAAGAAGCTTTAGCTACAATCGGCATGAACTTAATCGTAACTGACTTAACAAACTCTTCTGACCTTTGGACAGCATTAGAAGCTGAAACATGTGCTATCTGGTGTGCAGCTTGGGGCGCAACAATTGACCCTGATATGTTCCAGATTTATCATCCAGACGGTGGTTCTAACTACCAGTATGCTATCAACGATGATGAATTAAGCCAGTTAATCATGGATGCTCGTGCTACAACAGACCAGACATACAGAAAGGCAATGTACAAGGCTTGTCTTGACATTATCATTGACTGGGCAGTTGAAATCCCTGTATACCAGAGACAGAACGCTATTACATTCTCTACAGAGCGTGTAAATATGGACACTGTAACTCCAGACATCACAACATTCTATGGCTGGATGAGCGAAGTTCAGAATATTGAATTAAACTAATTAATTATTAATATAGTTTAGGGGTAGAAATACCGGTACATTTGTTGCCCCACAACTTTTGGTTGTGGGGCAACTTAACTACGTACCTGGCAACGGCTTCAAGAAGCTGTGGAACCGCTGCTTGATACGCAGTGGGCCCGGTAACTCGGGCTTTTTTAACCTTAAAATAAACGAATGGAGGGAAAAAACTTGAAGGATAATCAATTAGCTAAGTACATTTTAAAGAGAATTCTTATATCCATCGTAATTTTATTCTTTGTTGCATTAATTATTTATACATTGATGCGTTGTCTTCCAACCTCATACATTGAGCAGGTTGCTCGTGAAAAATCCATGCAGCCTGGCAGCAAGAGCTTTGAGGAGTGGATGGAACAGTTAACAGCAATGTATAACATGGACAAGAGTATTCCGGAAGGATATATTGCATGGCTTGGTTCCATGTTCCGTGGTGAATTTGGTGATAGCTGGAAATGGACCGTTCCTGTAGTAGAGAAGTTCCAGGATGTTATCTGGACATCTTTTGTTATGAACGTCATTTCTTTAGTTTTACAGGTGCTTATTGCAATCCCATTGGGTATTATTGCTGCTACAAAGCAGTACAGCAAGACTGACTACACTATTTCAGTTATTGCTTTAGCAGGTATTTCTTTACCTACTTTCTTCTTTGCTTCTTTAATGAAGCTGGTATTTTCTGTAAAATTAGGCTGGTTTGATTTATATGGTCTGGTTGGTCGTAACTATGAATATTTAGATTCCTGGGGCAAGTTCTGGGATAAAGCAAACCACTTAGTAATGCCTATTACCGTACTTACAGTAATCAGTATAGGTTCTTTGATGCGTCATACCCGTACTAATATGTTAGAAGTATTAAATGCTGATTATATTCGTACAGCACGTGCAAAAGGTTTAAGTGAAAAGAAGGTTATTTACAAGCATGCTTTCCGTAATACTATGATCCCTATGGTAACTATCCTTGGTGGTTCTTTACCGGGTCTTTTCTCAGGTGCTTTAATTACTGAGACTTTATTCGGTATTCCTGGTATTGGTTATGCATCTTATCACTCCATGATAGCCGGCGATATTCCATTTGCTATGTTCTATCTGGTATTCCTGGCGGTACTGACATTGATTGGTAACTTAATTACTGATATTTTATATGCAGTAGTTGACCCACGAGTACGTGTATCTTAAGAAAAGGAGGAGCACGAATGAACGAAAAATTAGAAAACTTAAATCAAGAAAACTCCTCTGAAGAGCAGTATTCTTTAAATGATGACCGTCGTGTAAAGGTTCTTTCCCCTGGTGCGATGGTAGCTAAGCGTTTCTTCCGTAACCGTTTAGCGGTAACCGGTTTGATTATTTTAATACTTATGTTTTTATTCTCCTTCGTAGGTGGTATGATTTCTCCTTACGAAGAAGATCAGTTGTTCTATCGTACTGACATGCAGTTCAAAGAATATGCAGCAGTTACAGCGAATACTGAGTTCCGTTTTGCAAGTGCAAATACAGATGTTGCATTTGACAGCGTTGTTCAGGCTCAGACAGTTCTTGCTTTGACTCAGAAAAAAGCGGAATTTGTATGGCGTGATGTTACTTACACTGTTACAGAAGAAGGTGAAAACTTCTATAGCATCGGATGTGGCGGTAAAACTATCGGTATTGCATTTAAAGATATCGTTAGCTCCAGTATCGCAGATGCAAAAATTGATTTTGACTTACAGTATGCTATTTTAAAGGCATATACAAACGGTGAGACTTCTTTCACATTAAAAGGTGATAGCTATACTGTAGATGCAGATGGCGGTGTTGCAAAAGGCAGTGAAGAAGTTGCGTTTGTAAGTAATTATGTAATTCAGTCTGTTATGGCTGACGTGTTCTTAACACGTAGCTTTAAAGAAGAATTAGTTTCTGCTATTGATGGTGGTGCTGAAGTGTTTGAATTCACGGATGAATCAGGCGAATCTTATGAGTACAAGATTTCTTACGACCCAGCAAGAAAAAGCTGGAACATCATGCAGGAAAAAGCAACACGAGTATTTGATACTTATTCTGCACCAAGCAAGGAACACTGGCTTGGTACCGATAGAAACGGTATGGATATGTTGACACGTCTTATGTATGGTGGCCGTGTATCTTTGGTTATCGGTTTTATCGTAGTAGTTATTGAGACGATCCTCGGTGTAATCCTTGGCGGTCTTGCAGGTTACTTTGGTAAGTGGGTAGATATGCTTATCATGCGTATCGTAGATATTTTCTATTGTATTCCTTCCATGCCTATTATCATTATTTTAGGTGCGGTAATGGATGGTATGCGAGTGGATCCACAGGTTCGAATGATGTTCCTGATGTTATTATTAGGTTTCCTCGGTTGGCCTGGTATCGCTCGTTTGGTTCGTGGTCAGATTCTTTCTTTACGTGAGCAGGAATTCATGACTGCAACAGAAGCAACAGGTATCAAGGTACGTAATCGTATTTTCAAACACTTGATTCCAAACGTAATTCCACAGTTAATCGTTGTATGTACTATGAGCCTTGGTTCTACTATTATCACAGAAGCTACATTATCCTTCTTAGGTCTGGGTGTTAAGTTCCCATTTGCTTCCTGGGGTAATATCATCAACGACGTTAACGATACATTCGTATTAACAACTTACTGGTTCATTTGGATTCCAGCAGGTATCTGTCTGTTATTAACCGTATTAGCATTCAACATTCTTGGCGATGGTCTTCGTGACGCATTCGACCCTAAGATGAAGAGATAAGGAGGAGGTACTTTAAATGGCTAAGAAAAAACCAGAAGGTTATCTCTCCGCGAAAGAAGCTCGTAGAATCTCAAGAGAGAACCGTAAAATCACAAACGAATTTGAAAAGAAAAGAAAGCGTAAAAATGTTCCAGAAGAAGAGTATGTTACTTCTATGAAGGATACAAATAACGTTCTTGAAATTGATAATTTACACACATACTTCTTTACAGATGCAGGTACTGTAAAGAGTGTAAATGGTGTAAGCTTTGAAGTTCCGGTTGGTAAAACAGTCGGTGTAGTAGGCGAATCCGGTTGCGGTAAGTCTGTTACAAGTTTATCTATTATGCAGTTAGTTCAGCGCCCACAGGGTCAGACCGTTGATGGTGAGATTCGTTTAAATATGGGTGATGGCACAGCATATAATATCGTAAATACTCCAAACTATAAGATGCAGGGCATTCGTGGTAACTATGTATCCATGATTTTCCAGGAGCCAATGACTTCCTTAAACCCTGTATTCCGTATTGGTGACCAGGTAGATGAAGTTATCGCACTTCACAACCCTGAAATGAGTGCAGAAGATGTACGTAAGAAAACAATCGAAATGATTGAATTGGTAGGTATTGCAAACAGCGAAGGTGTTGCGAAGATGTATCCACACGAATTATCCGGTGGTATGCGTCAGCGTATCTGCATCGCTATGGGTCTTGCATGTAATCCAAAGCTTATTATTGCAGACGAACCTACTACAGCTCTCGACGTTACAATTCAGGCACAGATTCTTGATTTGCTTCGCGATCTGAAGGACAAGATTAACAGCTCCATTATGCTTATTACCCATGACCTTGGTGTAATCGCAGAAATGGCTGATTACGTAGTAGTTATGTATGCAGGCCGTGTAGTAGAAAAGGGTACTGCTGCAGAAATCTTCAAGAACCCTTGCCACCCATACACCATTGGTCTTATGAATTCCAAGCCGGTTGTTGGCAAGAAGGTTGACAGACTGTACAGCATTCCTGGTAAGGTTCCAAACCCTATTGATATGCCTGATTACTGTTTCTTCAAGGACCGTTGTGAAATGTGTGTAGAAGGCTGTAATGGTGCATACCCAGTAGAAGTAAAGGTTTCTGATACACACTACGTAAGCTGCTACAGACATTATGATAACGCGCAGAAGGAGGAAAAGTAAAATGGCAGAACAGTTAAAAAACGAAGAAGTTTTTGTTCATGACCCAGAGAATATTCTGGAAATCAGAAATTTAAAGAAATACTTTCCTATCAAGGGCGCGCTTGGTTCTAAGAAAGGTGCTGTTAAAGCAGTTGATGATGTAACATTCAGTATCAAAAAAGGTACAACCATGGGTCTGGTTGGTGAGTCCGGTTGTGGTAAGTCCACAACTGGCCGTACAATCCTTCGTCTTATCGAAAAGACCGATGGTGAAGTATACTTCGATGGTATTGATGTAAATAAATTATCCAAGAAAGAATTGCGTGCACTTCGTACAAAGATGCAGATTATTTTCCAGGATCCATATTCTTCTCTTTCTCCAAGACTTCCAATCGGTGAAATCATTGGTGAAGCAGTAAGAGAGCATGGACTTGTACCAAAGGAAGAATTAGATGATTATATCACAAAGATCATGCTTTCCTGTGGTTTACAGCCATACCACAAAGACCGTTATCCACACGAGTTCTCAGGTGGTCAGCGTCAGAGAATATGTATTGCAAGAGCGATTGCATTAAATCCTGAATTTGTAGTATGTGACGAACCAGTTTCCGCTCTTGACGTATCGGTACAGGCGCAGGTTATCAACCTTTTAAAAGATTTACAGGATGAATTAGGCTTAACATATTTATTTATTTCACATGACCTTTCTGTAGTAGAACATATTTCTGATACAGTAGGTGTTATGTACCTTGGTGGTTTGGTAGAAACCGGTAAGACAGAGGATATTTTTGCAAATCCTTTACATCCTTACACAAAGGCTCTCTTTAGTGCGATTCCTATGCCAGATCCAGAGTTAAAGACTGAGCGTATTATCTTAGAGGGTAGCATTCCTTCTCCAGCGAACCCACCAAGCGGCTGTAAATTCCACACCCGTTGTTCTGAATGCATGGAAATTTGTAAGAACAAAGCTCCGGAAGCAAGAGATATGGGTAATGGACATGTTGTAAGGTGTCACTTATATGACAAATAAAAGAAAGCCGTTTTTCTATAGTGCGCAGGACCAGTATATTGATCAAGTTTTAGAAGCGCAGCAAAAGGAGTTAGCGGAGCTTCGTAAGGAGCCAAAAGATCAGGTGGATTCACCGGATTATGTGCAGAGAGCTCAAATTGCAGAAGAAGAATTAACTTTCTCTGAAAAGCTTCATTTGATTGGTGGCGCGATTGGTGCGGGACTCGTAATTGCAGCAATCTTTGTGATTGCATTCGCAATATTCATATTGTTCTGTACAAACGTATGGTTCGCGTAAGAAAATTGAAAAGAAATTATAATCGGCTGAGTGAGAAATTGCTCAGCCATATTTTTTTAGGAGGCAATATATGAAAACAGAATGGGCACTTGATCCGATTTACAAAGGATTGGACGATCCACAGTATGAAGCAGATATGCAGGCAGTTGAGAAACTGATCGCAGAGTTTGCAAAGGCAGTAAAAGAAGCTGGTAAGGCGGAAGACTGTGCAGAAAAATTATTACTTTTAGAGGAAGAACTGACATTAAAGGTTGGTAAACTGGGACTTTATCTCGGCCTTCGTCAGTCTGTAGAGGCAGAAAATGGCGATGTAATGGCACAGGACAGTCGACTTATGAAGATGTACTCTCAGGCGGCGCCATACACAGCAGCAGCTGATAAGATTTTTGCTCAGATTGAAGATATTGACGCACTTGCTGAAAAGAGTGAAGTAGTGAAGGCATATTCATTCCTTTTAAAGCAGGCAAAAGAGAATGCTAAATATTTGCTCAGCGACGATGTAGAAGAAATGATTTCCGCAATGGATATGACAGGTGGGTCCGCATGGGATCAGTTACAGTCTTTCCTCACATCTACTGTAAAAGTAGACTATGATGGCAAGGCAGTGACATTATCTGAAATCCGTAACATGGCATACAGTGCGGACCAGACCGTGAGAAAAGCAGCTTATGAGGCTGAAATTGCAAGCTATGAAAAGATTCAGGATTCTATTGCATTTGCATTAAATAATATTAAAAACCAGGTAACTTTCTTGTGCCACAAGAGAGGTTATGAGTCACCACTTTCCATGACATTAAAGCAGTCCAGAATGACAAAAGAAACTCTGGATGCGATGTTAGAGGCTATTAAGGAATATTTACCTACCTTCCGCAAATATCTTCGCAAAAAAGCTGAAATGCTCGGTCATACCAATGGACTCCCATTCTATGAATTATTTGCGCCACTTGGCAAGTCTGAAAAGAAGTACAGCGCAGAAGAAGCAAGAGATTATTTAGTAAACTGCTTTAAAACTTTTACACCGGACATGTCTGATATGATGCAGGAAGCATTTGATAACGAATGGATCGACTTCTTCCCTCGTAAAGGTAAACGCGGCGGTGCATTTTGTGCGGGCGTGCCGGGCATGAAGGAAAGCAGAATTCTGACAAACTATGATGGCAACTTCGGCTCCATCAGTACACTGGCTCATGAGCTTGGCCATGCGTACCACAATCGTCAGACAGAAGAAAATCGTGCAATGAATCAGGATTACTCTATGCCGGTTGCAGAAACTGCATCTACCTTTAATGAAACTCATTTAGGTCATTTTGCGTTGGCAAGTGCAACTCCGGAGGAGAAGTTAGCACTCTTAGAAAACGACTTGATGGAAAAAACACAGTGTATCGTAGATATTTATTCCAGATATTTATTTGAAAGTGCCGTATTTGAACAGAGCCAGTCTAAGTTCTTAATGGCAGACGACTTAAAGGCGCTTATGTTAGAGGCACAGCGTCAGGCTTATGGTGAAGGTTTGGATGAAAATTATTTACATCCATACATGTGGGTTTGCAAGGGCCACTATTATAGCTCAGGCCTTAGCTTCTACAATTTCCCATATGCATTCGGCAACCTGTTTGCAGTAGGCCTTTACAATATGTTCTTGGAAGAAGGAGAAAGCTTTGTTCCGAAGTACAAAGCCATGTTAAAGGC
>JAEIGA010020274.1_pt1 | contig 10137 bp, 7 predicted proteins | sample 9270691 | NCBI WGS metagenome assembly JAEIGA01 (sample SAMN17057246, study PRJNA624740) | gut metagenome | biome: biome; isolation source: fecal sample | host: Bos grunniens | place: China: Xizang | collected 2019
ATTAGTTGTTATTTCATTTTTTTGAAGCGCATTATTTATAAGTTTTGATGTACCAGGATTACCTAAAAAAATATTAATAAATAAAATAGAGTAGCTTTTAATAGAATCAAATTTAACCAATGGTTTAATAATAAGAGAAAGCTTAGAAAATAAAGTGTTATTGATTAAATAAGAACTTATCATATACGATATAAAAATAGAAGGATAAATATTATGAAACCAAATATTTAAAGAATCATATATTGATAATAAAAGATTATCCATATTAAATAACATGTTAAAAATTACTAAAACAATAAAAATTAAAATCATAAAATCACTAATAAATTATATGTTTAATAAAAAAGATTAATTATAAAAATAAAAAATATCAAAAAAGTCTTGCAAATAAGAAAGGATTTTGATATAATATTAATGCTTAAATCATATGTCCCAGTAGCTCAGTAGGATAGAGCAACGGCCTTCTAAGCCGTGTGTCGGGAGTTCGAATCTCTTCTGGGACGCCATTTTTAAAATATAATGATTCTTATACATAAGAATCATTTTTTTTATTATGTTGTTAAAATTTTTATGGTAATAAGAAAATATATATGTTATAATATTATTGTAAAAATAAGGAGTTTATATGTCTAAAAAAGTTACATTAAAATTTAAAGACCATGAATTAAGAAAAGATTTATGGTACAGCAAAAAAGATTTGTTTAATCATTTTATGGGAGACTTTTATGACTTTATTGTTTCTCAAGATGGTCATAAAGATTTAGAAGAAAATAATATTAAATCAAAGCAAGAATTTTTAGATTTTGCGGCTGATTGGTATGCAGGTGGTAAAGATAGTTGTTATGCATTAGGATTTGGTTTTCATAAATATTATGCAACAGCAAATGGTGATTATAGAATAGAAAATCAACCTACTGATACATATTTAGGATATTTATATCATAATAATAAGATGACAGACTTTTTAAATTTCTTAATGAGTTTCTTCCCTTATTGGCGTAATGATGAAGGATGTACTCGTTTTGATCCATATAATAAATGTGATAATCCATTTGTATCTAGTTGGGCAATTTTAGTTGATACAGCTAAGTTATTCTGTTTAGATTCAGATACTGTTTATTGGTGGCAATCATTTAGAGTTAAATATTGTTTAGATCATATTCCTGGTGTTATCCTTACTGATTTCGAGGAAGAAAAAGAATTTGATAATGAATTACAATTACCAAACATTAAAGTTGCTGGATATTTATTTGAAGGTTGGTTTAATGAAAAAGATGAAAAGGTTGAAGCAGTAAGTGATTCTTGTACAGTATATGCAAAATTAACAAGAAAAGATATATATGATTACTGGGAAAAAGAAGAAAAAACTATTAAAAAAGTAGAGGACCCAAACTGGAAACGTGTCGATCCAGCATAAGAGGGTATCCTCTTTTTTTTGTATATATAACTTAGAAATATACATAATATATATATGAAAAAAATAATGAAAATTTTAATAAGTATTGTTTTAATTGTTTTAGTCGGTTGCAAAAAAAATGATATTGTATATAAAAGTTTTTATTTAGAAGAAGCTTTTTCAATAGTTCCGATTGTGACTGTTATGGTAGATAATCCTAGTTTAATAAGTGATGAATTAGCCAATGAATTATCAAATATAACTAATGAGTTAGATAAAAAATTTAATGTTTTTAATGATGATAGTTTGATTTCTGAGATAAATAAAAATGCGGGTATTAAAGAAGTTGAAGTAGATGAAGAGTTTTTATTAGTTTTAGAATGTGCTATTAGTGTCTCACAAGATACTAAAATTAATAATAAAGTTTTATATGACGTATCAATATTTTCTATTTGGAATGAATGGAGGTTTAATGAAAATTATTATCAATTAAATAATTATTCAAAGATTCCAAGTAAAGATGTTATTAAACAAAAACTTCCACTTGTTGATTATAATAAAGTTATAATAGATAAATATAATAATACAGTGTATTTACAAGATAAAGGTATGATGATAGATTTAGGTAGTATTGTAAAAGGTTATGCTGCAGAAAAAATAAGTTTACACTTAGAAAGTAAAGGACTTTATAATAATTTAATAGATGTTGGTGGAAATGTAATAACAATGGGAAAAAATATTGGTACTAATAAAAACTGGAAAGCAGGGATCCTAGAACCATATTCAATAGATAATCAAATTGGATATATAAAAACTAATAGTAATAAAGAAACATTAGTTACTTCAGGAGTTTACCAAAGATATATAATTCATCAAAATGAAGAGACAAAAGAATTAGAGATGTATCACCATATATTAAATCCATTAACAGGATATCCCGAAGATAATGAATTATTAAGTGTGACTATAATTACTAATAATTCTATGATTGCGGATGCTTATTCAACAGCTATATTTTTATTGGGACTTAATAAAGGATTAGAGTATGTAAATAATGTGGATTTCTTGGAAGCAATATTCATTACTAAAAATAAAGAAATAATTTTAAGTAAAGGAATAGAATCTAGGTTTGTGATTAATGAAAATATTTATAATGAAGGTTATAAAATTATTAATTTATGATTTGATTTGATTATTAAAATATGTTATAATAAAGTATATTTGGAGGAGATTATGAAAAATATTTTAAAATCTAAAATAGTTTTATTATTAATAATTGTATTAAGTTTAGTATTAGTTGGATGTACGGGTGGAGAAGGTCCAGGTGAAAAAGATAATTTCAATGAAGCAAATTACGAATTAACTACTACCCCAACATTTGAAAAGACATTAACATCATCTGAAGCAAAAGCTGAATTAGCAAAAGCAGTAGCTTCTTTAGCAACAACTAAGTCATATTCATATACACAAAAATTAACTGGTGAATGGGATAGTCAATATACATATGAAGGCGTTACAAAAATCGATGTATCTGGAGCTAGTCCTATGGCATCTATTGAATTAACTGGAACAACTAATTATGCATTCTATATCGCTAATAATAAAGGATATTTAAATTTAAATGGAGATAAGTCTTCTTTTGATTTAGAAAGTGATTTATCTAACTTAATTGATGCTACTCAAGAAGCATTAGGGGCTTATACACAATTTGATCCTGAATTAATTACTGATGAAAGTATTGAATTTGCGGGCGTTGATAAAGACAATGCAACAGTTATTAAATTTAATTTAAATGAAGAAACAAGAGTTATGATTGTTATTCATAATGAAAAAATTATGAAAGTATTATATAGTAATGATGATGCTATTGAATATGTAGCTAAATATGATTACAATGCAGTTACAGTTGAATTACCATCTGATTTAGATAGTTATAATGCTGAATAGAAGATTTATAAACTTAGCTAATTAATTAGCTAAGTTTTTTTAATAAATATTTTTTATTAAATTAAATAATTTATGGTATACTATATTAGTAAGGAGTATTGTATGAATATTAAATTTCCTAAAGAAGAAACAAGAGTTTTAGAAATAGTACGAAATGCATTGTTAAAAAAAGATTATAAAGTTTTATTAGAACAATATGATAATGTGTTTAATTATTCAATGTTTATTAATCAATATAACGAATTTATTATTAATAGTTATGTGGAAGCTTTATTTAAAATTAAAGAATATGATAAACTATTGAATTTAGTTGAACATTTACGAAGTAAAGATATGGAATCTTGTAATTGGTATTTTTATTGTTTAATGTATTTATTATCTAATAAAGATTTATTTTATGCAAAAAGTATTATTAGTAGAAGTAAAATTCTAAAGGATCCATCACTAAATTGTTATATAACTGAAGAAGAATCAAATTATAATATGGTGTTTAATCTTCATTATGATTTATTAATAACAGTTGGACCTTGTTTAATATTAATAAACTTTATTAATGAGTTAATGATAGAGGTAATGAATAAGAAATTTGATGATGAATATATGATAATGAGGCTGTTTGATTTGTTGAATTTAATGTATGAATATGGTGTTGATGATAAGGTTATTGATACTTTTAGAATAGCAATAGAATCATTATATGAAATAGAAATTCTTTAGGGTTGATTTTTTTTGGTAAATAATGTATAATAAGTAGTAATTATATTAAGGAGATTAGAAAGATGAGTGTTAAAAAAGAAGTATTATCAAGTTGTAAAGTAAAATTATCATTTACTGTTGATGCAGAAAAATTCAATGCTGGATTAGATAAAGCATTTGAAAAACAAGTTAAAAATTTAGAAGTTCCTGGATTTAGAAAAGGAAAAATGCCTCGTTCAATGTTTGAAAAAAGATATGGTGAAGCAGCATTATATGAAGATGCTATTAACTTTACTGTTAATGAAGCATATGTAGAATATTTACAAAAAAGTAAATTACATGTTGTTAACTATCCTGAATTAGATGTTGATTTCAAAACTGTAGGTAAAGATAAAAAATTAAAATTTACTTTAGTAGTAGAAGTTTATCCAACAGTTGAATTAGGACAATATAAAGAAATTGAAATTGAAAAAGAAAAAGTTGAAGTTACTGAAAATGATGTAACTGAATATATTGATAGAATTTTAAAACAACATGCTGAATTAGAAGTTGTTGAAGGAAAAGCTTTAGAAAATGGACATACAGCTATCTTTGATTTTGAAGGATCTGTAAATGGTGTTCCATTTGAAGGTGGAAAAGCTGAAAACTATACATTAGAAATTGGTAGTGGTAATTTCATTCCTGGATTTGAAGAACAAATGGTTGGAATGAATGCTGGTGAAGAAAAAGTTATTGCTGTTAAATTCCCTGAAGAATATCATGCTGCAGATTTAGCTGGAAAAGATGCTGATTTCAAAATTAACTTACATGAAATCAAACAACGTGTTGCTCCAACATTAACTGATGAATTTGTTGCTGAAGAATTAGAAATTGAAGGAGTTAAAACAGTTGAAGCATATAATAATTTCGTTAAAGAAGTTATTGAAAAAGAAAGAACTGAAGCTAGTGAAAATAAATTTATTGATGATTTAACTAACAAAGTATTAGAAAATGCTAAAGTTGAAATTCCTCAAGGAATGATTGAAGAAGAAGTTGAACGTCAAGTAAGACAAGTTGAAGCACAAGCTAAAGCATATGGTTTAACTACTGAATTATTATTACAATATACAGGTGCTGGAAGTTTAGAAGCTTATAAAGAAGCTATTAAACCTGGATGTGAAATGCAAATTAAACATAGAGTTGTATTCTTAGAAATTGCAAAAGCTGAAAAAATTAAAATTTCTGCAAAAGATTATAAAGATGAATTAAAAGTAATTGCTGCTGAAATTAAAGGAACAGTTGCTGATGCAGAAGCTAGATACTCTAAAGAAGCATTAACACCTTATTTACAAATTAAAAAAGTTAGTGAATTAGTTAAATCTACTGCAATTGTAAAATAAAAAACGAAAGGGTGATTTAAATGGCTACAGATGAAAAACAAGAGGTTTGTTCATTTTGTGGGTTGCCAAGTAGTGAACATAGACGTTTAATACAAGGTGATAACTGTTTTATATGTGATGGATGTATCAGTGTTTGTTATCAAATGCTAAATTTTGGGAATACTCAAAATGAAGAAATAGAAGATTTAATTGAGGAAGAAGTTAGTGAATTTAAATTAGATCTTACACCACAAGAAATATATGAAAAATTAAATGAATACGTAATTGGACAAGCATACGCAAAAAAAGTTTTAAGTGTAGCGGTTTATAATCATTATAAACGTGTACAAAATAATTTATATAACGAAAGTGAAATTGATATTGAGAAAAGTAATATCTTATTAGTTGGTTCAACAGGAAGTGGAAAAACCTTACTTGCTAAAACATTAGCTAAAATTTTAAATGTTCCATTTGCTATTGCCGATGCGACATCTTTAACACAAGCAGGATATGTTGGTGAGGATGTTGAAAATGTATTATTAAGATTATTACAAGCTGCAGATTATGATATAGAATTAGCTCAAAAGGGAATTATTTACATTGATGAAATAGATAAGTTAGGTCGTAAAGGAGATAATGTATCTATTACAAGAGATGTAAGTGGAGAAGGAGTTCAACAAGCACTTTTAAAAATTTTAGAAGGTACTGTTGCTAATGTACCTCCTGGAGGAGGAAGAAAGCATCCTCATCAAGAATTCATTCCTTTTGATACCACAAATGTATTATTTATATGTGGTGGTTCTTTTGAAGGAATCGTAGATGTAGTTCGTAACAGAAAAGGAAAAAAAGCAATTGGATTTAATTCAGTAAGTGCTACTGCACATTTAACTGAAAAAGAATGCTATAATAATATAGTTCATGAAGACATTCAAAAATTTGGAATTATTCCTGAATTAGTTGGTAGATTACCTGTTTTAGCTGCACTAAATCCACTTGAAACGGAAGAGTTAGTTAGAATATTAAAAGAACCAAAAAATGCTATTATAAAACAATATCAAAAGATGTTTAAAATGGATGGTGTAAATCTAGAGTTTGAAGATGAGGCTATTGAAGCTATAGCTGAAACTGCAAATAAACAAAAAACGGGAGCTAGAGGTTTGAGATCAATAATTGAAAACATTATGTTAGAAATTATGTTTACTGTTCCCGAACAAAAAGATTTATCTAAATGTACAATAACAAAAGATGTTGTCTTAAAGAATGGCAAACCAATATGTGAAAGCAAACAAGAGACAGCCTAGGGGCTGTTTTTTGATTAAAGGAGAACAATGAAATTTATAGATAAAAAAATAACTGATTCGTATTATCAAATTTATGTTATTTTAGATGTGAAAGAAAAAAATAAAATTGCGAAAAAGATAAAAGAAGAAGCTTTAAAAACGCAAAAAAAAGAACTTAAAAAAGAATTAAATCTTTATCGCAGTATAAATAAAAAATCTAATAATGAGCTTACAGAAGCAAGATATAAACTATTTGAAAAACAGTATAATGAATTAAGTGTTGATAATGTTTCGTTAGACAAAATTAATATTGCGGAAGAAGTATGTGAGCATATTATAGGTAGTATTTTTGATCACATAGATTCATTAAACATAATTCAAGTATTAAGACAAGATACATCAGTTATTGGCTCTTTAGATGGTCCTTCTCCTTTAACTTTAATTTATTCTTTTCCATATTTACCATATGATTATGAAATGCGATATCCTATAGAAAGAGGAGTGCCTTATATATTCACTAATGATGATATTGATAAAATTCAAACTGAGATTTTAATAGCTAATAAATTTTATAAAAGTAAAATAGTAGAATTAACATCTGAGTTTAGTGATTTGGTATTTTCATCAATGTGTGAAAATAATATGATGGTTAATAAAAGAAAAGATATTGCGGAATTGGAAGGAATATTACATTTAGATGAAGACCAATTAGTTGGTCTTGAAAGAAAAAGATATGAAATTATTAATAACGATGAACAAAAGTGCTTAATTGATATTAAAGAAATTTATGATAAAGAAGTTTTGGATATTACAGATGATATCGTATTAAAGATTAATTATCTTAATACGAAAACAGTGCAAGAATTTAGAAATAAAATAAAAGAAGTATTTTCTGTTATTTATAATATAAATTCTAATGTAATGTCACTACTTATAAGAATGTATTCTCTTAATGATTTTCATATTGATAGTTTTCAATTAAAACATTTTCGAAAAGTACTTGGAATTGATGAACCTGATGATGAAAGTTTAAAGAGAACAATATCAATGTATTTTGTCATTGCATATATTTTTTCATTAGAGAAAGTTGATATAGAACATTATTTGTTTTATATTGAACAAGAATATAAATTGTTATATCAAATCAAGAAAAGAGACAATATAACATCATTTGAGGATTTTGCCAATTTAATGGCTCCTTATTATGCTTTGTATTGTGTTTTTGAAAAAAGAGATTTGGTAACAGAAAGGAGTTATAATGAATAGTACAGAACAAACACAAATGACTTTGCCGGCTTTATGTTTTAGAGGATTAGTACCTTTACCTAATAATGATATTAAAGTTGAATTAGCAAGAAGTGATAGTGCAAGAACTTTAAAAGAGATTATGGAATCTCAAGATAAATTATTCGTTATGTTAGCGAAAAAAGATTTCTTAATAAATAAAGATAACGCTAATCATTTTAATAAAATAGGAGTGGTTGCTAAAATTTCTGCTTTAACAGAAGTTGGTGGTTTAAAAAGGTTGGCAATTAGAACTATTGTTAGATGTGAAATAGATTCATATGAAGAATTAGATCCAATTATTAAAGTTAATGTAACCACAAAGCCTAGTACGTCAAGTTCACAAACAAGAGAACTTGCTTGTATAAGATTATTAATTCCTGAATTAGATCAAAAAACAAAAGCTTTATTTAAAGGCAATCCAGAAGTAATTTCAAAAGTATCTGATGGAATAACTCCTGAAGTGTTAACTGATTTATTTGCCTATAATTTAAATTTAGATTATAATAAAAAGCTTGCATATTTAAATACAATTGATACTACTGAAAGAATGATCCAATTATTACAAGATGTAAGAAATGAAAAAGTAGTATTAGAAATAGAAGAAGAAATTGATAGTAAAGTTCGTCAAAATGTAAATGAAAATCAAAAAGAATTTTATTTACGAGAAAAGATGAAAGTTATCCAAGAAGAATTAGGTGATAAAGCAAAGAAAGAATCTGATATTGAAGAATTAAGAAGAAAAATATTAGAAGCTAAAATGCCTAAGAGTATGGAAGAAAAATCATTAAATGAATTAAGTAGATATGCTATGTTAAGTTCTGCTAGTGGTGAATCTAGTGTTTCAAGAACATATTTAGATTTTATTATTAGTCTTCCATGGAGTAAAGCTAGTGAAGATTGTGATGATTTAGGTAAAGCTAAAGAACAATTAGATAAAGATCATTACGGATTAAATAAAGTAAAAGATCGTATTTTAGAATATTTAGCTGTTTGTATTATGACTAAGAAAACACCACAAGCTATTTTATGTTTAGTAGGCCCACCAGGAGTTGGGAAAACCTCATTAGCAAAATCTATAGCTAAAGCTATGAATAAGCAATTTATTAAACAAAGCTTAGGTGGAGTTAAAGATGAGAGTGAAATTAGAGGTCATAGAAGAACTTATTTAGGAGCTTTACCTGGTAGAATCCTTCAAGGAATGAAACGTGCAGGAACAATAAATCCCGTATTTTTATTAGATGAAATTGATAAATTAACTAGTGATTATCGTGGAGATCCTGCGAGTGCAATGCTTGAAGTATTAGATGCTGAACAAAATCAATTCTTTAGTGATAACTATTTAGAAGAACCATATGATTTAAGTAAAGTTTTCTTTATTGCTACCGCAAACTATTTAGAAAATATACCTCCTGCTTTAAGAGATAGATTAGAAATAGTAGAATTAAGTAGTTATACTGAATTTGAAAAATTTGAAATTGCGAAACAACATTTAATTGATAAGCAATTACAAATTCATGGTTTATCAAAGTGTGATTTTAGTTTATCAGATGAAGCATTATGGTTATTAATTAGAGAATACACTAGAGAAGCTGGTGTTCGTGAATTAGAAAGATATATTGGTACACTAATTAGAAAAGCAATTAAAACTATATTATTAGATAAAACAACTCCTATTGTTATTGATCAAAATAATTTATCAATGTGGATTGGAAAACCTAGATATTCATTTACTAAATTAGACGCTGAAGATCAAGTTGGTTTAGTTACAGGACTTGCTTATACTCAATATGGTGGGGATACTTTACCAATCGAAGCAACTTGTTATAAAGGTGATGGTAGATTATTATTAACAGGAAAACTTGGAGATGTGATGAAAGAAAGTGGACAAGCTGCTTTAAGTTATGTAAAGAATAACGCTGAAAAATTTGGAATTAATGTGGATTTATTTAAAACAAATGATATCCATATTCATGTTCCAGAAGGTGCAGTTCCTAAAGATGGACCATCTGCGGGTGTTGCTTTAACAACTGCCATTGTCTCTTTATTAACAAAACGTAAAGTAGATCATACTTTAGGTATGACAGGAGAAATAACTTTACGTGGAAAAGTTCTTCCTATTGGTGGATTAAGAGAAAAAAGTATTGCTGCTCATAGAAGTGGATTAAAGAAAATA
>JAEIGA010020275.1_pt1 | contig 10137 bp, 7 predicted proteins | sample 9270691 | NCBI WGS metagenome assembly JAEIGA01 (sample SAMN17057246, study PRJNA624740) | gut metagenome | biome: biome; isolation source: fecal sample | host: Bos grunniens | place: China: Xizang | collected 2019
GGGGGGCTACCAGACCAACGATAACAGTAACCACAATGGGGAACAGGATCTTAGTCAGCTTGGAAACGGGCTTGCCCTTATACTGCATCCGGATCTTCCGCTCAGCCTTGGTGGTGCAAAGCTTGATGATGGGAGGCTGGATCAGGGGAACCAGCGCCATGTAGGAGTATGCTGCCACCATAATAGCGCCCAAGTACTTACTACTCAACTCCGTTGCCACGAAAATAGAAGTAGGGCCGTCAGCAGCACCGATGATGGAGATGGAAGCCGCGTCCCGCAAATCGTAACCCAGCAGAGAGGCCAGTGCCAGAGTGAAGAAAATGCCAAACTGGGCCGCCGCGCCAAAAATCATCAGCTTGGGATTAGACAGCAGTGGGGTAAAATCGATCATAGCGCCGATGCCGATAAACAGCATCAAGGGAAACAGTTCCGCGCCTTCGATGCCGATGGAGAACAGCGTATCCAGTACATGCTGAATACCGGTACCTTCAACGGCGATGGGCAGATTGACGAGAATCGCACCGAAGCCCATGGGCAGTAGCAACGTGGGTTCCATTTCCTTGGCGATAGCCAAATAAATCAGCACACCACCAATTGCCCACATCACCAGCATCTGCCAGGTAATGTAGGAAAAGTTTTGAATTAATACGTCCATATAGAATCCTCCAAAAAAGATTTACCTCACCCATTATATGGGTGAGGCAGTAAAGTTAGGGTAAATTTTATTTATTTTTGGTAAAGATACAGCGAAGATTATTCCTGGTTCTCCAGCATTCGGTAGCCCACGCCCAGTTCATTAATAATATAACGGTTTTCTCCCGGTTTGCTACCCAGCTTTTTCCGAATATTCGCCATATTGACTTGAAGTTTCTTGATGCTTCCTTCATCCATTGCGCCCCAAATGGTACTAACGATGGTCGCATATGTCAAAACCTTTCCCGTTTGCTGGCTTAGCAGGGATAGAATATTAAACTCTGTCTGGGTCACATGTATGATCCGCCCCGCCACAGAAACCTGTCTGCGGTCATAGTCGATCTCCAAGTCCCCTAAAGTAAATACACTGCCGGGAATCGCCGCCTGCAGATTCATGCGGTTGATCCGCAGGGACGCACGGACACGCGCCAGCAATTCTGCCGTACCAAAGGGTTTTGTGATGTAATCGTTGGCACCCAGGTCCAAGGCAGACACCTTATCTTTTTCTTCCGTTCTTGCCGACAGAACGATGATTGGAATCATGCTGCTGCGGCGGGTAATGCGGATGAACTCTTCGCCGTCCATATCCGGCAAACCCAGATCCAGCACCACCAAATCCGGTACGTGAGAAGAAAGCATCAGAATACCCTGCTGGCATCGTTGAGCAGTCAGCACCTGATATCCGTTGGTATCCAGCACCGTTTGGATCATACTTAGAATATTGCGGTCATCCTCCACAACGAGGATTTTGAATTTATTATTCGACATCGCCTAACTCCTCCATTTCCAGGGAAAAACTGAATACCGCGCCACCATTGGGCCGATTTCCGGCTTTCAGCTCACCACCATGGGCTTTGATGATGGTTCTGCACACGCTCAGACCAATCCCCATATTGCTGCGGGTAGAATCCGCCGGCGTTTCACTGCCCAAAAGTCCGGTGAAAAGATGTGACATTTTGGCATCCGGGATTCCGCAGCCATCATCTTCCACCATAAAAACAGCGCTTTTGTTTTGAATTCCAACACGGAGCCATAAGTTCCGCATTCCCTGAGCATGGAACACCGCGTTTTCCAACAGATTCATCAGCACCTGCTCGATCAGCACCGGGTCCATGGGGATGCTGACAAAGTCCTCCGGTATTTCTACCTGGACTGTTTGATTCGGATAATGTTTATGGAACTTCACCAAAAGTGTATCGATCAATTCCTCCAGCACAACACCGTGCTTGGATAAGCGCACCTTATCCGCATCCACCCGGGTAACAGACAGCAGATTTTCCACCATGCGGTTCAGCCACAGAGAGTCCTCCTGCATATCTGCCAGCAGTTTTTTCTGCCTTTCCCGGGGAATATTGTCGAAATTCTCGATCATAGCAGAGCAAGAACCGTAGATAGAAGTCAACGGTGTGCGCAGATCGTGAGATACCGCCCGGAGGAGATTGCCCCGCATCCGTTCGGTTTCCGCCTCTGCTTTCAGTTTCTCCTGCATCTTCAGCCGTGTAGTCAACGCACCGGTCATGGTAGAAACGATCAACATGACCACCGCAGATGAAATACACTCCGGAGAGATCAGATCAAGTTCCCAGTAAGGATAGGTAAATGCCCAGTTCACCGCCAACACACTGATCAAACTGGCAACAATGCCAAAGCCATAGCCTTGGGTACGCCAGGACACCAGGAACACACCCAACACAAAAATCATAGGGGTCAGCGTTTTTGTGTTAAAACGTGCCACAAGAAACAGATTTACCAAAAAAACCGAACCCAGCGTAATTGCAGTAAACAGGCTGTCGGTAATAATATGTTTTTCCTTTGCCATCTCGTCACCTCCAACACTCCACTTAATATCATTATAACATTCATTTCACGAAAAAGCACCCCCTTACCTCCGCAACTGGCTATCCCTCGACTAAGAAACAGCAAAAGTTGAACAAAAAGCACCGACCGGACAATACCGGGCGGTGCTTTCCATATTCTGCGCAAGCTTAGCGCTGCAAAGTTTCCGTTACGGTCCAGCCGCAAGCTTCAATGGCTGTTTTAAACTGCTGATACAACTGGTTCGGACCGATGAGGCACAGTACCATATCGCCCTTCTGGGCAACCATTGCATTGTCCGCAAGCACACAAACCCAGCGGTAAAAATCAACATTTGCCTTAAAATCCTGCACCAACGCATCCTTATCGGCAGACGGATCCAGTTTTGCGATAGCCATGGAGAAAGGATCGGTCATCATCATGGCGTTAAACTTGGTACCGGTCAAGATTCCCTCTGTTTGGGTAAGGCCCATATTCCACCCAAAATTCTCATCCATCGGTACATCCATGATCACATAGGCATCAGCGTGCGCGAGGTTAGCTGCCTCAATGATCTGCTCGATCTCCGGCAGCACCTGCTCATCCACATTGCCTTCCATCATGGGGCGAGGCACATATACCGGAAGATGGGCAACCAGCTTCTCAAAATAGTCTTCCAAAACATCGTAGCAATCGTAGAACTCCTGGGGAATGCATCCGCTGAAACTTGCACTCAGGTAGCTCTCATCCGCATAAGTAACATACACAGATGCGGAAGCCAGGCCGTCCTCGTATAAATTCTGACCGTCCAGTGCCTTAAAGCCTGCGTTTTCCACTTCGGCTGTAATGTTATGCAGCACAGCAGGATCGAATGTTCCCACTTTCTTCACATCACCAACATATTCTACATAGGCACCGCCGGCTTCGTCATCATAGGCACAAAGGGAACGATAACTTCCGTCTTCTTCGTAAATGCTGATCTGCACATAAGCAGCCGGGTTTTCAACCGTTATCTCAGGAAGCGCATAGGATGCCTCTGTGGCATTGGCGGTCTGCTCCGTTGATGCGGTGGGGGTCTCACCGGAATCGGCCGGTTCCGCTTTGCACCCAGCGCAGTAAAGCACCAGCGCAATGATAATCATCCATACTATAAATCTTTTCATTGTATTCTCCTTTTGCCTTTCTAACAGACTCGCTTACCGTTTATGCCGTATGCGGGCAATGATATCATCCTGCAAACTCTGATTCAGATTCACGAATCTTGCGCTGTAGCCGCCTACCCGCACCATCAGATGCCCGTATCTTTCCGGATGTTTCTTTGCTTCGATCAGTTCTTCCACCGGTGTGGTATTGCCCTGGAAAATTTGACCGCCGTTTTCGATAAATGTCTTGATCAAAGCTTTCAGCACTGCGGGTGTCGCGATGCTGCTGTCCAGATCCCACATGCTGGACGCGCCACCGCTAAAACATTCAAAAGGCATTTTGCCGCAGGAGTTGATGGCTGCGGTAACACCTTCGGTCATAGACGACGACTGAGGGGTCACACCGTGAGCAACGCCCTCGCCCATGCTTCTGCCATCTGGAGAAGCACCCAATATTCTTGTTGCCTCAGGTGACCACACAAAAGTCAAGATCACGGGTTTGCCCTTGCCGCCGAAGCGGGTGGTATAGCTTGCGTACATGTTGGAAAAATCCACCATGACCTGTCTTGCCAGCGCATCCGCTTCTTCATTGTCCATGCCATACTTGGGGATCCGGCGCAGTCTTGCCTGTAGACCCTCATATCCCTTAAAGTTCACCTTCAGCGCACTGATCATCTCGTCCGCCGTACAGATTTTATCTTCAAATACCGCCTTTTTGATGGCGAAGAGCCCATCTGCTACATTGGGAAGAGCCAGGTGCGTACCACCGTAATCATGATATTTCGCACCGCCTCCGTGCATATTTCTGCCCCGCTCCAGGCAGTTGTCGATCATGCTGGAGATGAGGTACGAGGGTCTGTTCTTCTGTGCGTATTCGCTGTAGATGTCCTGCTCGTGCAGATAAATCTTCGTAAGTCTGTCCGCTTCCGCAATAAAATCGTTGTAAAATGCCTCAAAATTATCGTAGGCCGTCAGGGAACCATTGGCTTTGAATCCTTCCACCCGCTTTCCTGTTCGCAGACAGGTGCCACCAGTAACCATCAGTTCCAGCATTTTCGCTGTATTCTGCCAGCCGATGTAAAGATAATCCGAGGTCATGCCCTGAATACCAACTTCCATGCAGCCGCCGCAGGCATATTCCACCGCATCTTCAAAGGGTGTCCCCCGCTTCTCCAGTGCACCGATCACCGCAGGATCATAGAGGATCTGCGCCCGGTTGTTGCCGCTGGTCATATACTCAGCACAAATGTCCAGCAACTCCTCCGGCGGATTTTCAGGCAGTCTGACATAGATGGACGGATGGGTGATATTCAACTCCATAATGGATCTGACCATAATGTAGGTCAACGGATTAACAGCAGAGGAACCGTCCTTGTGGGTGCCGCCCACCACAATGGCTTCCACCCAGCCGTCTTCTTTGTGGATCCGCTCATCAATTCTCAAAAACAGCTCGTCGATCAGTTCTCGCGCTTCTTCCAGAGAACATCTACCTGCCTCCAGATCGGCCTTGAGATAAGGCCAGAGGTAATAGTCCAGTCTTCCGGGGCCATTGCCGCCGAAAGGATTCTCCCGCATGACCACGATATGCTGCATAAAGAAGGCCTGAACCGCTTCCCGGAAGGTGGTGCAAGGATAACGGGGCACTTTTTTCATCAGTTCCGCTAGTTCCTTGTTGCCCTGGCGCTCATATTCAGCAATATGCTTGTCGTTGAAATGCTGCAGTGCATCGATCAAAATGATGACACCGCTGTAAAATTCCTCCGCTTCTTTGTCCTTTGCGTTCTTTAGGGCATTTTCATACTCCGCCCGGAAACCTTCTGTGCCAAGGCGCAGGATCTTGTCAAAAAACCAGGTGATGTGACCCACAGCCGTGCCGAAGATCAGCTGGTTCTCCATCAGTTCCTGAGCCTCAGGGTATAGGCCGTGAAATACCTGATGCGCCTCTGTCAAATAGTCCAGTTCAGTGCAGAGTTCCTCCACCAGTGCTTCCTGGTTGTAGTAAACTCTTCCGCCGATGCGGTCGTCTTCATATGCCCAAACATCCTGATTTTCAATCGCAAAGGCCATGGCCCTGGCAAGTTTTTCGGCATGGGGCAAGGACGCAAACTGATCCAGCGCAGAACCATGATAGTCCCGGTAAAAATGAGAAGGTTGTCCTGCAAGTCCTCTTTCCAGGCTAACCTTTTGCAGTTTTTGTACTCTTTCAGATAACATAGCAATAACCTCGCTTTGCGAACATCTGTTGTTTCTGTTGATTTCATTTAACCATATCTTTTCCCGTTTGGCAAGTCCTTCTGCAGAAGAAAACATTTCCGCAAAATATGTTACTTTCCGTTGCTTGCTTCCCCGGTAATAGTTCGCTATAATGAACTTATCATAACCGAAAGAGGGTGGCACATGTTAAGCAAAAACATTCGTAACATGCGAATGGCCCTGGGCATTTCCCAGGACGAGCTGGCAGAGAGCCTTCATGTGGTACGGCAGACCGTATCCAAATGGGAAAAAGGACTCTCTGTACCTGATGCCGCGCTTTTACGGGAACTTGCCCGGCAGCTCAACACCACCGTGTCCGTCCTGCTGGGAAAACCGGCGAATTCTGCCGTCCCTGCTGAGCCCTCCCAGGACCTGCTGATGGGCGCTGTAGACATCGGTGGAACCAAAGTTCAAATCGGTCTTGTCACCGGAAACGGAACAATTTTGGGCGCAAAAAGTTTTGCCACCGACTCCCGGGAACAAACCGGTGAGGAAGCAGTCCATAAAATTGTCGAAGAGCTTCTCCTTCTTTGTGCGCAGGCAAATATCTCTCTGGACTCCCTATGCGGCATCGGTGTATTTTGTGCAGGACCGGTGGATACCCACAAAGGCACTGTAGAAAACCCCTACACCCTGCCTGGCTGGGAGGGTCTGCCCCTTGTCCAACTTTTGAGTGATGCCACCGGACTTCCTGTTAAACTGGAAAACGATGCCAACGGCGCTCTTCTGGGCGAAGTTTTCGCCCGAAACATTGCCCACCGGCGGGTGCTGATGGTCACCATCGGTACCGGAATCGGTGTGGCCTTTTGGGACGGAGAAGGTCTTTACCGCACCGGACGATATCACCCCGAGATGGGTCACATCATCGTCACCAGCCGGGGACCGGAATGCTACTGCGGTCACCGGGGTTGCTTTGAAAGTCTGTGTTCCGGCAAAGCTATCAACGACCGGGCACAAGCCGCAGGTTTTACCGATTTTGAAGATTTGTTGGCGCATACGCAACAAGAATCTGCCCAAGCCTTGCTGTCTGAGATCCAACAGAATTTCCAAAGCGGCATCTGGTCGCTGCGGGTGGTATTCAAACCGGACGTTTTGATCCTGGCCGGCGGTTTTGCAAAAACCTACTTCCCGATTTTACAGCAGGTCTTAACCGCACCCGGCGAAAACAGCGAGGATTTTTCCGGCCTTGCTGAGATTTTACCCGAAAGCAATGTCCCCAATGCTGCGCTGATGGGGGCATGTATGTTACCGTGGAAAAAGAAAAAAAGAAGGAGACATTCCAATGAAACAGTATAATTCCCTGAAAATCGTCATGATTGGTGCCGGCAGCTGCTGTTTTTGCCCTGCAACACTGAAGGACATTCTGTTGTCCGACCTGATCAATTCCCTTCCCCTGGAAGTTTGCCTGATGGATATTGATGCCCGGGCCTTGGATGTCAGCCTGGCCTTCGCCAAGAAAGCGGTAGATTTTGCCGGCCGCAAGCTGACCCTAACTGCCACCACAGATTTGGACGAGGCCCTGACCGGTGCTGATTTCGTCATTACCGCCATTGAAGTAGACCGCTACCACTATTGGTCCATCGATTTCCATATTCCCCGCCGTTACGGTTTCCGCCAGGTCTACGGTGAAAACGGAGGTCCCGGCGGCATGTTCCACACCCTGCGCAACCTGGGCCCCACCCTGCACATCGCCCACCGGATGGAAGCACTGTGTCCCGATGCCTGGCTGATCAACTACACCAATCCCGAGGCAAAACTGGTGGAAGCCGTTTCCAAGCTCACCTCCATCCGCGCCGTCGGTGTCTGCCACGGCTTTGAAATGGGCGTGGGACAGATCGCCAAGATTCTGGAGCGGGATATGGACAGCCTGGAAGTCACCGGCTACGGTCTGAACCATTTCGGCTGGATGACCAAGATCACCGACAAGGAAACCGGCGAGGATCTATATCCTCTGTTCCGTCAGAAGGAAGCCGAATGTCACTGGCTTGCCGAATGGGACGGTGTGGGTCTTTCCCGTATGATGCTGCGCACCTACGGTCTGTACCCCTATCCCGGCACCAACCACATCGGTGAATACATCGCCTGGAGTGACGAATTCCTGGCCAGCACCAAGATCCAGTACTTCTTTGACCCCGTTAAGGAAAAGCCCTGGGAAACCAAGAAGCCTCCCCGCTTCGTCTACGACTTCTCCTCCAACCCCACCGGCATCGAATTCTCTGAAGTAGATCCCGACAAGGAGCAGGAGTATCTGCGCAACTTCGTCATCGGTGAGCAAGGTCTGACCCGTTCCAACGAATACGGCATTCCCATCATCGAGGCCATTGCCTTCAACCTGAACCGCTTCATTCCTTCCCTGAACCTGCTTAACAAGGGTCAGATCCCCGGCATCATGGCCGATATGTGCGTGGAAGGTCCCTGCATGGTGGACGGAGATGGCATCCATCCCGTGGCTGTTGACCCCCTGCCCCCGGCTGTCACCGCCATGATCAATCAGCAGGGTGCTATTCACCAGCTGGTCATCGAAGCTTACACCGAAAAGTCCAAGAACAAGCTGCTTCAGGCTATGCTGCTGGATCCCACTGTTTCCAACTACAATAACGCAGTGGCTCTGATTGACGAAATGTTCCAGCGGGAAAAGGAAATCCTCCCCGAGCTTCACTGGTAAGGAGTTATCATGACCAATTTGATTTGGACCAGGGATTATGATGAACTGAGCCAATTAACGGCGGAGTGCATGTACCGTACAGTCACCCAGAACCCCAATGCTGTGCTAGTGCTTGCCACCGGCGGCTCTCCCCAGCTGGCCTACCGACTGTTCTGCAAAAAAATCATCCGGGATGGAATAGACCTTTCGGGTGTGACCTTTGTAAAACTGGATGAATGGCTGGGACTGTCCACCACCGACGAAGCCACCTGTGAAGTCTTCCTGAGAAGAGAACTGCTGGATCCTTTGGATATTTGTGAAAATCAGTTCCTTCATTTCGATCCGGAGGCACCGGATGCCCAGGCGGAGTGCGAGAGGTTCCAGGCAGCTTTTGATGCGCTGCCTCAGGTAGATCTGGTGATCCTGGGCATCGGCAAAAACGGGCATTTAGGACTGAACGAACCTGGTGAAAGTCTGAGCAGCAACACCCATATCATCCCCCTTTCCCCAAAGACCAAGACCCACGAAATGCTCACCCATACCAGCTCCCAGGTTACACACGGCATTACCATGGGAATGGCAGATCTTTTCCGTGGAAAAGAGATCCTGCTGCTGGCCACCGGCGCAGAAAAGACCCACCTGCTGCCTTTGCTGACCGACCGGCAAATCACGACTTTCGTTCCCTTCACCCTTCTGAAGCTGCATCCCAACTGCAATTGCATCATCGACCGGAGTTCGTTTGATGTTTCCCGCAGCAATGAAGATCTATAAACACGCACCTAAACCAGCCAAAGGGCGGCAAGGAAGAGCTTTCCTTGCCGCCCTTTTAAGACCTTATATACTCCCCACTGAAAAACCGAAATTTTCCTATGAATTATAACCGAAAAGCTGGCCAGTTTTCACTTTTTCCTTGCTTTTCGGGAACTCGTCGATTATAATCTCATTGTTTTAAACAATATCTAACAGGTTGGAAAAATATGGTAGAAATCATCACCGCAGTAAACAAACTACTCAACGACTTTATTTGGGGCATCCCCGCCATGACCTGCATTATTGGTGTAGGTCTGTACTTAGCCATCCGCACCGGTTTCCTGCATATCCGAAAATTCGGCTATGCCATGAAAAATACCATCGGCCGGATTTTTGATAAAACTTCTGCCGCGGAAGGTTCACTGACCCCCTTCCAGGCGGTATGCACCGCCCTGGCCGCCACCGTCGGTACCGGCAACATCGCCGGTGTAGCGGGCGCCATCGCCATCGGCGGCCCCGGTGCTGTGTTCTGGATGTGGATCTCCGCATTGCTGGGTATGGGCACCAAGTTTGCTGAAGTTACCCTTGCTGTCCATTTCCGGGAACGCAACGAAAAGGGCGACTATGTGGGCGGTCCCATGTACTACATCAAAAACGGCCTTGGCAAAAAGTGGATGTGGCTGGCATACCTATACGCCTTCTTTGGGGTCTGCGCCGTGTTCGGCACCGGAAATGCTACTCAGGTCAATACCATCACTGCCGCCATTAATACTGCCCTGATCAATTACAATCTGCTCAACACTGGCAGTACCGCAGGAAGCAATTTGATCATTGGCATCTTCATTTGTATTATTGTTGCAC
>JAEIGA010020276.1_pt1 | contig 10137 bp, 10 predicted proteins | sample 9270691 | NCBI WGS metagenome assembly JAEIGA01 (sample SAMN17057246, study PRJNA624740) | gut metagenome | biome: biome; isolation source: fecal sample | host: Bos grunniens | place: China: Xizang | collected 2019
AAGCTGGATGCTGTTCGCATTTGCAGGAATTGTCTTTGCGGTTGCATCCCTGCTTGTCCACCATTTGATTCTTTCCACAATCCTTGGCGTCACCTCCTTCTCATCATTCTGGAGCATTCTTGAGGTGTTCCAGCAGCGCGAGCGAGTGCGAAAGGGGTGGTTTCCACAGGGCCCTGGACATAAGAACTAAATCAAGCGAACTATGAATAACTTCAAAATACTAGTTGCCATATTATTTATGGCATCCTGCACGTTGTCATATGCTCAAGACAACAAGGCAATCAAAGGCTTTTCCGGTGGAATGATGGTTCATAGCGGATACCAGTTCGGCTGCGACAATCCATTTGACCTGAATATAAGCAGCCCCACCTTTGGAATCGGAGGTTGCGCAAAACTACATCTTTCAGAGCACTTCAGGGCAGGTTTCGAGGGATATTTCTCAACTGCACCGATAAGAAACGTTGCAGAAAGCGGCAGCCACAACAAACTCTTCTGGACAGGTCTCCTTGCAGACTGCTTTTGGCAGAAAGGCAAGTTCATACCCTACGTTGGTGCAACCCTAGGTGGTGGTATGGAGACTGCGTTCTATATGTTTGAAGGTGATAAGCATGACTGGGAACTCGAGTCCAAGACAGTCTTGCACAAGCAGCCGTTTCTTGCTATAGATCCGTATGTGGGAATTGAGTATGCCGTGGGCGAAGCTCTCAGACTGACCCTCAAGGCAGACTGGCTCCTTGCTATAAATTCAGATGGCCTGAACAGGCCGATCGGCCCCCGCGTCTACTTCGGCTTTATCTTCGCGCATTAATCAGATTTAGCTCAAGAAATAAATAAAAGGAAAGCCGTCGGGTGAAAACATTTGGTCCAAGGACCTACAAAATCATTATGGTTTGACGACTTTCCTTAATTCTACTTAAAGGAGTATCGCCAAAATAATGGCGCAGAACTCCCTACGCCAACTTCGGCCTACGACAGCCTACAGATGATAGGTCGCTCCGCGCCATAAGGAACAGAACCACCTACCGCCCTATCTGTCAGTAATAATGTCGTAGTTTAGTTGGCGACGATAGGGTTTGGATATTATGAATTGAATTATTCGATCTTTGGTGCAAAGTTATAATATTACACGATAAAAATCCGTATCTTGCAGATAAAATTTGCATCCTATGAATAGACTATTTTCTATTGCAATAATCCTTCTATGTGCAATTTCGTGCTCTGTTATTGATTCTCACAAAACTCTTCGAGACGTGGAATCCTATATTATGGAACATCCTGACAGTGCACTCTCTGTGTTGGAATCCATGAACAGGGAAGATCTGGTGACACATAGGAACAAAGCTCACCACGCACTTCTGCATGCAATGGCCCTGGACAAGAATTATATTGATGTCACTGACGATAGCATTGCTAAGGTTGCTGTTGATTACTATCAGAAGCATAGGCCCCAGCGCAATCGTGCTAGAGCCCTTTATTATATGGGTATATCCTATTACAACTGCGAAAAATATGATGAAGCAATGTTGGCTTATACAAAAGCAGAAAAGATTGCATTGAATTGCGATAGTCTGTATTTAGGAATGATCTATTCAGCAAAGTCATATACATATAATTGCACTTATAATTCATTTCAAGAATTATTGTATGCTCAAAAAGCGTACAAAATATTTTCTTCAATAAAAGCAGAACAATACTTACGTATAGCGCAATATAGATTGGCAGTATCATATCACAATAATGATGATTATAATAATGCAATACATATATATGATGGATTAATTAAACAATTCGATCTGGTTGACTCTTTCTATATCTCGTGTCTACTAGGGAAAGCTCACTCAATGATTGAACTTGATGATGTTGATTATAAGGCAGTTGAAAGAATTTTTAGAAGGTCTCAGGATGAATATAATGCTGAATTAGAGGAAAAAGACTATTGGGCATGGATCTATTCATTATATCGGATAGGGAATATTAAAGAGGCAAATCAGAAAATCAATGAACTCAAAATATCAGACGAGTTTACTGCAAATTTTTGGAAAGCAAGAATTGCTGCATATTTGAATGACTATAAAGCAGTATACGAGTATGATAATCTCACTGTTCAACGACAGGATGAAATAGTAGAGGAGCTTTTGAAAGAGTCGTTAGCTACATATCAAAGTGATTATCATCAGTCAAAGATGGAGTTAGCAGAGTATAAAGTATATATACGAAATCTTCAGTTAATAGCTATCATTGTTTTAGCAATTCTAGTGTTGATTGTTTTTTATTTATTAGTCAAGCAGTATATCATTCGCCAGCAGGAGGAAAAGAATAAACTTTTAGAGTATGCAGAAGAAATAAAACGTCAGTTGGAAGAAGCTGAAAAGAATGACTATTCTGAATTGAAGAAAAGATTTCTGTCTTTATACAAGTCTCGTTTTGAAACAATAGGAATGCTATCTGATCAATATCATCAATCAGAAGGTCGCGTTGATATTGAATCTGTGATTTATAAGAAAGTTGTAGTATTAATAAATGAAATTAAGAATGACTCAGAAAACCGTATCGCATTTGAGCGAATGCTAGATAATGATTTGGACATGATAATGACTCGACTCCGTACTGAGATGCCCAAAATGAAGGAACTGGACTATGCTATATTCAGTTATTTAATCGTGGGTTTTGATGCGACTACGATCTCTCGTCTACTTGATATTTCTGTCAATAATGTTTATGCACATAAACGTCGTATCAGAGTCAAGATAGAGGATAAACAACCAGAGCATGCAAATCAGTTCCTTGAGATGTTGTCCTGATAGTTTGAATAACCACAATATAACCCCATTGATTATCAATACTTTATAAAAAGTGTAAGAAATTAAATCTTACACTTTTTGTATTTTGTTGATAGTCAATCGTTTAATGAAGGTTATTTTCTGTTTTTGTAAGATATTAGTTGGTGCTTTTTTGAGATCTTTTGTTTATGTAGCCATAACTTTGTTGCGCAAACATTTAATTCTAAACAAAATCATTATGGTTAAAAAACTTATTTCAATCCTATTGGCGCTTGCAGCCATGTGCAGTACGATGCCGATGCGCGGTGACTCTCCACCAGAAAGATCACATGAGATTCCGGTTAAGAAGTCAGACAAAACAAATCAGATTAGAAGCCTCTGCGAAATTCAAGCATATTATAATGGTATGCTCTCAACAGTTTGCTCATCTGTTGCTTCTGACCTCGGAGAGATCGATGTCACTGTTACTAACTGCACGACCGGAGAATTTTGGGAAGACACCTTCAATTCTTCTCTTACCTCTCTCCACCTTCTTCAAATTTCTAGCACTTCTGGTTTTTATGAGGTTACTTATACCACAAGTTGCGGAAACCTCTATGAAGGCTCTTTTGTAATTTATTAAAACTAAAATGTATACTGAAATGAAAAAAGTATTAATATCATTGGTAATAGCTGTACTAGCCTCAGTTGCCTCCATAAATTCAGCAGTTGCACAAATAAAGTATAACTCAGATGGTCTTCTGATTGGAAATATTTCTCAGCGACATTCATATTATGATATTACAGCAGCTGCGTCAGGTATGTATTTTAAACCCAATGCAAATCTTTTTCTTCAACTAGATGTTGTTGGTGCAGGAGGGCCTAGAATTGCAGGACATAGTAATCGAGTGAACTTTTATAATGTTGACACAAAGGTTTATAATTCGATTGCTGTAAGTCAGGTGTTTAATTATTCTGATGCTCGTGCAAAAACAGGAATACAGAATTTTAATCAGGGAATGAATGTGATTAAGCAACTTCGTCCTGTGTCGTATAATTTTATAGGTGAGCAAAGAAGACAGGCAAGATCAAACCAATATACAGGAGCAAATGCTGAAATTGGACTTCTTGCGCAGGAACTGGAAGAGGTGCTGCCAAACTTGGTGTTCACCGATGAGGAAGGTAGAAAGCACGTTGATTATATTTCTTTGATTCCGGTTTTAATCGATGCTGTACAATCTCTTCAGCAGGAGGTGGATGCTCTTAAGTCGAGGCAACATAATAAATAATACGTTTGATTATGAAAAGATTCAATAAAGCGGCGCCAATCTTGTTGCTTTCTTGTGTTGCTTTATTTTCTTGCGTTGATGAACCCGTGCAAATAGAGGAAGAGAACCTTGTCTATCAGATTCCTCAGACGAATAAAGTTCTTACGCGTTCAACTTCACTGGAAACATATGAAACACTACCTAATCCTTATGCATTGGATGTGATGCAGCAAGTGTATGATATATATAGTGAAAGTCCAGTAACTTTACAACCAACTGATCTATATGTCAAGTTTATGCCGAAAGACAGCTTGGAACTACATACTCTCAAATATGATTGTGACCTTGAACTCTTTGATTATCCTCTTGATATAGAGCTTGCAGAAGGGGAAGAGTATATTAATTATGATCTACCGGAAACAGACTTAGTATGGCTTTACACAACTGTGTCCCCAGATTATGTTTTTCCTCAAGGAATATCGTATGAGATATTGGAGGAATGCTATATACCAGAAGATGGTGAAACTGTTGGAATCCCAACAAAAGCGGGTGAGGTAAATGTGGAGGATGCTGCTTTTGCTCTGGTAGGATATGATGAGATTCCATCAATAGATACTCGCTCTGTTGTTCGTCCTAGTGGCACATTTACAGTGGAAGATAATACCTATAACCTATCTGTTCCCCTTAAAGGAGTCAAAGTGAGATGCCATAGATTAGTCAAATGGGCTAAGGCATATACTGACGAAAATGGAAAATATTCTGTAGATAAGTCTTTTAGATATAAACCGTATTACGAAATAGTTTTTGACAATGTGAAGGGATTTGATGTTTGGAGATTTGGTGGTGGGATAGGATGCGCTAAACACCCTTTGCATAAACGAGAGAGAGAGGGATATACGTGTGAGATAACAACGGATTCCATTTCATGGGAATGGGCTGTAATTAATAATTCGGCTTATGAGTATTATCAAATGTGTGAAACTGGTGGTATCGCAAAGCCTCCCATTGACCTTAAAATATTAAATTTCCGATATGGGTCATCCGCCCCGATGATTAGAAGAATACAAAAGCCTAACGAAAGAGAGTTGATTGACTTCTATGTAAATAAGTATATATATGAGAATTTCGGAATAGATATTAATCTTGATGTATCACTTATTCATGAAACGATAAATTCTGTCCTACCTGATATTACAATCAATACATCAGGTCTTAGCTATGCAGGTATTTACAATGTAGTAAATCACGAACTTGCACATGCGAGCCACTTCAGTGTGGTAGGGACTAGCTATTGGACTCGATATGTTAATCATATAATCCAAAATGGTGGCTATGGTAATGGGGCAGGAATAGATTCGCAGTTGTGTGCAGTTGGTGAAATGTGGGGTTATTATATGGGATACGCAAGAACAAAAAGACGATATCCTTCAATTGAACGTGGAGTAAAGTCCGTAGACGAGTGGATATATCCGCAAAAATTTTGGACGATTGATTCATTAGATATTTTGCTTCCATTTCAAATATTTGATTGTCTATCACCTGAAGTGGACACATATGATGAACTTGTGGATAGAATATATACACTCTACCCAGACAAAGTGTTGCAAATAGAAGCAATTTTAAATGATCATCCGCCATTAAATCATAGTGTTAGAGTACCAGGTTATGATACTGTAATCTCCAATATTGTATACTCTTGTCCCTTTGATATAAAAGGGGATAGAATTGCAATCCAAAATGCTTCTGTGTCTAATGGAGCAACGCTGACTATAGAAGCGGAAACATCAGTAACAATTATAGGGCCTTTTGTCGTTGAAAAAGAGGCCTCATTGACAATCAACCTTGGTAATTATGAATAATAGATTACCTTTGTTTGCATCACCCCGACACTAATTAATATTTATATTATGAAGCTAAAACACTTTGTTGCAATCGCATGCATTATGCCTTTTGTCACATCTTGTATTTTGGATAGCTATAGAGGAATTTATGGCGAGGACGAACCGCTTAGGCTTGTAGATGATAGTGCAGAAGAGGTTAATAAAGTTAGTCTTACAAGGTGGGATAAGACTAAGTGTTATATTCTCGGAGGCATGGGGGCTAATTACGAAGTTGAGGTTCAAGATACAAGCCTATTGTCCTGCTCTATACACCGAAAAACTACTGGACGGCTTCAACATGCCGACCGGTCCTCGTCTCTACTTCAGTTGCATATTCGCGCATTAATGGCCGTTTATGAGGACTATACCGCAACAAAATAAATACTGATTGCATCTTTGTACAATACCTATATAATTGAATACTTATGATAAGAATATTTACCGCACTCATTGTTGGACTTTTGCTGTTCACATCATGTGACAAGAGTCATGAATCTGACCTTTATGGAAAGGACAAGCCGCTTAAGGTTATGGATAAAGAGGGGAATGTAGTCAATCAGGTATATACCTCAAGATGGGCGAGTATCCTTGATTGTTATGTAGCAGGAGGAATGGGTGAGAATTATTCTATTGAAGTTGCAGATACTAGTGTTTTGAGGATCATTTTCAATAAGAATACTCCTTCTGCACTTGGTTTTATAAAGCATAAGCCACACGAACTGCTTATAAGGGCCAAGAAAATAGGTACGACTGATATCAGCATAACAGATACCGATATTAATCAGACCATTCATCTTCAAGTTGATGCTATTGATGCGTATTCTCCAGTGCAAATCAAGGAGTCTACTGTGGAGGGTTATGATGAGAACATGCTGCTTGCATTCCGTATAAGCGAAAGCAATGAGTATCGTGTTCTGACAAAAAATGGTAAGGAGTATATTACCTCAGAGGTCGGCACATATAAGTTTGGCAATTGGAATGATGGCTCTCCTTCAGATTGGGAAGTTACTCTCACATGTGGAGATAAACATACAGTATGGAGCATTACTGATGCAGACAATAATAAAGACGGCCATAAACATTATTTGTCTGATGTGATGAGGGGACTGTACTTCCAGTATCAAGTTTTGACAAAGTTTCAGCCTTCATATTATTATCCCGTTCTGTTCCGCTTTACAGACACCTCCAATCCTGACAGAACCTTTATAACTGGCCCAGCTGGTGACAACTTCGCCTACCCATTTGAATAGTACAATGAAATATATATAAAAACCCCAACAGGCAGTGAAGCCCATTGGGGTTTTATATCTTTGTAAAGATTATTTCCTGCGCTTTCTGGCGTATTTCTTTCTGCGGTAGGCCTTGCGGGTGTATTTGATGATAACGAGCGTTATAAGGCCTGCAAACACCAAGAATATCAGGATGTAGGTCCATGCAGATGCATTTGCTCCTTTAACTCGTGACCACATCTTCAGGAGGTCCTCTGTGGCTCCGTCGTGCATGATTCCGCAATGACTGATGGTTTCCGCAGATGGGTACATGATCGGGTTGACATGCACACTTTCTGCGCCCTCACCGAAGAAATAGCTCGCGTCTGTAGCATCATATTCCTCCTCGTCCGACATGCTCTCAAGAATGGCGTCTCCGCCGACAACGCTCACGTATCCGGTCATGTCCATATTACGCAGAGCATTCTCCTGCATACACATGAAATTGATGAAATAGCTTGCAGCTTTCACGTTGCGGGCATATTTCGGGATTACCCAGCCGTCAAACCATACGACGCTGCCTTCCTGAGGAATGTTGTATTTCAATTCAACTCCCATCTCTGCGGCTTCGTCGATAGCCCATTGTGCATCTCCGCTCCATGAAAGATTGAGCCATGCGAGCTCCTTGGTCATCTGCTCCTTGCCGAAATCGGCCTCCCAACCGGCCACGTTCTCCTTGAACGAATTTATGTAGTTCTCAACCAATGCAAGGGATTCTGGTGATATGTCGGAAGTCAGGGTCCTGATGTCCTTTTCTCCAGCATCAAGGGCCTCTCTGTTAAGTCCGATCAGAAGGGATGTGTATACGTCGCGGAAAGCATCCTTCATGAGAAGTTTGCCCTTATAGGCAGGATTCTGAAGCACCTTCCAGCTCTTGGCATCCTCATCTGAGACATATTTCGGATTGTAGATCATGCCGACAGTTCCCCACATATATCCCACAGCATAGTCGTTGGCGTTCTTGCCGTTGCCCTGAATGAGATCGAACTGGTCAACGATATAAGGAGCTATATTTTCAAGATAGTTAGGGGTGTTTCCGAAGTCCTTGTTGATCGGCAGAAGGAGATCGCTGCGCAGCATGCGCTCTATGATATAGTCTGAAGGACATACCACATCATAGTCTTCATGACCAAGCTCAATCTTAGAGAGCATGGTCTCATTGATATCGAATGTCTGATATATGATTTCAACCTCTTCACCGGTCTGATCGAAGTACCAGTCCTCGAAATCTTCGAGAAGTTCTTCATCTATGTAATCGGCCCAGTTGTAGACCTTAAGGATCTTATTTCTGTCTTCGGAGCAGCCCCAGAGCATGATGATGGCTGCAAATAATACGAATAGTCTCTTCATCTTAGTTTGCTGCATTTTTAGCGGCGCGCGCCTTTCTGAGGTTAATGATGATCAACAGGAACAGGATTCCGAGGAAGAGTATTGTGATCATCGGGCGGAGCTCCGGAGTAAGACCTCCCTTGCGGGCATCAGTGTAGATATATGTTGAAAGCGTGTCAAGACCCACTGTTCCGCGAGTGAAGAATGTCACGGCGAAATCGTCGAGAGACATTGTGAACGCAAGGATGAAACCTGAGATCATTCCTGGCTTGAGCATCGGCAGAAGCACCTTACGGAGTGCCTGGAATGGAGTGGCTCCAAGGTCGAGGGCCGCTTCATATATGTTCGGATTCATCTGAGTCAGTCTTGGAAGCACACTCAGAACCACATAAGGCGTGCAGAATGTGATGTGGGCAAGTACCACAGTCACATATCCTTGACTGATGTGGAGGAATACGAAGAGAAGGAAGAGAGAAACACCGGTGATGATGTCCGGATTGAGCATCGGAATGTTGTTCATGAAGGTGATGGCCTGCTTGCCCTTGCCCTTCATGTTGTGGATTCCGATGGCAGCGATGGTGCCGATAATGGTGGATACCGAAGCTGCTATCAAGGCAATGATGAGGGTGTTCTGAATGGCCTGCATCAACGAGTTGCCTCCAGCCATATCGCCGGAGAACAGATTAGAATATAACTTGGTTGAGAAACCCGTCCAGTTTCCCAGAACCTTGCTTTCTGTGAAAGAGAATACTGAAATGAAGACGATCGGAGCATAAAGCACGATCAGCAGTATCCATATATAGCATTGCGCAAAAAACTTCTTCATTACACCATCCCTCCACTGACTTCTTTCTTATTGTCCTGCAATAAGCTGGTTATACCGATGATTACGAGCATCACAAGCGACAAGGCTGCACCGTAGTTCCACTGGGATGAGTTGATGTTCTCCTGGATGATGGTACCGAAGAGCTTTATCTTGTTGTTTGTGAGGAATTCTGAGATGGCGAATGTGCTGACAGTCGGCATGAATACCATCATCACACCGCTGATGATACCTGGCATTGAAAGCGGAACCTGCACCTTCCAGAACACCTGCCAAGGAGTTGCACCAAGATCTGCCGCAGCCTCAGCGTATGATTTGTCCATCTTATCAAGAATGTTATAGATAGGATAAATCATGAACGGAAGATAGTCATATACCATACCGACGATAAGTGTGCCTTTTCCAAGCTGGATGCCGAGCATGTGGAAGAGCTCTGCAGTTGCGAGGGTTCTCATGAGGGCATTGATCCACATCGGAAGAATGAAGAGCACGATTGTGACCGCGCTTTTATTGAGATTCTTGTTGGCCAGGATCCATGCGGCAGGGTAGCCGAGGAGGATACATATAGCCGTATTTTCAATCGCTACCTCAAGAGAGAGAGCGAAGGTCTCGATTGCGTCAGTGTCTGTGAAGAACTTGACGAAGTTTGCAAATGTGAAGTGACCGCTGCCATCCTGAAATGCGTATAGAATGATCAGGATGAGCGGCAACGCGACAAACAACACCAAGAATATCGCGTATGGCAGAGCCCATGTACTTCTTTTATTCATTGGCCTTAAATATCTTGATGTCCTTTGGAGCTATGTTAAT
>JAEIGA010020277.1_pt1 | contig 10137 bp, 19 predicted proteins | sample 9270691 | NCBI WGS metagenome assembly JAEIGA01 (sample SAMN17057246, study PRJNA624740) | gut metagenome | biome: biome; isolation source: fecal sample | host: Bos grunniens | place: China: Xizang | collected 2019
ACAGTCTTTCGCAGACTTTTTAAAGGAATGCGAAGAATGGGATGATGTTGAACGCGAAGATGCAAACGACGATGAAGACGTTGATGCTCTTCTTCGAGACCTTTTTGGTGTAGAGGAGGATGACAAGAATGAGTAAGGTTGTCATGAATCTTGTATTTTCTGTCAATCACAAGCCTCTCAGCGTATTTATTACGTTCCAGAAGCAAACTCATAGCGATTATCTCAAAGATATTGCCAATGAGGCAGAATTGCTTATCCGCAAGAAGCATCCCGAATATGGTCCTCTTGTTGATTGGACTTATCATGGTCATGAAAACGATATCGTATTCATGGATGATGAGCCGGAATATTGCGATAAGTGCATGAATGCATTTGTCGAACCTGAGTTGGAACCCGATTATGACTTTGCGTCTCGCTCGATCGGTGATTCCAGTAAAGGATATCGTATGATGCTCAATACTGGTGCACGTCGCAAAACGCACATCTCTCTTGAAAGATGGAACGAAAACCATCAGCAATGGGAAACCGAGGGTATTTATGTACCCAAGTATTGTCCTGAATGTGGCAGAAAACTCAAAGAGAATGCGGGAGGAGGTTCTGGTATTTATATCGAATGCCAGGAATAAAGATGAGAATCAATCTTTGTAAAACCAAACGCATTTTTAGAGGATTCTGCAAAACTAATGAGGGTAATGAATTCATTACCCTCAATGGTGAAACCGTTAGAGGCAAATGGGTATATGGTGCACCCATTACGAAATGGGATCCTTATATGCCCGGAATCAGCCAGACATTTATCATTAGTGATAATAATAAAACCGGCGTCGCAGATTGGCATCTTGTTATTTGGGAAACTGTTGGTATGTATACTGGAGTAAAAACTTTCTATGAAGACGATATTGTCGAATTTGAAGGTAAACTCGGAATCATCCAGTATGAAAATGGTAGCATGTTTGTTCACTTTGTTGAAGGTGGACATGAACCGACTTTCGCCATGATGGTTGAGGAATATGAGGATATTCATGTTGTAGCAAATATATGGAATCCCAATGGTATTCTTTCCATTGAGATTGAGTGAGGTGATAATATGTTAAATCATCTTGAACACGATCTCATTGCTACTTATGAGGAACTTCATCGTTTCCCAGAATCCCATTGCATTATGGAATACTTTGGCGATATGAGTATGCATGTTGTCAAAGATAACGTACCTAATGAAAAAGTTATTCAAAGACTTAACGAGGCACTGGATGAAATTCAGTTGACTCGCGAGCAATTTAATGCAATTGCTGATGAAGAAAGATTCATTTTTAGAATCAACATCATCGATTATTTCAGAAAAAACTCAAAAATTTTTCAATAAGAAAGGAATACAAAACCATGAAAAAGGATAAGAAGACTCCCGAAACTCACTTGACTATGAGAATCTGCTCTTGTGGCAGAATTCACTTTTATGATGCACAACGCGTATATGATGCAGTAGATAATAACAAAGAAGTTTTGTTTATTTGCGGCGGATGTGGACGTGCAACTCGAATGGGTGGCGATGATGTAACCGGTTTTTACGGTGACGAAATTTGCTATTCTATGTATAGTCAGGAGGTTGATAAGGATACCACTTGGACCGAAGATGCATTTAAGGAAACAAAAGAACATAAAGCTTTTACCGAGATCATTTATAGTCCCGGAAAGAAGGTTATGATGATGACCGGATATTATGCTAAGTGTTTTAGTAACGATACGTTTGAAGATACTTGGTATCCCGATTTTTGGAAGCTTGAACAGCCTGGTGTTACTATGAAGGAAGTGTTCGAGTTTATCGAAGAAAATCGCACTAAGCGTAAGCAAGTTAATATCAATTGGCTTCTCAGAGACCTTACAGAAGAAGAAGCAAAGCTTCTTCACGCTGCCTATTATGTAAAGGGCATCGATTGGGACAAAACTAAATATGGACCTCAGAAGTTCTAATATTATGGCCATCTCTTCATGGGGTGGCCTTTTGTTATATTATCATATAAAAACAATAAGCAGCCAATTTTGGCTGCTTAATTTTGTTTATTTACCGTTGCAAGTGCCTTGGGAACATCCACTGGCCTTCAAAACGGTTGCTTTATTCAATTCAGGTTTCTTATACATAACACAAGACCTCCAAAAATTGATTGAGATTACTCTCTATATATTGTATAAATGTATGTTGAAATTTACAAAAAATTTTTATCTAACCAAAGATGCAATTTTCTTTGCAGATGACGAGCACCCATATAAATCACCATCTTCAAGCAAAGCCATACCTGGGCATCTAAGACATTTATTTTTATAAGTACATTTTTGACAAGGCATTAATGGTTTAACAGCATTTTCTCTCCATTGTAATAATGTTGGAGAATTATTCCATACGTCTACCAAATTATCTGTAAATATATTTCCGCATTCCAAGAAAAGAGAATTGCATGGCCAAATTGCACCATCATAATTAACGGATATACTATTGAAGCCGGCACCGCAGGGAATTCCTTCTTTGTCGAAAGTTAATGCTTCATCTCGGTATTTTTCTTGAAGATATCTTGTTTCATTAACAATGGTACACAAATCGGATTGGATACCAAGATCGCATGGTGATGTATCTCCATCACTTTTAGAAAAAATGGTTGTTGTTGACATAAAATTAAAACCATTTGCTTCTGCAAATTTTTCAACGTCTTTATACGCATATTTGTTGACTTCCATTAAAGGTGTCTTTACAGTTACTGGGATCCCATATTGTTTCAAAAGCATAATGGAGTTCTTCGTTTTTTGACAAGATCCAGGAAGAAGAGTTATTGTATCATGAATTCCATCGTCCATAGAAAACAATGTAGTTGAAAATTCTGCGATTCCAAGGTCATGTAATTTTTTAATTTTTGATTCATCCAACATTGAAGCATTACTCATTAAAAACACTCTTAGCCCCTTTGACTTTGCATACTGGATGATATCAAATATATCTTTGCGTACAAAAATTTCTCCACCTGTTAATGTAACATTCAATGCACCAAGTTCACGAGCTTCATCGATGGTCTTTTTAACAATATCAAAGGGAAGTCCATAATTTTTATGTTCAGGAATATAACAGTGAATACAGTTTTGATTACACGATGATAACAAAACAATTAAAACATTAAAAAGCTTGTTTTGTTTTTTACAATAATCTGAAAGAAAATTAATATCAATTATACTCATGCAATCACCTCCAACAAACCATTTGCAATTAAATCATTAACAAACGCATTGACATCATTTTTAACGACATCTACATCTACAACATATGCATTAACAATATGTTGTAAGATAGCTTCATGCGAATATCCATTTGCAATGAGTTTCCAAATAACAATAGAAACATCGGTCAGTATAAAAGTTCTGCGATTAACATCGTCAAAAATATATAAAACATTATCATATATTTGCCAAGCAATTGTTGAATTAATTTTGTACATGAAACTAACTCCTATAATGGATTCCAATGCCTATTAAAGCACTCGGTTTTATATATTATAGTTAATCTTTCATATTGTGCTTGGTTAGTTTTGTCTAACCATATAAGTTTGAAAAAACTTAAAATCATTATTTGTATTTATAAGTTGTTTTTTATATAATATATCAACATATTTTGTCATTTTGACATTTTATGAAAGGGAAAGAAAATGTGGAAGGGAGGAAATTCGCATGTCGAATAAAAACCGCATGTTACCTTTTGGTTGGCAAGCCATTCTTTTATCCTAATTTTTCTTTTTGTTTTTAAATTTGCACTTACAACAAAACAAACAAAACAGAAAGATTAAAAGAAGGAGAGAGGTATCTTCGAATACCTCAAAAAAGGAAAAATGACTACACAAAACACCAAAATCAATCGCAAAGATTTGTTCAAAAACATCGCCATCGTCGTGCTTTCGATGCTTTCGCTCTTATTGACTTTTGTCATTGTATTTTCCAAGCCTGCAGATGCTGCTGAGCTTGTAGTACCAATGCCGGAAGTTCAATATGTAGAAAAAGTAAAAGTAATCTATGTCAGCGGACGCTGCAATCACGATGTAAACATTGACGAAACAGAAGAGGATGAAGTTATTACTAATGATACCCCTATCGTTAGTGATGATGAAATTATCGATGTTGATGACGTATACGATCTCGATGCCGGCGACACGTTCGACGAATTTGAGACTGATAACGTTGAATCTTCGAATACTATTGTTGATACTAACATTGAAAACAATGTTGAAGAAGAATCTGTTTTTGAACCTATTGAACCTCCTGTGATAATCGTACCCGATATCACTGAGGATAAGATTGAAACTGAAACTGATATTGTTATCGAACCCAACGATAATGATGAGGTTGAAGATGGTATGGTTGATACTGAAGATGACAAGTCTGATGTAACAACTGATGTAGTAGAGGATGTTGAAACTGATGTCGAAATCTTTGATGAGCTCATTGAAGACGAAAAGGAGATTGTTGTTATCATCCCCGAAATTCCTGCTATTCAGGAACCTGCGAAGCCTTATGCTACAACTAAATTTGTTACTACCAACGGCGATATTATCATTGAGTATGATGGTGAAAACCAGGAACTGATTGATGCCGTTATTCATGACATTCTTTACTTTATGATCAACGTGGAGTTTAATTGGAACGGTGAATATGCAACACTTACCATTACAGGTGAGGATGTATGGTTTTATGCAGATCGCGTTGAAGTAAATGGAGTTCGCATTGCTACGCTCTATGGTGCAGAAGCTTTTATGAAAGATAATCTCTTTGTAATTGCTATGTATACCGAATTTGCCAATTAAGGTTTAATCCTTTGACACCAGGACTTGTGAGTCCTGGTGTTTTTCTTTATAAAAAAATCCCGGCATAATGCCGGGATGGTAATTATTGTGGTAGCGGCATCCAATGAGTAGGTTCAAAAGGACCATTAGACCAATGCCAATTAGTATTTTTAATTGCAGCATCAAGAAAAACATTACCAGATGGTGTTTGAAGAATACGATTTCTTACTTCAACATTACCATTATCATCGCGTACGAGAACGGCTGCAAATTTAAAATTAGGATTCAACAATGCAAATTTCATTTCAGTTGCGTTTTCCGGAAGCAGTTTTTCTACCGGAATCCAACAAGTGGACAATCTATCCAAAATTGTAAGAATGGAGTTTGGATCTTTTGCTGCTTCTTCCCTTTCACGACGTTCTTTTGCTTTGTTAATAACATGCATATTGCCCTCGTAGGTGCTCTTATATCCTTTTTTGTTATTGATAAGAACTTCAATAACAAATCCTTGATCAATAAGCCAATTCATAGTATCTTCAAAAGTACGATAATCAAGACGATGACAACATAGCTCATCATGAGTAATGCCGTTAACATTAGTTACAAGCTTGGAAAGCAAATCCCAATAATAAGGTGTCTCTGTCATTTGTTATTTCTCCTTTAAATTAATTATTTTGCATAGTTGGAATTAATTTGGTTAACTTCGGACTTCTACAAGTTCGAAAACAACTAATTCCACCTTATTGTATTTTCCTCGATTTTTTGTGAAACGAGGATCTCCGGCATGTTGATTATAATCATCAATTGCACGTTGTGCATTGCCTCTTTTATCCCAATATTTGCGTCTGGGATTCGTAATATCAGAAACTAATTTGCCAGTATCAACATCTCTGGCACCGTATATATATTCTTTGAACATTTTTTCTCCTTTTAAATCGGATCGCCATGTGCAAGCATATACTCACAGCATTCATTTAAATATTCTCCAAAGTCTTTAAGCTTATCCTGTGTAAGGACAAATCTATATCCAATATTATTGGAATCAAACATAGTAATATCATATTTTTTCTGTCTGGACCGCTTGGAAATAATCCAGCTTACTCCATCACCAAATGGATATACTTCATTATCAAGCAACTTAATGCTAAAAGAATCTCCATCTTTGGTAACACCCTTATAAATAGTTGTTCCGGATACGATAAGCTTAATTCGATTAGCAATTTCATCAATAACAGAACACTCATCAACATTGCTGTCAAATAACACAGTATGTTCGTCATATTCCTTCCAAATGCTAATTACTTTGTAATGATAATAAACCTTGTATACTTCTTTCCAAGATTTGGGAGGTTCATCGCCAAAGCTATGGCAACTTGAACTTCGTGGATAGAATCTGAAAATGATTTTTCTATAATCATTTTCCATAATAACAAAATCTATATTTCGTACTTTTCCCATATTAATCTCCTTGATAATCATGAATTAAGCATGACAGAGCCATAACTCCACCATTTTCAAATTGTATCTTTCTGAAATCGTTGCGATACAAGCTGGTTCTTTCGGATGTTTTTTTATCATATTTCCATGAACGAGATGTTCTTGTAGGAATATGTTCAGAAACAATTAAATCTCCATTTGCACAACGACATATATATTTGTATCCACGTTCAATGGCACGCACAATGAATTCCCGTTCAGCATTGCTTATATCATTCTTTTTGACAAGAGGCTCCTGCGGAACAATTAAAAGTTTACCATGGTCCCAATCAAAACCAGTATAAATATTTTTAACACCAACACATGGTGTTGCACCAACGCCAGGAGTAGATAATTCTATAACTACTTCCGATGGATTCTTTTTATCAATATAAGGATGGTGTAATTCAACCTTGTCTTTAAGTTCGTTTATATTCATATTTAACGCTCCTTAATATCAGGAATTTTTAAAAAATTATGGCAAGCAGGACACTTGGGATAAGGATGTTGATATATGTTTTTGCAATATGGACATTGCAACTTTGCTTCCTCCTTATCATTTCCCGGTTCGTTGTAAATTGTTTTCCATCGCGGAACATTATTAGCCGACAATCCGTCAGCACAAAAATAAGATGCCTGATGAAAATTGTTTGAGTTTTTACAATGATAACGGCCATTGTTATCAATTTCAGCATATACACATTCAGAACAATGAGTTACCTTTTCAAGACCTTCTACAACGGGAAGTTCATCAAGCCATTCTTGAACATCAGATAAACGACACTCACTACCGTAAAAGCAGTTAATTCGTTCTACATCAAGATTGGCTATATCAACATACTTATGTGGTTGTTTCTTCGACATAACTATTTTCCCTTTCTTCATTAAGCATCGTTAGAATGTCTCCATTATTGGCAGTAGGATTTTCTTCGATATATTTGATAACTTTATTGATTGTATCAATTTTAATTTGGTCAAATAATGCGACCATTTTTTCTGCACGCTTTTGTGTTCCAGACTGTACGTAATCAGGACAATTTTTTGTGCATCTCGGATTTAATTTTCCCCCCATATCAAGAGACCATTCTGCAGTAGCTGGACAATAAAGTCCGCAAGCTTCAACATAGTGTTGATTTCTGCAAGAAAATTCTTCTGTATCTTTTTTATAAGAATTAATAATAGTTTTTACTTCTTCTTTGGTGATTTTATCCAACATGATATATACCTTCTCTTCTTTATTTCTATATATATTATAGTGTCAAAAACTTTTCTTGCCAATATTAGAAAACACAAAAATAACCTCGGAATCTCCGAGGTTATTTTATATTGATTCGCAAACATATGCGATCCAAGTATTTTTAATTGAATATTTTTTTTCTTCTACAATCCCACCACAATTAATCGATTTATCAATCGGAGACGTATTACCTTCTATGGTATATATATATCCATCTTTATAATCAGATACGATTCCAACATGAGTAGTTAGCTTTCCTTCAGCTGCTGCACTGCTGGAACAAAAGTATATGATATCACCCGGTTGTGGTATGTATTTACCATCAACAATGTCTTGACGAGAATGAGCAGTTTCGTTATTAATAAATTTTTTTAATCCATTGCTACACAAGGCATGCTTAGAAACATTCGTTTTGCCAGCCAAACTCGTACACCAGGAGACAAATATTGCACACCATTCATCTTGCATTCCATACCAATAACCATATTCGGTATAATTACCATTTTGTTGTAATTCGCCGGATAACATGGATGGATGATTGCCCTCGATATAGCCCAATTGGGATTTTGCAATATTAACAATATTAGTTCTGACATCATCTGACATTTCGACCTGTAATAATTGCTGGTAAAATTTTGATTTACTATATGATGTAGAAACCTTGTATGGTGGATTAAAATATTGCACTGTATCAAGTTTGTAAATAGGTTTTTCATGATTAAATTTTGGTTCTTGTACCACGCTAATAACAACTCGATTTTCTTCAACATGATTATGATGATCGACGGGATAGAATATGGATGGAACTAATAATGTAATACATAAAATTATGGATTGTAATTTCAAATATGTTATCAAAAAATCAACTCCTCAACTTTTTTTGGTCTTTCATCTTATCAACACTGAACATTTTTTATTATAAAAAATGTTCTACTAAAAAATGCCAGACAAGTCTGGCATAATTCATTTCTTTTCAGTTTTGACATCGCTTAAATAATCTTTTAAAACTTTGTTAATTAACATTTCCATTCCGACAGCTGTTCTAATATTAATTGATGTGGCAGACGGATTGTGAATTGCTTCATCAATACGCCGTTGAATCTCACGAACAGTTTCTTCTTCCTGGCGATAACCAAGTTCATATATAATACGTGCATCACGTTGGGGAGTAGAACAATGTCCATCTCGACAATTACACGTACAATTGTCATATTTGCTACAAAGATCTTTTGCAATTTTATTTATTTTTTCTTGTTCAATAGCTTCATTTAATCCGGTTTTAACATCTTCATAAATACTCATATATTACCCCCCGTATGGCATTTGATTTATTATTGCACTTTTTTATCAATTTCGTGCCATTGAATATGATTTATATCCATGACAGAGACAAATACTTCATAATCTTTATATCCGTTAGATTCCATCCATGTCGAAACCTCTGCCTTTGCAGAATAGGATTTGTCTTCGGAGTCAAAAATGCCAACTATTTCGATACTACATTCTGAATCATAAGCGTCCTTTATTGCAGTAACAATATACATAATAACTTTTTATCCCTTCTGTATTAACAACTAATCGTTGAAATCTCCCTCATATAACAATGGCTTTCCATCAGCATCGACAAGAACACACATTCCACCCTGATATGTATTATAAATATATTGAACTTTAGTTTCTTTATCAACATATATTTTCAAAGGATATGTTGACGTATTATCTTTTGAATCGACTCCATACATAGGAATCACATAAAATCGATCATACTTATCCTCCTGGTTATTAGCATCTTTATCACATGAAGTCAATAACATACAAGAAAATGTTAATACGATAGCAATAATAACAATAATTGCCATTATGTTTCCCGTTCGATTATTTCTCATTTTTAATTCCTCCATCAATATACTGACCACAAATTGCTCGAATATCATCTTCATCAACAACCTTCTGATAAACAAGCCCATCAACTTCTTCTGCAGGATAATAGGCATGAATCATAAGTTCATTATAAATCTGATTTGCAATATGAGAGGTGTGTTTTTGTTCACCCTCAATAATTCCATAACGCGTACGGATTTCATTCAGCTTTTTCTTAATAAATATGCTGCCGATAGTAGTATTCCACTTGTCAACAACCTCTTCAATTTCATCGATAAGTTCACTAACAAGAGTACTATCCTTAACAATACCGTTAGAAGCAAGATTATCAGCAGTATCATCAATATCTACTTTATCTTCTCCGTATTCTCTTCCGGCCCATTCATCATAAGACATAGACTTGTCAAGTGCTTCGGTTAAATCCTTAACAGTTCTATTAAAACGAGGATTATCCATAAGCTTCATCATATTATCATATTCTTCGTCATTGGCATTATCCAAACATGCACCACAAAAATAAGGAATGTCGTGTTCCTCAGTATGAGGCCACTTTCTTTTCATAAATTTAATTGTCATTTCATCTTCCTGATGAACTCCACACTTTTTACAAACCAACATGATTTTAATTCCTTTCTAAATTAAATTGTTTTCTATATTTATTATAGTGTCATATTTATTGTTTGCTGTGAACCTTCCATGACTAAAGTCACGGGCTTCCCATTCTTTAGGAAC
>JAEIGA010020278.1_pt1 | contig 10136 bp, 7 predicted proteins | sample 9270691 | NCBI WGS metagenome assembly JAEIGA01 (sample SAMN17057246, study PRJNA624740) | gut metagenome | biome: biome; isolation source: fecal sample | host: Bos grunniens | place: China: Xizang | collected 2019
ACTATAATTGAGCTTGGTGCGGCGGTTGGTTTGTCTCCGCAAGAGTTGTTTGCGGACACAAATGTCGTAGCTGCAACGGAAACCCTTGCTGAGATGAAGGAGAATGTCAATGTAGTCGAAGCGGAGCGTGATCTCATTCTTGTTGAAAACGAAATGCTCAAAGCAAAGAACGCCGCCCTCACAGCCGAAATCGAGCTGCTGAAAAAGGAAATCCAACACAAAGACGAATTGCTTGCACTGCATAACTACTATAAATCCGTGATAAGCGGAATGTCGAAATAACGAAAAGGAGTGAGAAAATGAATCTATACATTATGTATCTGCGTAAATCGCAGATGGATAGAGATTTTGAAGATGTCAGCGTAGAAGAAACATTAAGACGGCATGAAAAAACGCTGACAGAGTTTTGTGAAAAGAATAATCTGATGGTTTCCGTGGTTCTCAAGGAGGTTGTTTCCGGTGAGTCTTTGAGTTCAAGGCCGAAGGCACTTGAGTTATTGGAGCTTGTCAACACAGGCGAATACGCCGGGGTAGTGTGCATGGACATCGATAGACTTTCCCGAGGAAATTCCATCGACAGCGGTATCATACAGCAAACCTTGCAGATCAATGACTGCAAAATCGTCACGCCTCAGAAGACATACGATCTGAACAACGAGTCGGACGAGCAGTTTGCGGATATGAAATTCATGTTCTCCCGGTACGAACACAAGACGATCAGCAAACGCCTTGTGGCAGGCAGAGAGTCTTCCATAAGAGAAGGGAAGTTCGTTGGCTCTACAGCTCCATACGGCTATGAGAGAGTAAAACTAAAAGGAGAAAAAGGATATACGCTGAAGATTATCCCAAACGAAGCCGAAGTTGTGCGAATGATATTTGATTGGTACACGAAGGATGGATTGGGGACTGGTCAGATCGCAAGCCGCCTGAACGATCTTCACATAAAGCCTCGCCAATCGGACGAATGGCGTTGGGCTACCATCTATCAGATGCTGACAAACGAACACTATATAGGGAAATCTGTGTCAAAGAAAAATCCTATACGCAAAGTAATCGAGGACGGGAAGATCGTAAAAAAACCGTACCGCAACAATAAATACCAAGTGTTTGACGGCAGACATGAGCCTATTATATCGGTGGAACAGTTTGAATTGGTACAGCATATTCGTGTCAACAACTGTGTAGCTCCTAAGAAACAATCAACGGAGTTGTCTAATCCCTTCGCCGGAGTTCTATACTGCGGAAGATGCGGCAAGCCAATGAAGCGCAATACGGGATCGAAAAAGAGAAACGAATATACACGGCTCAAGTGTTTAAGAGAAAAAAACTGTGGTTGCAAGTCGCACAAGTTCCATGAGGTAGAGGATGCTATCGTGGAATCCATGAAGGAATGGCTCGATGGTTATATTCTATCACTTGACACGGATATCCCAATCAAGAATGATGGACTGGAAACCTCTCTTGTAATGATGCAAGGAAAATTGGAGGAATTGTTTGAACAGCAGGACACAATCTGTGAATTACACGAAAAGAAGGAATACTCGGATCGTCTGTTCAAAAGAAGAAATGAACAAATTGAGGCTGAAATTGATCAAGTTGAAGCTGCCATCAGAGACTTGGAAATTAAGATCGCTGAACAGGACGAGGAAGAGACAGTCAACACAACCATTATACCGAAAACACAAAGACTGCTTGATAATTATGATGAGATGACTCCAAAAGAAAAGAACGATATTTGGAAAGAAGTGGTGCATAAAATCACTTATACGAAAACCGAAGCGAAAGGGAATTTTGATATAGTGATATATCCGAAACTATCACAGAAACCGCTGTAAAGCCAATAGGAGCAAGCGTTTGTATTTTTTTGCTCCTTGCAGGCATCATTATGTAGGATACGTGTATCTTACATGATGATACCTACACTGCAAATAGAAAAAAGGGGACATCCGCAATGGATGCCCCCTCTTCTTATTTCATCTTCTCATAGATCTTGCGGTACAGCTCGTCCGGGCAACTGTGCTTCACGCCGAGAAGAGCCTTCTTCACATCGTCCGGCTTGTCGAATCCAACCTTCTTGACAATCTTGTCCACATATGCTTCCGCATTCAGCGGACGGATATTGTATGTGCCCGTCTTGTTTGGGATGCCGAGATAATCTGCCGCATTGAGTTTCGTGCTTCCTCGGCGCACCTCAAAGTGCAGATGCGCTCCGAAGGAATACCCGGTGTTCCCCATGATGCCGATGCGCTGTCCTGTCTTCACCTTGTCACCCTTCTTGACAGATCGTGCATCAAGGTGGCAATAGTAGATGGTAGTTCCATCCTTCGCCTGTACAGCCACATAATTCCCCCACTGCCATGTCAGATTGGATTTGTCCGTAACGATGCGAGACTGCACCACTGTACCGTCACATACGGAGCAGACAGCCGTGCCGCCTACACCCACAAGATCCACACCGCTGTGGAATTCCGACTTTCCATTGAGTACACGCTGACCGAATGGAGATGTCATGCGGTACTTATAGGATTCAAACGGAGAAAGTGCCATGTTATTCGCCTCCCATAAGCGAATTTTTTGCGTCTTCGGTCGATTCAAGAGCATTCTTCACGCTCTCGGCATCGATCTTGCCCTCGGTGACAATGTAGGTGATCACGCTTGCTACCGCAGTGACAGCACCCGCTACATTGGTGATATCGCCGCCGTCCACACCAAGTACCAGAGCGATGCCCGTTGCGACACCCGCAATTGCCATCCACAGCTTACGGCTCGTCAATTTCTGAATAATCTTGTTCATATGTTTCCTCTCCCTCTTTTTTCGGTTTTGCAAAAATACGTTTGAAGGCTAACAGAAGAAGCTCACCGCCAAAGGCAGCTCCCGCAAATGTCAGTACATCCGTAAGATCCACCGATATCTGCGGCATGAAAAGGGCAACGGTCTTTATCACCATCGCCCAGATCAAGGTGAAGGTCAGAATGGATACACAAAAGTACACCAACCTTCGTGCCATCTTGCCTTTTTTCATTCAATCGTCTCCCATTCATTCATCACCTCTTTGTAGATTTTGTCAATAAAGCTGTTTCCGTGCAGAGCCTTGTATGCCTTGTAGAGATAGATGAAGTTTTCCAGTTCGTACTGGCGAATCTTCTTGACATCCTTGTACTGATAATAGATGTGGAGCATATCACTGCGGAGCTGACACTTCACGCCGTTGATAAGGTTGATGATGGCAACGGTCAGCGGAATCAGGCACAGAGTCAGTATGATCTCCACAGTCTTGAGTATAGTGAGCGTGTTTGCGATTTCTTCCATTCACTCACCCCCTCAAGCCGTCATATAGGTGATCGTTCCGCTCAGAGTGAGTTCGCCGTTGTTTGCGGAATATCTGCATCCGCTTGCAGAGGTAGCGAGATTCCCCGCCGATGTGTTATTGCAAGCCTGTACTCTCGTTGTGATCAGTCCGCTTGTTTCAGCAACAAAGCACTGGAAGTTAAAGCCTGCACTTACATATGCCCCCGAACACATACCGCTTCCCGCTGCCGCAATCGCAGGAGTAAACGGCAGCCCGAATATGCTTATGTTTGTACCCTCATATCCGGGATCACAATACATTTTCACACGGAAGCCGACCGTAACAACATTGCCGCATTTGCTGTACCATCCGCTTTGTTCCGGATACACACCACTACAGCCGAGGTACGGTGTCCATGTGCCGTATTCGGCAAAAGAAACAGCCTGCCCATTTCGCTGAATAATGCTGCCTGCAAGATTGATAATGGCGGCATTGAGTTCAAGTGTTCCTGCGGAAGGCTCTTCGATTAAAGTTGATACAGACTTGAATCTCAGAGTGTCATTGATTTTCAGTCCGGTAACACCTTTGCTGTTGAAATCCACAGGTACTTCAAAAGCGAAATCGTTCGCTCCCCAATGGAATACAGGGAGAGTGGTCACACCGCTCAGAGCTGTATCGACAGTCATCAACTGATCAGCGGCACGGTATTCAAATTCATATGTTGCTTCATAATTCAGTCCGGTCAGATTTGCGAATGCTGAATAGGTGTTGCCGCTTTTGCTGACGCTCATGGAAGTATAGCTGCTCCAAGAACCGCCTGCTATTCTGTACCTGTACTGCACAGTGAGCGTGTTTTCAACCTTTCCGAAGCTGCCGTTAAAATAGTTGCCGTAGCAATGAAGCAAAACATTTCCGGACGCATCCGGTCTGTTGTTCGATGTGTAACAAGTCAGATCGATGTAGTCAACAATCATATTTGCGACTACATCTTTCCGGACAAAGTTCCCATCGGCATCTTCACAACGGACAGAGAACGTATCTGTCTGTACGTTTGGGAATTCAGCTCTGACATAGCCACTCATTGGATCGTCCATAGCTATGCCGTATTCTCTTGCACTGCCGTTCGTAATTATAACCGTGTCAAGGTTGATAACGCCTTCCGCTCCCATGATGAGTTCCGCTGTACTGTGACCACGGATCAGCACGGCACTGTTGCCTGTCAGGTTGATGGTTTTTGTTCTTGTGTCGAAAAGAGAGTATACTCGCAATTCAGCCATTTTATCACCTCGTTATTTATCCGAGCCAGAACACGCCTGTTCTGTTCGTTTCGTAATCCTCGATACGGCTTCGACCGTTGCCAGAGCCGATGATGAGGTATGTCTTTGCGTGGAGGTTCGTTGCCTCTACGCCTTTGTTGTTCGCCACAAGGATGTCCTCATTGCCTCGTTTTACACGCATACCCGTGTTGTCGAGCAGATTGCTCATTTCCTCGCCTTTCTTGGAAATATTAAGACCATCGGCATCGAAACGGTAGCCTGTTGCCGTTTCCACCTTGTTGACACCGTCCGACATCTTTTTTTCAATGGCTATGTCCACAGAGTCTTTATCAACCTTGAGTTCTACCTTTTCGGATATCTCCTCGATACGGCTGTTAGCAGCGGACAGAGAACCATTCAGCGAGGATATATTTCCGTTGATCCCCTCGATACTTCCGTTTATGCCATCGATGCTTCCGTTTATCCCCTCGATGCTGCCATTAAGCCCGGTGATCTGTTGGCTGATCGTTTGTGTTTTGTGGTCGATAACCAAGTCAAGTCCATCTGAATCCACCTTGAGGTCTACCTTTTTTGTGATCTCCTCAATGTTTTTGGTGATCTTGGAAATATCGCCCTCGTCACCATACAGCTTGCCGTCAAGTGTGGACAAATTATCGTCAAGCCCGGTTATTTTCCCATTCGCCAAGGATAGCTTTCCGTTCACCCCGGCTATGCTTTCATCTAAGCCGGAGATACTTTCGTCAAGTATTTCTATCTGTTGGCTGATCGTTTGAGTTTTGTGGTCAATAGCCAAGTCAAGCCCGTCTGAGTCCACCTTGAGTGCCACAGCCTTTGTGATATCCGTGATGCTCTTGTTGATCTTGGTTATATCACCCTCATCACCGTACAACTTGCCATCAAGCATGGACAGATTCCCGTCAAGCGTAGAGATGCTTCCGCTAAGGTTGGATATGTTTCCGTTGATCCCATCGATGCTTCCGTTGATACCACCGATGCTTTCATTTATACCACCGATGCTTCCACTAAGTGCGCTGATCTGCTGTGTGATCTCTTTGGTATCTTCCTTGATAACAGCACTCACTCCGCTTGCATCAACCTTTGTTTCCACCGACTGGTTGATGCTCTTGATGTTCTCTTGTATATCGTGTATTTCTCCGCTTATCCCGGAAATACTTCCATTTAGCTTGGCTATATCCCCATCGTCACCGTACAGGTTTCCGTGAAGTGTAGATATGCTTCCGTTTATGCCATTGATGCTTCCGTTTATCCCGGTTATGCTTTCACCAATTCCGGTGATCTGTTGGCTGATCGACTCGGTTTTTTTATCCACAACAACGCCGACCCCATCCGAATCAATCTTGAGTTCCACAGCTTTGGTGATCTCTTCGATGTCCTTGTTTATCGTGGTTATATCGCCACCATCACCATACAGCTTGCCGTCAAGCCCGGTTATTTTTCCGTCCAACTCTGAAATGCTTCCACCAAGCCCTTCTATATTTTCATTTATAGGGGAAATGGTTTCGCTGACTTCTTTCTTTACTTCCGCTTTTGCCTCCATGACAATCGCTTCCGTGTCTCTCCTCAGAGATGTTTCGGTATTTGTGATCTCGTTCCGCAGCGATGACTCAGCGGAATCCACCTTGTCACGGGTATCATCGATTATTCCCAGAATCTCCGAGAATTTCTTGCCGAAATTGTATTTGCGCTCTATGTCTGACGCAGTTCGTGCCGCTGTGCGATCCTGTTTAACGCTCATAAGTTCCTTTCCTTTCAAGAGAATGGGGAGCAGTATGCTCCCCAATTTCTCAAGCAATTTCTTAATCCGCATAGATTTGTCCGTCTGCCGTTACTCGGAAACCAAGCTCTGTCAGTGCGTTCACTCTGTCGGTGTAGGTCAATCCGGAAAGACCGTTGATGTAGTCGACAATTTCCCGGTTGTAGGTGTCATCGGACGGATATTCCGACTTCCACAGAAGAATCTTCGTGTAGTAGTCGGCATCAAGGTTGTTGATGTACGAAAGCACCTTTTCCTTTCGGCTGCCGTTGATCGTCTTTCCGTTGGCATCCTTGTCCGCTTTGATGTCATACAGCGCATCGGAGTATTTCTGATATGCGGAGTATCCGCCTACGGATTTCGCAAGAGCATACTTTTCGGGATTCTTCGTGGCGTAGTCGAATTCCTCAAGGCTTCCGAAGTCATCGTAGTTCTCAAGATCAACAGGAGTTTTTCTGTCAAGCGCATTGTTTGCGAGGATGTTTTTCTTATATGTGGGCAGATCGAGTCCAGAAATATAGTCCATCTTATCCTCTGCTTTTGTCTTGCCCTTGAGTCCTTCCCGATACTCCCAATAATCCTTGATGGGCATATCCACATCGATATACTCCTGAATCTGCTTTTCTTTCATAGGAGCATAATCGTTGTCAAAATACTCCCGTGCATTCTTGCTTGCGTACTGACCGAAGAGTGCCGCCTGCGCTACATTCAGAGGAGTAGCTTCCACAGGGAAACGAAGGCTTCCGCTATCGGTGTACGATCCAGTCACGGGATGATCGTCCGAGAACATCTTGAGTCCCTGTATCGACTTCTTGATCTGATTTCCTCCCACAGGAAGACCGACATTCAGGACAGGCTTCATCAGCTCCTTGCCGATGTTTTTGAGACCACCGTCACCAATGTTACCGACATCTTCCACAAAGCCACTCAAGCCACCGCCATATTCACCGCCATAAGGGAGCGCAGAGGAGATAGGAATACGACCGCCGCCAAGCACACCTCCGACAAAAGGAAGTTCTTCGGCAACATCGCCAAAAAGGTTTGTGACGATCTTCTCCGGCTCTTCCTCTTCGTCATCACCGATCAGTCCGAGGTCACGGAGCAGTTCCTCAACAATGGCTATCGGATCAAGAGCAGCATCACTGCCTGTAACCTTCTCCAGAAGCGCATTGTAGACATACGCACCGACAAATACCGCAGTGTATCCCTTGGCAAGGTTGAATTTCCAGTGTTCCGTCTCCGCCTTCAGATCGTTCGGCACATCCTTGAACAGATACCCATACTGATTGTTGACTTCCAACTGGAACATGGTGAACGCCTTGACAAACGGATTCTTTGCATTGAACAGCGTAGGCTCGTTGCCTTTGCTTCGTCCTGCCATTACGTTCTCGGCAAACTGATCCGCATTACGGATTGCTTGAGCCTCGGTCATTCCATCGGCGAGATTCTGATTGTACTTCGATCTCCAGATTACCTGAGAGGAGATGTTGTCCACAATCTCAAACATGATGCCTGCTTTGTCAAGCACCTTGTCCCAATTGGTCTGATACAGCTTGTCAGCCTCTCTCAGTCTGTTCGTAAGGAATGCAGACTTGTCTACCGTTCCGTCATCCTTGATCGAGTTCGCAATGGTCTGCTTTACCGCCTGCAAGGAGCGGAGCGGAGATACTTGCGCCCAAGACTGCGTGATCGGGATGAAGTTCGTCATAGCAGAGCGGACATTGGCGAGTACCATATTGGCGGAAAGACGGTTCTGCACATTCGTCATGACAGAGTAAATGTGTCGGTTCGTCCACTGCTCCACCGTTCTGTCAAGGGAGTTCTTCTTGCCTGCGAGGATGTTCGTGTGAGTCGTGAAGTCCTGCACGAAGTTGTTCAGAGGATTCTTCGCTTCAGACAGGATATGCTCGATCTGAGCCTGCGCTTCGTTGGCATCCATGTCCTCGTTCGCATACACCGCCTTGATTCGGTCACTGATGCCCTCATCACTGTGCGTGTAGCGGATATGGTTTTCCACAGCTCGTCTCTTCTGCAAGGTGTCCATGTGGTAGATCCAGTCAAGCGCACCTTCTGAGTAAGAGTCGAATCCCTTCATGAAGCTGTAGTCGGTCTCGTCACTGTATCGCCGCTTGTCGAAAGACTGCCAACTGCGGGTAGGCTTGAAGGTCTCGGTGAGTCCGGCAATGGATGTCGGGATCTCGTTGTCCTGCACCTTCCAGTTCAGCAGCTTCTGAATGAAGTTCTGCTTCGGCTCGGTGAAGTGCGGGAAATATCCCTGACGATACGGAATCTCTTTCATGCCTTGCTTCTTCAGTTCGGCATTTACCCGATTCAGAAAATCGTCATAGTCCTGCCGTGCCATCTCGATGATCTTGTCAACTTTGGCAGGATCGATCTTGCTTCTGTGCTTCTCAAAATACTCCGACACCACCTGTTCCGTCAGAGTTGTGTCGGGATTGTAACGGAGTTCGCCGAGCATCTGGATGTACGCATCCTCTGCCTTGGTGATTCCCAGATCAGCATATTTGCCTCTCACGTTCGCAAGTTCCCGTTTCTTTGCGGCTTCGTCACGGTTGTACTGACCGTTGAGAGCATCGTCAATGGCATCCGCTTTTGCAATGTCCACGTTGCCGTTTTCATCCCGGACAATGTCACGCAGATTTCTGCGCTCCGTGTTCGTTGCATACTGCAAACCGATCTTTTTGTCAACCCATGTGGATGTGTCACCGAGAAGATCCGCCGCCCACTTCGCATCCGCTTCCATCTTGGCTCTCTTCTGCATGGCAATGCCGTACTTGGGATCGCTCATCCTTTCGACTCTTGCCTCAAGATCGCTGATGCGCTTGGAGAAGTCAGCATCGTCACTCGCTTTCATCCGCTCAAGTCGGCTGATGCTCTGGAGTATCTTGCTTGCTTCCTTGGTGTTCTTGTTCTTCTTGGCATTGTACTTCGCTCTCAGATCGGCGATGCGACTTTCGTAATCGTCCCATTTCTCTCTGCGAAGATCCTTTCTGTCGGCAATCTCGCCCTGTGTGGCTCGGATCTTTTCGGCAATCTTCTGCTCAATAGTCTGCACCGGATGGTTGTCAAGACTCTCGTTCAGAAGCTCGTCACTTCTCGATCCATCGGCTATGCGTTCGGATTTTGAAGCAACAGGCTTTTTCTTCTCCGGTCTGACCGCCGCATACGTTCCGTCTTCCAGTTCGTCATCCGGAAGGACGGGGATGTCTGCAAGAGAAGGTGCTTCCGAAGTGTTGACAGTTTTGTTGACAGTTCTGTTGACAGGTGCGATATCGTCACCATACGCAAGCTCACGGAAAGGTGTGCTGTAGTTGCCTACAGGAGCGTATTCTTCGCCATCGTTGGAAAGAGAGTTGCGGATGTCAGGATCAGATGTCGGATTCTTGTTCTCAACATCCTTTACCTGTTCGGGATTGAATATAACATAGGATTTACCTCTGTACTTGACATCATCACCATAGCCGCCCACAGCACCTTCATCAAGCACGAGACCATCATAGTCATATCCGTTGTCAATGAGGAATTCACGCAAATCCTCTCCCTCTGTCCAGTCGATAGAGCTGATTTTTGCATACTCTGCATCGGACAGATAAGGATTGATACCGACAGCGTTTCCACCCTTGATATATTCGTTGATGTAAATATCTCTTGCTTCTTCGTCAGAAATATCAAACGGCTTTTTGATGTTAAGGTATACCTTGTAAGTCTTGGGATTTGTGACAGTCTTTCTGCTGTTGATACTGCTCGTACCGGGATTCTGATAAAGGTCAGCAT
>JAEIGA010020279.1_pt1 | contig 10135 bp, 10 predicted proteins | sample 9270691 | NCBI WGS metagenome assembly JAEIGA01 (sample SAMN17057246, study PRJNA624740) | gut metagenome | biome: biome; isolation source: fecal sample | host: Bos grunniens | place: China: Xizang | collected 2019
ATATGCATCAAAACTATATAAAATATAGCACTGAAACACCGCCAAAATACCCCCAAACTTTTACGGGAAAAGAAAGGGATAGCGAAACGGGATATAGTTACTTCGGGGCAAGGTATTACGACTCGGATTTGATGACAGGTTGGTTGTCTGTAGATCCGCTTGCGGATAAGTATCCGAATCAGTCAAATTATATTTATTGTAGCAATAATCCAATAAGAATTATAGATCCTAATGGTATGGACGAATGGGAGCTAAATACTGAAAATGGAAATTTCAAAAGAATTGGAAACAAAGGAGGGTCAGAAAAAGATTATTATAATGTAGGAACTTACAATGACGAAGATAAATTTGAAATTCAATCAACTCATTGTATAGAACGTGCAAATAATATAAATTCATTTAGAATAAAAGAAACAGAGAATAGCACAATAAGTGCGTTTCATATTCCAAATGCTGAAACAGACGAAATATCTAGTGGGTTCTTTCTTGAGCGTTCAGGTCCAGATTGCGATGAGTCAAATATGTCTAAAAGAATTCCTTCAGGTTCATATTCTTTAACAAAACATAGTGGTGAGACATATAAAAACGTTCCCAAATTATATAAAAAATCAGAAGGGCTATTGGGAAAATTTGCAAATAGGTTCATTCTTATTCATTCAGGAAATAGATACACAGAAACTATTGGTTGTTTACTTGCTGGTTCTTCTATGAGAAAAGAGAAAGGTGATTATATTGTTGAAAATAGTAGAAATACAGTTGCAAAAATTGTCAATTACTGTAATAATAGAAAATGGGATGGCCTTAAAATAAATATAATAAATGTTATAAAGTAAATTCAGAATGAAAAAATATATATATTTAATATTGCTATATTTTTCTGATTGTACATATGCTCAAATAATAACAAATAGAGTAGATAGTTTAAATTATTATTACGAGTTATGTATCAAAACAAACTCAGATAAATATAAAACATTTTTTTTTGATTTATTTCCTAATAATTTCGACACATTCATATCTACATATGGTTTTATTGAAAGTGATACTATATATTTTGGACCATTGTACACTAAATCATATGACCATATATCTTTGTTCTGTAGTATTGGTACCAATCATAAAGGGTTTGAAAAAAAACTAATAAACATTGTTGTCAATGGATATTGGCAAGTAGATGCAATAAATCATTTACAAAACTGTATTCGTGAGACTTTTTTTTTGAAACCTGAAGCCTTTTTATCAATTTTAAAATCTTGCAATGAACACGATATTTTTTCTTTCTGGAATTTTTATTATGACAATAATTCTCAAGATATTCAACATCTTTTGTGTTTATATCGAAAAACATTCAAATTATTAGAAAATGATATATATGTAAGAAATATTATGGATAAAGCATTCTTGAATCTAATAATAAGAAGTGAGAGTTTTAGGTAATATTATTTTATGAAATAGTGAAAACTATGTATTAAACAAGAAATAATTATGCACCAAACAAGCCCAAATATAACCCCGAAATACTACAAAGAAATACACTATAACTATGTAAAAAGGAGCGTTTCTGTTGCTTCATCCTTTACCGGGAAGGAAAGAGACTCAGAGACAGGTTTTTCCTATTTCGGAGCAAGGTATTATGATTCGGATTTGACGACGGACTTTTGGTTTTTGTTTGGATATGTGGTTGGCTGTTGGTAGGCTGTCTATTCAAATTTGTTTCGGAACACCGAATAGGTGATGGCTACTAGTGATAGTAGTGATACAAGTACAAATACTGCCACAAAGTCCACTGCCCGCATAGCCACCGGAAAACTGCTTACTACAAAGTTTTCGCCCATTTTGATGATTCCAAACTCTTGCTGTAATAGGCATACCACAAAGCCTGCTGCCATACCACTGAGTACTCCCACCAAGGCTATAAGTAGGCCTTCGGTAAAGAAGGTTGTTCGGATAAGGTGCTTGTTGGCTCCCATACATTTAAGGGTGTTGATATCTTTGCGTTTATCTATGATAAGCAACGATAGCGACGAAATGAGGTTGAGGGTGGATATAAGTACAATAAGAGCTGCCACAAGAAATATGGCCATACGTTCGGATTTGAAAATCTTGTAGTAGAGGGGTTGCTGGTCGAAGCGGTCTTTTACTGTATAGCTTTTGCCAAGCAAGCGCTGTATTTCGGCTTTGGTGCTAGATAGATCATCAGGATGCAGCACATTGATAGCTATCCACGATACCTCATCGTAGGTGTAATTCATAAGCTGCCTAACAAAGTCGATGTTGGCCAATATATATTTTCTGTCGAAGTCGTCCTGTATATTAAAAGCGCCTGTTGTAAGGGCGTATTCGCTATTGAAAGCTCTCTCGAACGATAGTCCACCTATGGCTGCATTGCGTTTGGGAATGTGTATTCCCACAGGGGTATGGGCATCGTAGCTGTTGATACCTAGTTCGTAATACACTCCCAATCCCATCACTATGTATTGGTTTGATTGGCTGTTTGTAAGTTCGAAGCGGCCTAGGTGTAGCATGGTGTCTATCCCCGTCATGGTGGCATAGTTGTCGGCTACGCCACGCACTGTGGCTATCTTGTTTCGTTCCTTGTATGTAATCCACATATTTTCTTCCACAATGGGCGAGGCATATGATACTGTGGGCAACGATATTATATCGTTGTAAGCAATGTCGTCAAGGTGGAAAGTTTTGCCTTCGGTGGCCTCTATTTTCAGTTCGGGATCGAAGATGTTGAATAACGATTGGGTGAGGGTGCCAATACCATTATATACCGACAATACTACAATCAGAGCCATGGAACTAATGGCAATGCCTATAAGCGAAATCCACGAAATAACGTTGATTACACTTCGCCTTTTTTGCGAAAATAGGTATCGACGCGCTATAAACAGAGCAAGTTTCATGTTTTGATTGTGTTGTTGTAGAACCCGGACTAATATGCGGTATGAGCTATTGTTTCAGCAAATTTTCGATATTTTCGATATAGTCCAACGAGTCGTCTAAATAGAAAAACAAGTTGGGAATTATGCGCAATTGCTTACCAACACGGTAGCCCAACCTACGCCGAAGGTCGGGAATGTTTTCCTGTATCTTGTTCATTACCTCATCTTTCGAATCGCCACCGATAGGGAAGATGCTTACCAAAATACGTGCTATAGACAAGTCGGGCGATATACGTACACGTGTAACGGTAATCATCGAATTGCCAAATATGCTTTTGGTTTCTTTCTGAAAAATCTCGCTCATATCTTGTTGTATAAGTCGAGCTATTTTTTGTTGTCTTGTACTTTCCATATTTTGCAAAGGTACTAATAAATATTTATATTGAAAAGTTATTTTTTTTCTTTCTTGAAAATCATGCTGTTGTATATGGTCTGATAGACTATTAAGTTTGCTTGTAAGGGTTGGGAAAGAGGTATTTTTGAGTTTTGATACGTCAAAGTTGAAATTTTCTAACAAATAAAACCGACAAATTGCAATATTTTGTGTAGTTTTGCAAATCAAAACAATGGATATATGGATTTGGTAAAAGCAAAAAAATATCTGGGACAGCACTTCTTGAAGGACGAGAATATAGCTCGCCGAATATCTGAAAGTCTGTCGGATAGGGTGGGCAATGTGTTGGAGATAGGTCCCGGAATGGGGGTGCTTACTAAGTATGTGTTGCAACGCAATTATCCCAATTTTTGGGTTATAGAAATAGATGAAGAGTCGGTTCATTATCTGGAAAATCATTATCCGGAGTTGAAGAATCATATTTATTTTGGCGATTTTTTGAAGTTGGATTTATCTAAATTGTTTTTGGCCGAGAAGTTTTCGGTAATAGGCAATTTCCCTTACAATATTTCCAGTCAGATATTGTTTAAGGTATTTGAAAACCGCAGTCAGATACCCGAGGTGGTGGGCATGTTCCAAAAGGAGGTGGCCGAAAGGGTGGCTGCCAAGCCGGGTAGCAAGATATATGGAATACTGAGCGTGCTGTTGTCGGTATATTATGATATAGAGTATCTGTTTACCGTTGATGAGCATGTGTTTAATCCTCCACCAAAGGTTAAGTCGGCAGTTATTCGTTTGGTACGTAATGATGTGGAGGCTTTGGATTGCGACGAGGCCTTGTTTGTTCAAGTGGTGAAAGCAGGCTTTAACCAACGCCGTAAAACGTTGCGTAATGCCCTGAAAGCATTGAACAAGAATTTGGAAAATATTCCGGATAATTTCTTGCAAGCAAGAGCCGAGCAACTGTCGGCCGATGATTTTATAGAGATTACAAAAATATTGGAAAAAGAATAGTAAAAGCAAATTAATAAAAAATATGACATTATCTGTTTTAGATTCGATAGTTCTTAGTATCGCTTTTGCAGCTAGTCTGCTTGTGGTTTCGACGGCTACCGCACGTGGTACCAATATGAGATATACCAGAGGTATATTGCAATCGGTGGTGATGGTGGGCCTACAATGTATGTGTTTTTATGCCGGTGTGTGGGTAACAAGTTTGTTCAATATAGGCGAGCTTACTTACGACAAGTGGCTTACATCGGGTGTGTTGATTATTGTAGCAATAAAATTGGCTGTTAATGCCATCAAGAAACAGGGTGTTAGAGATGCAATATATGTGCCCGATTTCAAGTCGATACTATTTTTGGGTATTGCAGCGGCTATGGATGCTTTTATAATAGGTATGGGTATAGGTTTTACTTTTGATACTTCATGTCTGAAATTAACTATGATTCTTACATTGGTTTTGGGTTTTGTGGCATCGATAGTAGGAATATTTGTAGGCAGGCAAAAAGCCAAAATGCCTGCTCGCTTGTTGGTAGGTGCCGAGGCAATGCTGTTTGTAGAATTGGCAATAAAACTATTTTTTGAATAGGTGATTATGATATATTGTGGTAAAATACAATGTGTTGCCCATCGGGTGTCGAAATTGGTAGTGCCTATGGTATGTGCTATGGTGCTTGTGTGTTCGTGCAAATCGGACGATATGCCTGCCGATATAATAACCGAAGATGTAATGGTGCCTATGTTGGTAGAGATGCATTGGGCTAGTGCTTATTTTTCGATAGAATATACCGACGACTCGATAGGCTATTCCAATGCTGTGAAATACACGCAACAAGAGGTGCTTAAGAAAAATGGGTTGACATTGGATAAGTTTGAGAAAAGTATAGCCTATTATACAGACCATCCCGAAAAATTTAGGGCTATATATGAAAAGGTAATACAACAGTTGGATCAAAAATAATAGAGATATGTTGGTAAAAACTTATGGTAGCGCTATTTATGGTGTTAATGCGATGACGATAACCGTGGAGGTTAATGTTGAACCGGGAGCGTTCTTTTCGCTAGTGGGTTTGCCCGACAATGCAGTAAAGGAGAGTCAACAACGTATAGAGTCGGCTTTAACTCAGCATGGCTATCGCATACCCGGTCGAAAGATAGTGATAAATATGGCTCCTGCCGATATCAAGAAGGAGGGGTCGGCCTACGACCTTACATTGGCCATAGGTATATTGGCAGCATCAGAACAGATAAAGGCCGACAACATAGGTGAATATATTATTATGGGCGAATTGTCGCTCGATGGTAGTTTACAACCTATAAAAGGAGTGTTACCTATAGCTATAGAAGCTAGAAACAAAGGTTTTAAAGGTATAATACTACCTGCTGCCAATGCCCGAGAAGCTGCCATAGTGAACGACCTGGAGGTGTATGGTGCCGACAACATAGGTCAGGTGATTGATTTCTTTGAAGGCAACGGCACATTGGAATGTACCGAGTTTGACACCCGTAAGGAGTTTTACGACAGCTTGTGTGAGTATGAGTTCGATTTCTCTGACGTAAAAGGGCAGGAGAACATCAAGCGGGCATTGGAAATAGCTGCCGCTGGTGGCCACAACGTGATACTTATAGGCCCTCCGGGTTCGGGTAAGACAATGCTTGCCAAGCGTATGCCATCGATACTGCCACCTCTAAACCTTCATGAGTCGTTAGAAACAACCAAGATACACTCCGTAGCCGGAAAGATGCGCAAGGAAGATGCCCTTATATCGGTACGCCCTTTCCGCAACCCACATCATACAATATCAGATGTGGCCTTGGTTGGCGGTGGTACCAATCCACAGCCGGGCGAGATAAGTTTGTCGCACAATGGTGTGCTATTTCTAGATGAGTTGCCGGAGTTTAAACGCTCGGTACTAGAGGTATTGCGTCAACCAATGGAGGAAAGGAGAATTACTATAAGTCGTGCCAAAATGACTACCGAATATCCGGCATCGTTTGTGCTAGTAGCTGCCATGAATCCTTGCCCATGCGGATATTACAACCATCCCGATATAGAGTGTACATGCCACCCCGGTGCTGTAAACAAATATTTGGCCAAAGTAAGTGGTCCACTGATGGATCGTATAGATTTGCATATAGAGGTAACGCCGTTGAGTCATTCGGCATTGACCGAAAAAACTCTTGGAGAGTCTAGCGAAACTATACGAAAACGTGTGATAGCAGCCCGAAAAATACAAGAAGAACGCTATAAAGACTATAAAGGAATACACTGTAACGCACAGATGACCACCAAACTGTTTAGACAATACTGCGATATAGACCAAGAGTGTCAAGACCTTATGAAAGTAGCAATGGATAGGCTGGGGTTAAGCGCAAGAGCATATGATCGGATATTGAAAGTGGCACGTACGATAGCCGACCTGGATAACTCTGAAAGAATAACTGCCACCCACCTAAGTGAGGCTATAAACTACCGCAGTTTGGACCGCGAAAGCTGGGGACGATAGCACTGTTGTAGCATTTTTGCAATAAGCGATATATACGTTATACTCCCTCGTGAGGAAAATGAAATAACCTCGTGAGGGAGTTTTATATATATCACGAGGAAGAGAAAACTACCTCGTGATGTAGTTTACACTACACCACAGAGGATGTGATTGTATAGTGAAAAGAGAATGATAGTATATTGTGGTATAGAATATTAATTGCTATATTCTGAAACAAATATTGCAGATGCTACGCTAAAAAATAGCATAGGAAAATGTAAGAAATTATATTTTTTTGATTAAAAAATGGAACAGCATTTTTCAAAGTCAAATAAAAATAGTATCTTTGTACGTCCTAATGTTAAGCGTTGACTTTGTATTAGATTGATAAATAAAGAAATAAATAATAAACATATAAACAATATGAAAGTAAAATATCTATTATTGGCTACGATAATGTTCGCAAATGTAAATTTTGCCTATTCGCAAGGTAAGGGTATTTCCGGTGATGTGTTGAAAAAACTTCAACAATCATATGGAAACACACCGTCCGACAAGGCGATACGTAATGCCATTCATGCAAATGATATCAATAAGTTGGCAATCAATTCGGACAATAGTACCGCTTTTGATTCCTATTTTTCTCACAGAGTAAATTCTAAGGCTGTTACCGACCAAAAGTCAAGCGGCCGTTGTTGGATGTTTACAGGTATGAATGTGATGAGAGCCAAGGCTATAAGCAAGCACAACCTGCCAGCCAATTTCCAATTCTCCCAAGTATATACATTCTTTTGGGATCAATTGGAAAAATCAAACCTTTTCTTGCAAGCTATCATAGATACACGCAAGCAGGATATGACCGATAAGACTGTGGAATGGTTGTTTAAGAACCCTATTGGTGACGGTGGCCAGTTTACAGGAGTGGCCAACCTAGTATCGAAATATGGATTGGTACCTGCTGATGTAATGCCTGAAACATACAGCAGTGAGCATACATCAAGAATGTCGAACCTATTGAGTCTAAAACTTAGAGAATACGGTTTGGAACTGCGTGAGATGGCCGCTCAAAAGGGAATGACCGAGCAAAAACTTGAAGCACGCAAAGCCGAGATGCTCGAAACTATTTATCGTATATTGGCATTGAACCTAGGTGTGCCTCCTACAGAATTTACATGGACACGTACCGATGCAAATGGAAAGCCGGTATCGACCAAGAAATATACTCCAAAGTCGTTTTTTGACGAGTATGTAAACGAAGATTTCTCTAAATACTACATGATTATGAACGATCCCACTCGTGAGTACTACAAGGTATATGAGATAGAATATGACAGACATGTATATGACGGCGAAAACTGGAAATATCTGAACCTTCCTATGGAAGAGATAGCCGAAATGGCAATAGCTTCGATAAAAGATAGTGTGATGATGTACTTTTCATGTGATGTGGATAAATTCCTAGATCGCGAAAAAGGTTTCATGGATGTAAATAACTACGACTATGAATCGATAATGGGTACTACTTTTGGTATGGATAAAAAACAACGTGTATCTACTTTTGCTAGTGGTTCATCGCATGCTATGACCCTATGTGCCGTGGATTTGGACGAAAACGGTAAGCCTAAAAAATGGATGGTGGAAAACAGCTGGGGTCCAAGCTATGGACACAACGGTTTCCTTATAATGACTAACGAATGGTTTAATGAGTATATGTTCCGTCTTGTAGTAGAAGAAAAGTATATACCTGCCAAAACCAAAAAACTATTGGAACAAAAAGCTATAATGCTTCCACCATGGGATCCAATGTTTATGTCCGAAGAATAAACAAACAAAATATTAATTATAAATTACATATAAAATGAAGAAAATAATTATTGCAATTGCATGCTGCGCATTGGTATTCAATGTGGCAGAAGCAAAGAAAAAGAAAGACGAAGTAAAAAAAGAAGAAGGTTTTGTATTTACAACAGTAAAAGAAAACCCAATTACATCAATCAAAAACCAACACCGTAGCAGTACATGTTGGAGTTTTAGCGGATTGGCATTTTTTGAAAGTGAACTTATCCGTATGGGAAAAGGAACCTACGATTTAGCCGAAATGTTCCTAGTGTCTAAAACAATGCAAGACCGTGCTAAATACTGTGTACGTCTTCATGGCGATGCAGGATTTACACCCGGTGGTAGTTTTTATGATGCAGTATTCTGCTTGCGTAACTATGGTATGGTTCCTCAAAGTGCTATGCCTACTCCGGGAACATTATACAGCAATGATACCCTTCCCAACCACAGCGAACTTGATGCAGTGGCAGGTGGTTACGTAAATGCTATAGCAAAAGGACGTTTCAAAAAACTTTCTCCTGCTTGGATAAAAGGTCTTACAGCTATTTATGACACTTATTTGGGTGAATGTCCTGAAAAATTCGTTTACAATGGTAAGGAATATACTCCTAAATCGTTTGCAAATGAATTGGGATTAAATATGGATGATTATGTATCTCTTACATCTTACACTCACCAACCTCTTTACAGTACATTCTCTCTCGAAATACAAGATAATTGGCGTCAAGGTTTGTCTTACAACTTAACAATCGACGAACTTATGGAAGTTATTGATAATGCTGTAAAAAATGGTTATACTGTAGCATGGGGTGCCGATGTAAGTGAAGATGGTTTTACTCGTAATGGTGTAGCTATCGTTCCTGATATGGAAAAAGCTGCTGAACTTGGTAGCGATATGGCTCATTGGTTAGGTTTGAGCGCTAGTGCACGTAAGGATGAGTTAAATGCCAATATTCCTGAAAAAGAAATTACTCAAGAAATGCGTCAAGAAGGTTACGAAAACTGGACTACTACTGATGACCACGGTATGCTTATATATGGTATAGCAAAGGATCAAAATGGTAAAGAATACTATATGGTAAAAAACAGTTGGGGTAAGAGTGGTAAGTATGAAGGTATATGGTATGCTTCCAAAGCTTTCGTAAAATACAAAACTATGAATATATTAGTTCATAAAGATGCAATTCCTACTTCAATAAAAAATAATGCTAAAATAAAGTAGTATTTGTATAAATAACAAAAGAAACTGCATCAATCTCTAATGAAATTGATGCAGTTTCTTTTATGTTTAGAGCCACTTTGCGGACTCGAACCGCAGACCTACGCATTACGAATGCGTTGCTCTACCAACTGAGCTAAAATGGCAACATTGTATAAATAAAAAAGTCGGGGTGAGAAGACTCGAACTTCCGGCCTCCACGTCCCGAACGTGGCGCGCTAGCCAACTGCGCTACACCCCGATAAACAAAAAAAGTGTCCTCGCAGGGACTCGAACCCTGGACCCAATGATTAAGAGTCAT
>JAEIGA010020280.1_pt1 | contig 10135 bp, 8 predicted proteins | sample 9270691 | NCBI WGS metagenome assembly JAEIGA01 (sample SAMN17057246, study PRJNA624740) | gut metagenome | biome: biome; isolation source: fecal sample | host: Bos grunniens | place: China: Xizang | collected 2019
CGACGAGTCAGAGCATAGCGCCTATGATAACGACACGGCTAACGTTGATTGGACATTTCAAGTTAACGTCTATTCAACAGATCCTGACAGAGCCTATAGCCTTTTAGGCGAGGCTAGGACTCTATTAAAGAGCGCAGGCTATGTTATTGCTACTCGTGGCTATGACGTAGTTAGTGACGAGATAACTCATATAGGGCGTGGCATGGTAGTTATGTATTTACAGAATGAAAATTAAGGAGGGAAAAAAGATGGCAGATACATCTCAGCAGATCTTTGAATTTCGTGGAGTAGATAAATTCTATTTCGCAGAAGTTACAAAAGACGACGCTACAGGGTATGAGACGGCTACTCCTATTCATATCCCTGTGCAGGAAATCGGAAAGTCTACAGACTCAGCTAGTGAGGCTCATTACTACGATAACAAAGCTATGATCGTAGTTAACTCTGAGAGTGCAGATACTATTACTCTCACAGTTGCGCCTCCTGCTCTTGATATTCTGGCTCAGTTAATCGGAAAGAGCTTTGATCCTACTACGGGCATGATGGTAGACAGCCCTAGACAGAATAAGTATTACGCTATTACTTATAGGACTAAGGGCACAGATGGCGGCTATCGTTACGTTTCACGTCTCAAGGGTCAGTTTGGTATCCCTGAGGAGACATATCACACAGAGGACGACAGCACAGACACAAACAATACTCAGATCACTTTTACAGGTATCTATACAGAGTATGAGTTTAACAAGGGTATTTATGACGGCGAGAATTGGAGCAAGGCAGGCGCTAAGGGCATTGTAGTAGACGCTCGTTATGGACTTGCTGACATTTCTACATTCTTTGACGCAATCCAGACTCCAGACTCTATTGAGGTTAGCCCTGATCCACATCACGACGTCCCTGTTACAGGCGTAACAGTTTCTCCTACAACAGGTTCTATTGCAGTTGGCGGCACATTAGCCCTCACAGCTGTAGTTGCTCCAGACGACGCAACAGACAAGTCTGTTACATGGGCTACAAGTGACGACTCAGTAGCAACAGTATCTGACGCAGGCGTTGTTACAGGTGTAGGCGCAGGCTCAGCTACTATTACTGTTACAACAACAGACGGTAGCTTTACAGCTACATGCTCTGTTACTGTTACAGGTTCTAGCGTTGCTGTTACAGGCGTTTCAGTTTCGCCTACTAGCGACTCAATCACTGTAGGAGAGGATTTAACTCTTACAGCTACAGTTGAGCCAGAGAATGCAACAAATAAAAATGTTACATGGAGCACAAGTGAGGCTACTGTTGCAACAGTTGAGGACGGAGTTGTTACTGGCGTTTCAGCAGGAGACGCTACAATCACTGTCACAACAGAGGACGGCGGCTTTACAGCTACAGCTACAATTACAGTTAGCTAAGGGAGATTTTAGGGCGGCGGCTCAGTCGTCGCCCTTTTTACTAATACGCACACTATGCGCAATCTATGCGCAGACTATACGCATTATTGGAGGGATAACAAACTATGGCTAAGATTACTTTGGATATTTACGACAAAAACGATAAATCAAAGGTTGCTAAGACATTAGAGACTGAGGGCTATGATTTAATGATGGGTACAATTGACGATTTTGTAGCCATTATAGATCTTGACAAGATAAACGATAGGACAGAAGTTGCTAAGATGGCAGCTAAGGGTTATAAGCAGATAAAGCCTCTAATTATGGATATATTCCCAGAGCTACAGGACGAGGATTATAGAAATATTAAAATGAATGATTTAATCCGTTTAATTGTCCAGATTGGCACGTCCATTATGGAAAATATGGACATACTTAAAAGCTCAAAAAACTAAGTGAGGGTGTAGTCGATAATACACCCTTATACGAGCTTTTATTTGAAATGGAAATGAGTATTTGCGAGCGGTTTCCTGCTATGACTCCTTTATCGCTCAGGCATGAAAAGGCTAGAGATTTTTTTACTTTAGTAGTCCGCTATAGCAATTACTCAAGCAAGCAGCAGAAAAGCGCAGCAGAGCCTAGTAAACCTAAGATTATTAGGCGTCCTGCTAGTGATACATGGTTTTAACGTCGTGGGGAGGTTGAGCTATGCCAGACAACAATACTACAGCGAAATTTAGCGTCGATATATCAGATCTGAAAAAGGGCATACAAGAGGCTAACAGACAGATTAGACTTGCTAATGCTGAGTTTAAGGCTGCCTCTGCCTCTATGGATAAGTGGAGTAATAGCACGTCAGGACTTGCTGCTAAGATTGAGCAAACTGACAAAGTATTGACTCAGCAAAAGAAGATCCTAAACAGCTATAAGCAAGAAATGGAGCAAGTCATTGCAAAATATGGCGAAAACTCTAAAGAGGCTGACAACGCTAAAATTAAATATGAAAATCAGAGAGCTGCTGTAATTAAGACTCAGAAAGCTCTAGGAGATTATAAGAGCGCATTGTCAGCGCTCGAAAAAGAGCAGGCAGAAAGCGCTAAGGCTGCTGAGCGTCAGGCTAGTGCTTTTGAGTCACTAGAAAAGACTATCTCTGGACAGGAGAATGATCTAAGCGCTCTAAAATCAGAGTACGCTAACATTGTATTAGAGCAGGGGCGAGGCTCTAAGGCTGCTCAGGAGCTCGCTAGCCAGATTAAAGAGCTCTCAGGCGAGTTAAATGATAATAAGAGCAAGCTAGCAGAGGCAGAGGGCGCAGCTGATGAATTTGACGCAACGCTACAGGACACGACAAGCGGGGGCTTGAGCGTGTTTACTGTTGCTGTAGGCAATTTAGTAGCTAACGTGCTTACAAGCCTTATAAACTCCATGAAAGACGTTATAGGCAACACTATAGAGGTAGGAAAAGCGTTTGACGCCTCCATGTCTAACGTTGCGGCTCTGTCTGGAGCAACAGCTGAGGACTTGCAAATGTTAAGAGACACGGCTAAAGATTTCGGCAGCAAGACTAAATTTAGCGCCTCTGAGGCTGCTGACGCTTTAGGCTATATGGCTTTAGCAGGTTGGGACGCTCAGACGTCCGCTAGTGCTTTAGGAGGCGTATTAGATCTAGCGGCTGCCTCTGGCATGGAGTTAGCTCAGGCGTCAGACATGGTTACAGATTATATGTCAGCTTTTGGCATGGAGGCACAAAAGAGCGGCTACTTTGCGGACGTGATGGCGTATGCTCAGGCTAACGCTAACACTAACGTTACTCAGTTAGGAGAGGCGTTTAAAAATTCAGCTGCTAACATGAATGCAGCAGGACAGGACATAGAAACAGTAACGTCTTTACTTGCTATGATGGCTAATCAAGGCTTAAAGGGCTCTGAGGCAGGTACAGCGTTAACGGCTGTAATGCGAGACATGACGGCAAAAATGGACGAGGGCGCTATAGCTATAGGTGACGCTAGCGTGCAGGTTATGGACGCTGAGGGCAACTATAGAGATTTAACAGACATTTTAAGAGACGTAGAGGCGGCAACTAATGGCATGGGAGACGCAGAAAAGGCGTCAGCTCTCTCAGCTACATTTACAGCAGACTCTATTAAGGGCTTAAACCTTATGTTAAATGCAGGCGTAGGCGAGGCTGCAAAGTTTGAGGAGCAATTAAGAAAATCAGCTGGCTCAGCGGCAGACATGGCTAAAACCATGAATGACAATCTAAACGGCGATTTAACTAATTTAGGGTCTAAATTAGAGGGCGTCCAGATTGCTATTTATGAGAAATTTGAGCCGGCTTTACGAGATGGCGTTAAGGTATTGGATAGCTTGCTAGACGCTATTAACTTTGTAGTAGATCACTCTACAGAATTTATAGCAGCTTTAGGAGCTATGGCGGCAGGCGTGGCGGCTTATGTCGGTTATACAACGGCTTTAAAGGTTATGGAACAGGGTTGGCAAGCTCTAACAATCGTTACAAAGGCTCAGACAGCGGCACAATGGCTTTTAAATGCTGCAATGAGCGCTAATCCTATTGGGCTTGTTATAGCTGCTATTGTGGCACTCGTAACAGCGTTTGTAGTTCTCTGGAATAAGTCAGAGGGCTTTAGAGAGTTCTGGATTGGACTATGGGAAAAGATAACAGAAGTAGCAGGCGCAGCGTGGGAGGCTATTAGCGGATTTTTTACGGGCGCATGGGACTCAATCAAAGAGGGATTTAGCTCTGTAGCGGATTGGTTTTCTGAAAAGTGGGAGGCTGTTAAAGAAGTATTTAGCGCTGTAGGCGAGGTTATAAAGCTAATTTTTGGCGCTATCGTTGACTATTTTTATAAAAAATTTGAGCCGTGGATTAAATTTTATACTACAGCATGGGAGATAATCTCTCAGCTTGCTGTAGGTTGTTGGGAAATAATTAAGGCTGTATGGGCTATTGTCTCTGATTGGTTTAAGACAAAAGTCGTAGATCCTGTTAAAACGTTCTTTACTGAGTTATGGGACGGCATTAAAGAGGCTGCCTCTACAGCATGGGAGACTATTAAAGAAGTCTGGAGCGTCGTAAAAGATTGGTTTAACGAGAATGTTGTAACACCTGTACATGACTTCTTTACGGGCATGTGGGACGGCTTGAAACAAAAGGCGTCTGAGGCATGGGAGGGAATCCAATCAGTCTTTGCTCCTGTGGCAGAGTGGTTTGAGTCTAAGTTTAAAAAGGCATGGCAGAAAGTGAAAGACGTGTTCTCTACAGGCGGCAAGATTTTTGACGGCATTAAAGAGGGCATTGTCTCAGCCTTTAAGACTGTAGTTAATGCCATTATTCGAGGCATTAATAAGGTTATAGCTATTCCGTTTAATGCAATCAATAATATGCTCGAAAAAATCCGCAACGTTGAAATATTAGAAATGCGTCCATTTGCAGGACTTATTAGTCGTTTCGACGTTCCTCAGATCCCAGAGCTAGCACGAGGCGGCGTTTTAGCTCGTGGACAGGTAGCTCTGTTAGAGGGTCGAGGAGCTGAGGCTATTGTCCCTCTGGAGAATAATAGGAAATGGATTGCAGCGACAGCTCAGGCTCTAAAGCAAGCTTTGACTCAGGAGGGCATAATTGCAGCAGGATTACAGCAAGCGCCTGTAGTTAATAATCACTTCTCATTTACTCAAAATAACACGTCTCCTAAGGCTTTAGATAGACTAGACATTTATCGAGACACTAACTCATTGTTGTTTGAGGCTCAAGCGAGGTTAGAATAATATGTATAAATTAACTTTAATAAATGAGGACTCTTTACAGCTTGAATTTAATAACTTAGGAGGCGCTTATAACATAACAAATATAACAGGGTTAAGCCCTGCTAAGGCGACAATTAACACTAATCAGGCTGCTTTAATTGATGGCGCTATCTTTAATAGCTCTAAAGTGCAAATGAGGACTATAAATATAGCCTTTACGATTGAGGAGAGAGTAGAGTATAATCGCCTATTTGTTTATCAAGTTTTGCGCCCAAAAAAGGCTATAACTGTGCATTATCAAAGCAATGTCCTAGATGTTAGTATTAACGGCTATGTTGAGAGCGTTAACGTTACTCACTTTGATAAAAAGCAAAAGGCAACAGTCGCTATATTATGCCCGTCTCCATATTGGCAGAGTGCGCTAGAGGTTATTACAGAAATGTCAGCAGTTGAAAATATGTTTTATTTTCCGTTTGCCTCTGAGGGCGGCAAAAATCTATTGCCATATCCTTATGACGACACGACACGTACAAATAAGGGCGTAACTTATACAGATAACGGAGACGGCACAATTACAGCTAACGGCACAGCTACAGCCTACTCTGATTTTAATTGCCAGAGCAGGACAGACACTAGCACGCCATTTACTTTAGCAGATGGCACATATATTCTTAACGGCTGTCCAGAGGGAGGCAGCTCAACGAAATATAGGATTTTAGTTGGAATAACTCAAAATGGCTCATGGAAAACAATTGCAGCAGACAGCGGACAAGGCGCAACGTTCACTTATAACTCTAGCATGGGAAATCTAGGCGTAGTTATTGCTGTATATAATGGCACAACAGTAAATGATCTAACTTTTAAGCCTATGATTAGATATACAACTATGGACGACTCATGGCAGCCTTATGACTATGGCGAGATTGTATTTGGAGAGTTTAGCTCTGAGACTACAGCTATAGTACAGAATTTCGGAGGCATTGAGACAGGTCTAACGTTTGAGCTGTTTGCTACTGACTCAATCACTAATCCTAAAATATTCAATTATCAAACTAACGAATTTATAGGACTTAACTTTAGCATGGAGGCAGGCGACCAGATCACAATCACAACAGGCGTAGGAAATAAAACTGTAACTTTGTTTAGAAACGGACAATATACTAATCTATTAAATTATCTTATGCAGGGCAGCACATTTTTACAGTTGCCTAACGCAGGAGGAATTTTTGTCTATACTGTAGACAGCGGACTAATTGCAGATCTGGAGATTACTATTAAGCATTATGATTTATACGAGGGAGTTTAGTTCATGGCAAATAAAACTATAACGCCTATTATCTATGACAATAGCGGTAATATGCGTTTGATTGTAGATAATTATAAGAGTCTAATATGGACAACTCGTTATTACGATCATGGCGATTTTGAAATTGTCGTACCACTAAATAAGATTACAGCAACTTGCTGTCAGGCGACTTATTACATTATGCGTGATGACGACGAAAACATAGGAATTATTGAAAAAGTTGAGGCTAAAATCTCTGAGACTGACGAGGAAATACTAATAGTTTCAGGACGATTTGCAACTCAGATATTAGCCAGACGAATAATAGCAGAGCAGACAGAAGTTAACGGAACAGTGGCAGAGGCTATAAATCAGTTAATTACTGACGCTATTATTAGCCCTACTATACCAGAGAGACAGATCAGTAACTTTGTATTAGGAGATTACTCAACAGAGGAGACAATAACAGCTCAGTATACAGGTAAAAACCTATATACAGTTATACATGATATATGCACTCAATACGGGTTAGGCTTTAAAATTACGCTAAACGAAAATAAGCAGTTTGTATTTTCGTTATATAAGGGCGTAGACAGGTCATATAATCAAAGCGAAAATCCTTATGTAGTCTTTTCAAATGTCTACGATAATTTAATTAATATTGAGTTTCAGGTTGATTTTAGAAATGTAATTACAACTGTATTATCAGCAGGCGAGGGCGAGGGATTGCAGCGCAAAACTGTTTGGGTGTCTAATCCTAATATTTCGGTTTTGCCTGCTGTAGGGCTTTATAGATATGAGTATTATCTTGACGCTCGCAATACTAGCTCAAATGAGGGCGAAATAAGCGAGCAGGATTATTTAGACCAACTAGCAGAGCTAGGAAAAGAAAACTTTACTCCTTATGAAATGACAACAGCAGGAGAAGTTTTATTTACGTCAATTGAATTTAAAAAAGACGTAAATATTGGCGATTTAGTAGTCGTTGAGGACTCTCGATTAGCTCAAGCCTTTACAGTTAGAATTATTGAGGTTATAGAGAGCATTAGCGAGAGCGGCGCTTATACAATCATTCCAACGTTTGGACAATAGGAGGGATTAAAAAATGAGTATAGAGTATTTCTTTTTTAATGCGGTACGAAATCAGCAAGGGCTCTATGATAGGACTTACGACGCTCAGGACGTGACTACCTATCTTGATAAGATTGTAGGCTCTGGCGTATTTCCCAATCCGTCTACTAATTTGCAGGTAATGGCTAACTCTGGCATGAATATTTTAGTTAAGGCAGGCTCAGGGTGGATTGACGGACATAAGATGGTTAACAAAACAGATTATCCTCTAACACTCGCTGCCTCTGACGTCCTTAACGATAGAATTGATAGGATTGTATTTTACGTCGATTATTCAAGCCGTAGCATGGGAATAGCGGTTCTACAGGGCACTCCTGCCGCAAGCCCTACAGCTCCTGCTATTACTCGAAATCAGACTCGTATAGAGTATGGACTTGCTACTGTTAGAGTCCCTAAACAGGCTACAGCAATCACTCAGGCAAATATAACAGATACACGTCCTAACTCTAGTGTTTGCGGTTGGGTGCAGGGACTTATACAGCAAGTAGATACTAGCACGCTCTTTAATCAATGGCAGGCTGCATATACTCAATTTTTCGAGCAACTGACACAATGGCAGGCTCAGCAGGAGCAGGCGTTTGAGACATGGCTAGAGCATTTAACAGAGGAGCTTAAAGTTGATACTTATATCGAGCAATATGAAAAGACTGTAACACTCTCAAAAACTGACTCTAAAATCGTTAAATTAGACATGACAGGCTACACTTACGAGGAGTCTGATATTATCTTTGTTATTATAAATGGACTCGTAGGAATTGACGTACAGGACTATTTAATCGACACAAGCAAGACGCCTCCAGAGGTTCATTTAAACTTTGTAGGCTCTACTAACGTAACTGAGGACGTAGATATTAGAGTCCTCAAGTCTAAGATTGGATATAGACAGACAAATTAATTTGATAGGAGGGAGAGAAAATGGCAAATAAAAGAGTTAATGAGTTGACTGAGAAATCTGTAGTTGATGGCAGCGACTATTTAATTGTTGACAGTGCAGCAGGCGGCACTAAAAAGCTACAAATGAGTACTCTAATAGCAGCTCTAAACGGGCTAGCTATTGTTATTGTTAGCGAATTGCCTATAACAGATATAGACACACATACTCTATATTTAGTTCCTAAGACTAATCCTGAGTCTCCAGACGTCTATAACGAGTATATGTATATTAACAACGCATGGGAGCTTATAGGCTCTACAGAGGTTAATTTAACAAACTACTACACTAAGACAGAAGTTGACACGGCTCTAGCTGCAAAGCAGGACGAGCTCACATTTGATAATGCGCCTATAGCAAGCTCAGATAATCCTGTTAAGTCAGGCGGCATTAAAACGGCTTTAGACGCAAAGCAGGACACTCTCACATTTGACAATGCTCCTACAGCAAGCTCAGACAATCCTGTTAAGTCAGGCGGCATTAAAACGGCTTTAGACGCAAAGCAGGACACTCTCACATTTGACAATGCTCCTACAGCTAGCTCAGACAATCCTGTTAAGTCAGGCGGCATTAAAACGGCTTTAGACGCAAAGCAGGACGAGCTCACATTTGATAATGCGCCTATAGCAAGCTCAGACAATCCTGTTAAGTCAGGCGGCATTAAAACGGCTTTAGACGCAAAGCAGGACACTCTGACAGCAGGGGACAATATAACTATTGACGCAAATAATCGTATTAGCGCCTCAAGCGTAGGCACTAAATATACAAAAGCTGTAGATCTGGCTAAAACTGACTCTAGGACTATTGCATTTAATCCAACAGGCTATAGCTACACTGCTACAGACACAGTAGACGTATATATTAACGGCTTACATGCAATAGAAAATACTGATTATACTCTGTCTGTTTCTGGCACGTCTCTAAGCGTTGTCTTGACTCTCGTAGGCACAACAGGAGTCACTGAAAAGATTGAGATTATAGCAATTAAATAGTTAACAACACTAGCCATAGTTGTTAAATAAAAAAAAGCCCTCACTTGCTGTTAGCAGGTGGGGCTTTTGCTATGCGTATATTATGCGTATACTATGCGTAATCAATGCGTATTAGTAATTGAATTGATTTAGAGTTAAAAGCTCTATAAGCTCAGGACTCTCTACTATATCAACCAAATTACACTCTAAAACCTTGCAAATTTTAAGCAGCGTTATGAGCTTGCAGCCGTCTATATTGCGTATGCCCTGCTCATATTGAGAGTATACAGGCAGCTTTAAGCCTGCCTCTAATGCTACGTCCTTTTGTTTGAGTCCAGACTTGACTCTCAGAGCCTTTAATTTAGTCTGAGCGGCGTTTCTAGGTGGACGGCGCTTTACTTCTTTAGTCTCTGGCTCTTTGCTCTCATGCGCTAATATAGCGTCTATAATCTCGCTTTTTTTTAAGTGATCCACGTCTAAGCTATAGCTTGCAGCCAGAGGAGCGAGCTCTCTAAGTACGTTCATTTTCTCTAGTTCTTTTCGTCTATCCATTGTAGATCCTCCAAAAATCATTTATTAAATTATGGCTATAATATCATATATACTATTTGTTGTATATACTAAATATGCAACAAAAAATATATATTATTTTATGCAACTTTTTGTATATAAA
>JAEIGA010020281.1_pt1 | contig 10134 bp, 8 predicted proteins | sample 9270691 | NCBI WGS metagenome assembly JAEIGA01 (sample SAMN17057246, study PRJNA624740) | gut metagenome | biome: biome; isolation source: fecal sample | host: Bos grunniens | place: China: Xizang | collected 2019
TGAACTGGCGGTAGCTGACACCCTGGAAAAGTGTTTTATCGTCCGTACTGCCTGGGTTTTCGGCAAGAATGGCAAGAATTTTGTCAAGACCATGCTGGCGCTGAGTGAAAAATATGACTCCCTGCGGGTGGTCTGCGATCAGATCGGAACGCCTACCTATACCTTCGACCTGGCACGGTTGCTGGTGGACATGATCGAAACAGACAAGTACGGCTATTACCACGCCACCAACGAGGGTGGCTACATCAGCTGGTACGACTTTGCCTGTGAGATCTTCCGTCAGGCAGGCATGGATACCAAAGTAAATCCCGTTACCACCGAGGAATACGGTCTTTCTAAGGCCGCCCGTCCTTTTAACAGCCGGCTGGACAAGTCCAAGCTGGTACAAAACGGCTTTACCCCCCTGCCCACCTGGCAGGATGCCTTAACTCGCTATTTGAAGGAGATCAGTGAATAATGGGACAGATTACTGTTGAGAAAAATGTTGGCGGCATCGAAGGCCTGTGCGTTATTCAGCCTGCCGTTCACGGTGACAACCGTGGTTATTTTATGGAGACCTACTCTCAGAGAGATATGGCTGAGGCCGGCTTGGACATCCCCTTTGTCCAGGACAATCAGAGTATGTCCGTGAAGGGTGTATTGCGTGGTCTGCATTTTCAGAAGCAGTACCCCCAGACAAAGCTGGTTCGCGCCATCAAGGGCAGCGTGTTCGATGTGGCCGTTGACCTGCGAGCAGGCTCCGAAACCTACGGCAAGTGGTACGGCGTGCTGCTCACCGAGGAAAATAAGAAGCAATTTTTGATCCCCAAGGGCTTTGCCCACGGATTTTTGGTGCTCACCGACACCGCCGAGTTCTGCTACAAATGTGACGATTTCTATCACGCAAACGACGAGGGCGGTTTGGCTTGGAATGACCCGGCTATCGGCATTCAGTGGCCGGAACTTGTAGGTGAGTACCAGGGCAGCGCCAGCGCAGAGGGTTACACCCTTTCCGACGGTACACCCCTGAACCTCAGCGAAAAGGACCAGAAATGGCTGGGCCTCCACGATACCTTCAAGTTCTAAGGAGAATGTCTATGAGCCAGCCGCTGATTTCTGTCATTGTTCCCATATATAAGGCAGAAGCCTATCTGGAAGAATGTGTGCAAAGCATTCGCAACCAAACCTATCAGAATTTAGAGATCATTTTGGTAGATGACGGCTCTCCCGATCGTTGCGGAGAAATGTGCGATGCATTTGCCCGGGAGGATCGCCGTATCCGCGTATTCCACAAGGAAAACGGTGGACAATCCTCTGCCCGGAATCTAGGTCTGGACAATATGACCGGCGACTACGTCACCTTTGCTGATTCCGACGACTGGATCGAACCGAATTACTACGAAAATATGATGCGCCTGCTTCAGCAGGACGGTGTGGACATCGCTGCCGGCGGTCTGCGATGCGACTTTCCCGACGGAAAGATCATTGTTGTAGACCCTGCATATGCGCCTGATGCGCCCACGGTCATTTTTACCACATCGGACGCCCTGCGCGAGGTCACATACGCAGAGAAAATCACCAACAGCCCCTGCGACAAGGTTTTTGCCGCAGGCATTTTCTCTGCTCTTCGTTTTCCGGAACGAAGAGCCTATGAGGATTTTGAAATTATGGTCACCTGTTTGGAAAAGTCTGAACGGATCGCCTACGATCCTCACCCCTACTACCATTATCGAATGACCGGCGAAAGTGTTACACGGGGAAGTTTTTCCCAGAAGCATTTTTTGGAAGCTGATATCAGCCGGGATCGGGTGGCATATTATAAGAAAGCCCATCCCGCCCTTACCCCTTACGCAGAGGCTAAGCACATTGATCTATGCCTGAATATCTTCTGTCGCAGCGCCAACGCGCCCCAGTTCGTTGGCCAGCGAAAGGCGCTGAAAAAAGAGCTGCGTCGTAGCTTCCGGTGCGCCGCTATTGCCCGTATGCGGCTTAAAACCAAGATCAAATATATGCTATTCTTGGTAAATCCTGAACTTTTCAGTTTTTACATGAACAAGCGGTACAGTTCTTGACCTGTCCGCAAGCAAGGAGGAGATCCCGTTGCAGGAATTGATCAGCATTATTATCCCGGTTTATAATGCCGAGAAATATATTGTCCCCTGTTTGGACAGTCTGCTGGCGCAGACTTATCTTCATTGGGAAGCCATTTTGGTAAACGACGGCTCCTCCGACGGCAGCTGCCAAATCCTAAACGACTACGCTCAGAAGGATGCCCGTTTTCGGGTTCTCCACCAGGAAAACCAAGGCGTCAGCGCTGCCCGTAACGCAGGCCTTGCTTTGGCGCAAGGATCCTTTGTCGCCTTTATTGATGCCGATGATTATGTGAAGCCCGATTATCTTGCGGTACTGGCAGAAAAGGCGCTGACCCACAATGCCGATATGGTATGCTGCAATTTTATCGAGGTCCTTAACGGAGAAATCGTCCATTTGAATGTGGACAAAGTCCTCCGCGCCCGCTTGATCACAACAAAAAAAGAGCTCCTTACGGATTTCATTTCCTGCAAAGAGGCATACGGAACATGCGTATGGGCCAAGCTTATTCGCACTTCTCTTGCAAAGCAAACTTCCTTTAAGCCTTTGAAATTCGGCGAGGATTCCGAGTATATGTTCCGTCTGTTCCTGCAGGCGCCCACGGTATATTTGGACCTGTATCAAGGCTACTACTATATCCGCAACGAAAGCAGCGCCACTATGCAGCACGATGAAAAGAGTGTTCTCCGTTGTGCAAACGAGTTGCATATGGCAAAATTGCTGGCAGACGGTGTACCGGAGGACTGCAAGGACGTGTACCCTCTGTACTACAACCGCTACGCCACCGCCATTCACAGCTTGGCAACCGCCACCGTGCTTGCCAAGGATCAGACCCTTTATAAGCAACACCGCAAACAACTGCGCGAACTGATTCGCGAAGCCTTGTGCGGTCCCACTAAGCCCGGTTGGAAAAACAGAATCCTCCTGCGGCTATACTATCACACCCCCTGGCTATATCGGTTACTGATGCAATTACGGCAGGGAAATTGAGTCGTTGCACGGAGGAAAGGCTATGAATATTGCAATTACAGGATATTACGGCACCGGCTCATCGGCAGTGGTAGATCTGCTTGCCGAGTATGTAGGCTGCTCAGAGGGCGGCTTGCACAGTTATGAGCACATTCCCCTTTATGTGCCGGACGGTCTGTTTGACCTGGAGCATAAGCTCCTTTTTGGCAACGACCTGCACCGTTCCGACGAAGCGATCAAAGCATTCCGCAAGGCTATGTATGCCCTCAACGACAACAACCACGGCTGGTTCGGTTCTTACAACTATCACTATAAGGACGAATTCAAGCAGATCGTAGACCGGTTTATTGACAAGCTCGTACAGTATCGGCATAGCGGTCAGTGGTATCATTACTACGAAAAGCCCCGGTTCTCCCCGGTAAAATTCGCAAAAGACTGCATCAAGACACTATTGCCCAACAAAGAAGTGCAGGGCGATTTCGGCAAAGTCAGCCGGATTCCGCCGGAACAAACGATGGAACTGTCCTTTATCTCCGAGGAGGACTTCTTCCGTCATGCACGGCAATTTATCAAAGAATACTTTGCGATGATCAATTCCGACGGCGCAGAGCATTTGATCCTGGACCATCTGGTCTTTGCCCACCACGGTTATAAAATCGACCGTTATTTCGACGATGATTTTCGGCTGATCATTGTGGATCGTGATGTGCGAGATCTTTACGTTCTGTGCAAATATGTTTGGCCCAGAATGAACATCTCTGCCCCCTATCCCCGGGAAAAGGATGCCTTCCTTACCCTTTGGAACCGAATCCGCGCAGCGGAGCGTCCCGTTCAATCCGACAAAGTCCTGCGGGTGCATTTTGAAGATTTGATCTATCGTTACGACGAAACCGTAGCCCGCATTGAACAGTTTGCCGGTCTCTCCCCGGAGCAGCATATTGCCCCCAAAAGCCGTTTTGATCCGTCCCGTTCCATTAATAACACCCAGAACTTCCGGATCCGTCCCGAATGGACCGAGGAAACCGCTGACATTCCGGAACGGACACAGGATATTTACGATTTCCCCTACGAACGAATTGCAGATATCAACGACACCTTTGACAGTTAATCCGTAACTACTTTATGAAGGAGCACGCCAAATGGGCAAATCCAAACAACTATTTATCAATTTAGGCGCCAGCATTGTGGTGTTCCTTGTTCAGTTTGTTATCAGCTTCTGGCTTTCGCCCTTTGTGGTTGAAAAGTTGGGTGAAGAAGCCTATGGATTTATTACCCTTGCCAACAATTTCACCCAATACGCCACCTTGATCGCCGTTTCCATCAACTCCATGGCAAACCGATACATTTCCCTTGCCTATAACAGTGGCGACAGGGAAAAAGCCAACCAATATTATGCCTCTGTTTTCTGGATGAATCTCATCCTGTCGGCAATTGTTTTTGTCGTTGCTACCGTGCTGGTGTGGCAAATCGAAAACCTCATCAATGTGAATGCAGCCTTGCTTCGGGACGTAAAGCTGACATTCGCCTTGAGTTTTCTGAATTTGATCATTTCCTTCCTGTCCACCTGCTTTACCGCATCTACTTTTGTTACTAACCGGATGGATTTGCATGCCTATACCCAAATCGCATCCAACGTAACCCGGATGTTTGTGATTCTGGGCACATTTTTGCTCCTTTCTCCCAAAATCTACTTTGTAACATTGGCCGGTGTCATCAGCAGTATGCTGGCATTTGTCTTTTACATGATTTTTCGCAGAAAGCTGCTGCCGGGCTTTCAGCTCAGCCGCCGGTTTTTCTCTGTCAAAAAAATCTGGGAACTGGCAAGATCCGGTGTTTGGCTGCTGATTTCCGACATCAGCAGTATGTTCCTTAACGGCATGGATCTTTTGGTGGCAAACCTGTTTGTCAGCCAAAGCGCTATGGGACGGCTGTCTATTTCCAAAACGATCCCCCTTGCGGTAGGTGGTCTTTTGGGCTTCCTGTCCAACACCTTTGCAGCCCTGTTTACGGATCTACTGGCGCGGAAGGATATGGCCGGGCTGTTAAAAGAAGTAAAGTTTACCCTGAAAATTCTGGGATTAGCCCTTGCTGTTCCCTTTGCAGGGGTCATCGTGTTTGGTGTGGATTTCTTCTCCCTGTGGCTGCCTGCCAATGTTTATGACGGCGCAGCCATCCAGCAAGTATATATTCTGATGCTTCTGACGCTGACGAACGTTATTATCAACGCCTTTATGTATAGCATTCATTCCCTGCTGATCGCTTTTGATAAAGTGCGGGTGTACTCAATTATGGTGTTTATTTGCAGCATTATCAGCATTAGCCTCACCCTACTGCTTACCTCTCAAACGAATTTGGGCATTTATGCCATTGCAGGAACCAGTACTATGGTATTGGGCCTTATGAATCTTCTGATTGTGCCTATGTACGCAGAACGTGTACTGGGTGTTCAACGATTCACTTTGCTTGCAGCAATTTTCAAAAACCACGGTGCGTTGATTGTCCTGCTTCTTCTGTTCTTTGCTGTGCGGCTTCTGATTCCTATCGGCAGCTGGATAACCTTCTTCGCTGTGTGCGGTTTGTGTGCTGTTGCGGGTTACCTAATAATTTTTGTTGTTTTGTTAAATCAGACGGAAAAATCTCGTTTGATTGGAAAAATACAAAGCAAGCTAAAAAAGTAATGGCTTGCTTTATATGACGGTGTTATTATGAAAGGAACAAAAAAATGAAGATTGCTGTAGTTTTGGATAAAATGCTCTGGGGTGGAATTGAACGCGTTTGCGTGTCCTATGTGAAATTAATGGTGGAAGCAGGACACGAAGTGGATGCCTATATTCTCAGCGAAAAAAACGAGAGCATTGTGGAAGAAATGAGAACACTGTGTAACAAGGTGGAAATTCGCGAGTTTAGCGGAAGGCTCTGCCCCGAAGGCATCACCTCCCTTCTATTAGATCCCAAAACAGGCATTTTCGATATGTGGAGAATCCCTGTTTACTACACAGCATATAAATTTTTCTCCGCCATAGCTAAAAAGCAAAGAAAATACCAAGAACATTACGACCTGGCTATCGCCTTTTCCGGGCACATTAAAGATATGACTTTTGTGGCAGATGACTTTTTGCAGGCAGATCATAAAATGGCTTGGCTTCACGGCACACAGTATCAGTACGCGCTGCTTTCTCCCGCATTTTTCAGACTGTATGCCAAAATCGGCAACTTGGTTTGTCTGTCCGAGGTTGGCGATGCCGACTGCATAAAATTCAACCAGCTCCACGGCATTGAAAAGCGAAAAATCTATAACCCCTGTATCGTGAACAGCAAGGCGATCGACGAAGAGAAGGTTGCTTCCCTCCGGGAAAAATACGGAGATTTCTGCCTGATGGTTGGCAGACTGGACATTGATAAGGATCAAAAGACCGTCATTTTGGCAATGAAGCACCTCAAAGAAGAATTCGGCTTACGCAAAAAACTGGTTCTGGTTGGCGACGGCCCAAAGCGGGCGGAATTGGAGGCGCTGACCAACGCCTGCGGTATGGAGGAAGACGTCATTTTCGAAGGAATCTGCTCGGATGTGCAGAATTACTATACCGCCGCCAGCATATACGTCCACGGCTCTCCTCTGGAAGGCTTGCCCACCGTATTTTTGGAGGCGATGTATTTCAACTTGCCTGTGGTATCCACCGAGGCCCTTGCTGGCGGACGGGAGATTCTGGGCAATAACGAATGCGGCCTGCTCAGCCCTAACTGGGATCCGGAAGCGCTGGCCAAAAACATTCGACTGGTTTACGAGGATTCCGATCTGCGGAATCAGCTGATTGCCAAAAGCAAGCGCCGACTGGCAGACTTTAATCCTGCCACCGTATATCAGCAATTCGAAGACTTTATCAATCACATTCAAAAGAGCAAATCCTGATCACATAAGGAGAAACAGCTATGCAAAAGAAAGTTTTTGACATTTTAGTGCTCTTGACCCAACAGGAAGGTCCTCTGACCCAGCGGGAGCTGGCGGAAAAGACGAACCTATCCCTGGGTACTGTTAATAAGACCGTGAAAACCCTCTGCGAAAACGGTTATATTGCCGACGGCTGCATCACCCAACAGGGCCTGGATGCGCTGGAGCCCTATCGGGTCAAACGGGCAATCTTTTTGGCTGCAGGCTTTGGCTCCCGTATGGTACCTATCACTTTTAACACCCCCAAGCCCCTGGTGCGTGTCAACGGTGTGCGCATGATCGACACCCTGCTGGATGCGGTAGTCGCCGCAGGAATCCCGGAGATCGTGGTAGTCCGGGGCTATCTGGGTGAGCAATTTGACCAGCTTCTCTATAAATATCCCCAGATCAAATTCGTGGAAAACCCCATTTACAATGAAGCAAACAACATCTCCTCCGCCGTTTGCGTCCGCTATCTGTTTCAGAACGCTTATGTGCTGGAGGCCGATCTGGTGCTGAGTAACCCCAATCTGATCCGCAAATACGAATACTCCTCCAATTTCCTGGGTATTCCTGTGGATGTTACTGACGACTGGTGCCTGCACACCGACAGCAACGGCATTATTATTGAAGAGGCCGTTGGTGGCCGCAACTGCTACCAAATGGTAGGCATCTCCTACTGGGACGCAGAGGCAGGCGCTATGCTTGCCAACGACCTGCACGAGGTCTATACCAGCCCCGGCGGTAAAGAGCGTTACTGGGAGCAGACTGCTCTGGTTTATAAGAAAGAGCATTACGCGGTGGCTGTTCGGGAATGCGCCTTTGATGACATTGTAGAAATCGATTCTTTTAATGAGCTGAAGAAAATTGATCCCCTGTACGCAAAATAAACGGGTTTGTATGAACACAAACCCTGCATAACACCCCTGCCTGTTTGGTTTTTTGTTCATTTTTACGGCTTTGTTGCGTGTTTTTGAACAAAAAGACTTGACAGGCAGGGGTATTTGCTGTAAAATAACATCATCTTTTAAGAAAAATACTACAAATTTGATTTTTCAGACAGGAACAGAGGTGCTTACAATGAGTAATAACGAAAACAGCGGCAATACCCTTAAGCGTCAGCTCTCTCCCTTAAATGTTTGGGCCATTGCTTTTGGCTGCGTGATCGGCTGGGGTTCCTTTATCAACCCCGGTAAGAAGTTTTTGCCCAACTCCGGTGTAGCCGGAACAGCCATCGCTATGGTGCTGGGCGCTCTGGTTATGATTATCATTGCTGCCAGCTATGCCTATATGGTACCCAAGTACCCCAAGGCAGGCGGTGAATTTACCTTCGCCAAGGCTTGCTTCGGTAAGGGCGCCGCTTATCTGTGCGGCTGGTTCCTGGTGGCTGCTTACCTGACCAATGTGCCTATGAACAGCACGGCCATCGGCCTGATCGTAGATGGCATTGATGGCAGCGCCGATATTTTGAAATTCGGTTTCCACTATTCCATTGCCGGTTTTGAGATCTATATGGGAGAGATGATTCTTGCCATGGCGATCTTGCTATTATTCGGCTATTTGAACATTCTCGGTGTGCAGAAGGCCGGCTTTATTCAGACCGTCCTTTCCTCTCTGCTGATCGTCAGTGTTGTTACCCTGACCATTGCAGGTCTGTGTAGCGCAAAGGCCAGCGGCCTGAATCTGGAGCCCATTTGGGGCTTTGATAAGGCTGCTGCCATGGCAGCAAATGCTACCACCGCCAATATCGGCGATTTTGCCCATGTAGGCACCCGCGGCGTGATCTCCGCCATTCTTGCAACCTTTGCCATCGCTCCCTGGGCCTATGTCGGCTTTGATGCCATTCCCCAGGCCGCTGAGGAATTTAATTTCTCCTTTAAGAAGGTTAGCGGCATCATGGTGGTCGCTATCGTGTTCGGCTGCTATGTCTACACCTCTAACAATACCGTTGCTGCTTTGGCACTTGCCAACTGGCCCGAGCGCGTGATGGCCGGTGAGTGGGTGCTGCTGGTGGCAGCAGAAGAAATGCTGGGCACCTTCGGCAAGGTACTGATCGGCACCGGCGTTTCCTGCGCTGTGCTTTCCGGCATTATGGGCTTCTACCTGGCATCCTCCCGCCTGATGTTCTCCATGAGCCGCGAAGGCTACCTGCCTCAGTGGTTCAGCGCAGTGGATAAGAAGCACGGCACTCCCAAGAATGCCATGATTTTCTGCATCATCATTTCCCTTTCCGGCCCTATCCTTGGCCGTGAAGCACTGGGTTGGTTCGTGGATATGTGCGCCATCGGCGCTTCCGTGGGTTATTTCTTCACCTGCGCTTCCACCATGGTCACTATGAAAAGAGATGGCGACGGCACACCCTTCCTCAAAACCATGGCCGTCACCGGCGTATGTTTCTCCCTTGCATTCGTGGTGCTGCAACTGATTCCCATTCCCGGTCTGTCCGGTGTTCACTTCGGCAAAGAATCCTATATGCTGCTGATTGTCTGGGTTGTTTTGGGCCTTCTGTTCTATACGAAGCAGAAAAAGAAGTTTGTGGACTAATAAAAAAGAGCGACTTAGGAAACCTAAGTCGCTCTTTTTTTATATGTCTTACAGAGTGGCAGCCATGACTGCCTTGATGGTGTGCATACGATTCTCTGCCTCGTCGAACACGATGGATTGAGGACCCTCGAACACCTCGTCGCTAACCTCCATACAGGTAATGCCGAATTTGTCGCCAATTTCCTTGCCGATCTTGGTGTTCAGATCGTGGAAAGCAGGCAGGCAGTGCATAAACACGGTGCTTGCCTTGCCGGTGGCTTCCATCAGGGTCTTGTTTACCTGATAGGGGGACAATTCCTGGATACGCTCGGCCCACACCTCGTCAGGCTCGCCCATAGACACCCAAACATCGGTGTAGATCACATCAGCATCCTTGACGGCAGCCTTGGCATCGGTCTCAAACTTCAAAGTGGCACCAGTCTGTTTGGCAATTTCCTCACACTTAGCAATCAAGTCCTTGTCGGGGAAATACTTCTCAGGACAGCTGGCGGTGAAATTCAGGCCCAGCTTGGCGCAGCCTACCATCAGGGAGTTGCCCATATTGTACCGGGCGTCGCCCATATACACGAAATTCAGGCCCTGAAGCTTGCCGAAACGCTCCCGAATGGTGAGCATATCTGCCA
>JAEIGA010020282.1_pt1 | contig 10134 bp, 6 predicted proteins | sample 9270691 | NCBI WGS metagenome assembly JAEIGA01 (sample SAMN17057246, study PRJNA624740) | gut metagenome | biome: biome; isolation source: fecal sample | host: Bos grunniens | place: China: Xizang | collected 2019
ACCAGAAATCTTCTGTTGCGCAAAAGAACTTACGCAAAGTACAAGGAAAAGTGCCATTGTTGCCATCTTCCTTGTAACAGTAATCGTGAAATGATTCATCTGTTTGATGTTTTTATGGTTATTAATATATAAATAAACGTGCGAAGATATATTGGTGGTATTAAATGAACAAGAATCCTCCATTTGTGTTAGACGAAAGGGATGTTTTAGTAGTTTAATGTTTGTCTTGCTTGTGCTAGTGTGGATTCCTGATTGTTATAGCTTTAATTTTTTGCTGGAGCTAAAAAAAAACTTATATTTGCGGGCTAGCTTCTCCGTAATGCTAGCTGGCCCTAAGTGTAACCCCTCCGACTTGAGTCGGGATAAAAATGAGAGGGAGGCAAATGATCAAGATTTTCTATAGACGTGGTGGCGAAATCCTTTTTGCCCAGTCTGAAACGGAGTTTGCTACTATCAGCAAAGAAAACGTCCTCTGGATAGACCTTGTCGAGCCGACAGGAGAACAGAAGAGGGCGGTGGAGGCGTTTCTTGGCGCCGAGATGCAGAGTAGAGCTGAAGCTGAAGAGATTGAGAGCTCATCTCGTTTCTATGAAGAAGGCAATGCTATATTTGCCAACACCAACTTCCTTTCTCCAGCGGATGACGAGATGCTGATGGACTCAGTGTCTTTTACTCTCGTGGGTGGTGTCTTGACCACAATACGCGAAATACCTCTGAGATCGTTTAATACGCTGCAGCTCAAAATGCAGGCTCTTCCGGAACAGTTTCCGGACGGGTTTACCATTTTTGTAGCAATTATGGACAAGCGTGTCGACCTTGATGCCGACATCGTTGAGCTCATCTCAAAAGATGTATCAAAATTCAGCAGGAGGGTCAATCAGCGAGAAGATATTAATGAGGACTTCCTCTTGGATATCAATCAGCTCCAGCAGAATGCGATGACCGTCAGAGAAAATATTGTGGATAAGCAGAGACTGATTTCCAATATTCTCAAGAGTAAGCTTTGTCCTAAGGATGCCTTGCTGCGTGATGACTTGAGTGTCATTGTGCAGGATATTGCATCCCTTATCAATCATATTAATTTTGCCTTTGAGCGACTTGAGTATCTCCAGGATACCGTGATGGGTATCATCAATCTCGATCAGAACAGAATCATGAAGACTTTTACCTTTGTCTCTCTGCTCTTGATGCCTGCAACTCTTGTCGCAAGTTTCTACGGAATGAATGTATCCCTTCCATTTGCACAAAGTCCTTGGGCATACCTAATTATATTAGGTGTCATGCTCTTTATGGTGGTGGGAGTCTGGGTTATATTCAAACGTAAGAAAATGCTTTGATTTTCAGATTATTTTAACTACTTTTGCGCGCCTGAATTCCAGACGCGCTCTGGCAGGTTTAATACATATTGTTTAATTACTAGTTTGTTTAATCTAATTTATGGAAACAGTTAACATTGAAAATCAGAATCAAGTAGTTGATTCAGCAGCTGTTGAGGTAAAGGCAAAATCTTTCCTTAACGCATCTGTAAGTCCTGAGGAATTTGATTGGGACACATTTGAACGTGGCGATAACTATGGCGACAAGGCCGCTATCGATGCTGCTTATGAGCAGACACTTTCAAAGGTTGTTGAAAATGAAGTTGCTGAGGGCGAAGTAGTAGCAGTTACAAAACGCGAAGTTGTTGTTACTGTAGGTGGCAAGAGCGAAGGCGTTATCGCTATATCTGAGTTCCGTTATAATCCAGAGCTCAAGGCTGGTGATAAGGTTGAGGTTTATGTTGAGTCTGCAGAGGATAAGAAGGGCCAGCTCGTGCTCTCACACCGCAAGGCTCGCACACTCAAATCTTGGGATAGAGTTAATGAGGCATTTGAGAACGATGAGATCGTTAAGGGCTTCGTTAAGACTCGCACTAAGGGCGGTATGATCGTTGACGTATTTGGTATTGAGGCGTTCCTTCCAGGTTCACAGATCGATATCAAGCCTATCCGTGACTACGATCAGTTTGTTAACCAGACAATCGATTGCAAGATCGTTAAGATTAATCAGGAGTTCCGCAACGTTGTAGTATCACACAAAGCACTTCTTGAGGCAGAGCAGGAGCAGAAGAGAGCTGAGCTCATCAGCAAGCTTGAGAAGGGTCAGGTACTCGAGGGTGTTGTTAAGAATATCACTAACTATGGTGTATTCGTTGACCTCGGTGGCGTTGACGGTCTTATCCATATCACTGACCTCTCTTGGGGTCGCGTTAATCACCCAGAGGAAGTTGTTAGCCTCGAGCAGGAGATTAAGGTTGTTGTTCTTGATTTCCACGAGCAGCAGAAGAAGATCTCTCTCGGTCTCAAGCAGCTCACAGCACATCCTTGGGACAATCTCAACCCAGATCTTAAGGTTGGTGACAAGATCTCAGGTAAGGTTATCCTCCTTGCTGACTATGGCGCATTCATCGAGATCGAGCCAGGTGTTGAGGGTCTTGTACACGTTTCAGAGATGTCTTGGTCTCCAAGACTCCACTCTGCACAGGAGTTCCTTAAGATTGGTGACGAGGTAGAGGCTCAGGTTCTTTCTATCGACCGTGAGGCTCGCAAGATCTCTCTTGGTATCAAGCAGCTTTCAGAGAATCCATGGGAGAACATCCGTCAGAAGTATCCAGTAGGCAGCAAGCACACTGCAACTGTACGCAATATCACTAACTTCGGTGTATTTGCTGAGCTTGAGGACGGCGTTGAGGGTCTCGTACACATCAGCGACCTCAGCTGGACTAAGATCAAGCATCCATCAGAGGTAGTTACTGCCGGTGATTCAGTTGACGTTCAGATCCTTGACTTCGATGAGGCAAATCACAAGCTTTCACTCGGCATCAAGCAGCTTTCACCTAACCCATGGGATGAGGTTGAGGCTAAGTTCCCAGTAGGTGCTACAGTTGAGGGTACTATCGCTTCATTCACTGATAAGGGTGCAAACATCACTCTTGACGGCGACGCAGAGGGATTTGCATTTACTCGTGAGCTCGTTAAGGAAGACGGTAAGAACGCAGTAGCTGGTGAGACTCTCGCATTCAGAGTTATGGAGCTCCGCCGCTCAACTCGCCGCATCCTTCTTTCACACCTCCGTACATATGCTGAGGTTAAGGAGAGAGCAGCTGCAGCTGAGGCAGAGAACACCAAGAAGGCAGTTAAGAGAGTTAATGCTAACGTAGAGAAGACTACTCTCGGTGACATCGACGCTCTTGCAGCTCTTAAGGAGAAACTCGAGAAAGGTGAGTAATTAATATGAACTTTACTCTTAAGATAATGGGCACAGCTTCGGCTATGCCCATTTCTGATAGAAATCCAAGCGCCCAAGTGCTAGAAGTGCAAGGGCGCTTCTTTCTTATTGACTGCGGCGAAGGTACTCAACAGCAGCTCCGTCGCGCTCATGTCTCATTTGTCAAGATCGAGGCGATATTTATTACACACATACACGGGGATCATCTTTTTGGACTTTTTGGCTTGCTTAGCTCACTTGCTATGTATGGCAAGACCGGCAAACTATATATATATGGCCCCGAAGCATTGGGCTCTGTCTTGAAGTTCTATCAGTCTTTCTTCGGCGAAGGAATGAATTATGAAATCGTTTTTACCGCTGTAAAAACTAAGGAGCTTCAACTGGTCCACACCTCAAAGTGGGTAAAAGTGAGCGCCTTCCCTCTCAATCACAAGATAGAATGTTATGGATATCGTTTTGATGAGATTCTCACAGAGCGAAGAAAGCAGGCCATTGAGGCCGGAGAAGCTCCGCAGGCTAAATCATATGCCTATTGCTCGGATACGGCTCCGGTGGAGAAATTGAGCTCTTGGGTGCAAGGGGTGGACGTGCTCTATCACGAGGCGACCTATCAGCACGAAATGGCCGATAAAGCTGCATTTCGTTACCATTCGACGACAGTCCAGGCTGCGCAATGTGCGCGTGAAGCTGGCGCCGGCCGCTTGATTGTCGCTCACTATTCGTCGCGCATTACCGATTTTGAGGCATATATAAACGAATGTAAGGAGATATTTCCAAACAGTGTTGCCGCGCATGATGGCGATGTGTTTGAAATATAATCATTATCTTAGTAGTTTAAACTATAAAATATGAAGAAAGTAGTATCTATCGTTGTTGCTGTTCTTTTTAGTTTTGTGGCAATTGCCGATGATTATCAGAAATATGTAGAGAAGTATGCAGATATTGCTGTCAAGGAGATGAAACGCACAGGCGTTCCTGCCAGTATCACCTTGGCGCAAGGCCTGTTGGAATCCCGTGCCGGTCTATCTCCGCTTGCTGCTGACGGAAATAATCATTTCGGCATAAAATGTCATAATGACTGGGACGGTAAGAAGATGTATCACGATGATGACGCCAACAGCGAATGTTTCCGTGTGTACAAGTCTGCAGAGGAATCTTTTAAGAATCACTCGGATTTTCTGCGTGGCAGAGATAGATACAAGTCTCTCTTTGAACTCCCACAAGATGATTATAAAGCCTGGGCTCATGGATTGAAAGAAGCAGGGTATGCTACTGATCCTAGATATGCACACAAGCTCATTAAACTCATCGAGGATTATGAGCTGTATGAGTATGATAAAGATGTCAAGGTGACCTTGAAAACGCCAAGGCAAGAGGAAACTCCGGTGCTTATACCTCAGCAAGAGAGGAGCAGTAACTATAAGGAGACAATCGCACTCTCTTTGAGACGAGAATTGTATTCTCAGAATGGTGTTCCTTGTATATATGCTCTGGAAGGGGAGAGCTATAGCTCAATCGCAGCATCTCAGGGTCTTTTCCTCCGCGAGTTGCTTAGATATAATGACTTGAAAGAGGATATGCCTCTTGAAAAGGGAACTATAGTGTATCTGGCTCGCAAGAAACAGGAAGGTCCTGTGGGCCGGTATGTTGTTGATACTGAGGGTGAGACGCTTTATCGGATTGCTCAGAGGTTTGGTATACGTTATGCTACTCTTCAGCAATTAAATGTGCTTCTTCTTGGCAAGACACTCGAGCCGGGAGATACTGTGAGACTCAGGAAATAATATGAAGAAATTTCTCTTACTCTTAGCTGTTTTGGTCCTGTGTGCTTTGGCAGGACTGAAAGGCTATAATTATGTCCGTGACAATAAAATGTCCAATTTCACAAAGACCTATGAACTTTATGTCTATCCGGAGATGAGTGAAGAGGAGGTCTTTGAAGAGATTTGCAATGGGGCAGGAGTCAAGAATAGAGCTAGCCTGAGGCGTGCTTTTGCAGACAAGCAGGTCAGAAAATATCTAAGTGTCGGACACTATACGATTTCTCCTGAAAATAGCAGCGTCTATGTGGCTAGGATGCTGAATAATGCGTGGCAGACTCCTGTAAAGCTTACGCTTTCCGGAAGCTTGCGCATCAAGACCAATATAGCAGCCAAGGTTTCCAGTCAGTTGTTGCTGGATTCTGCTGCAGTTTATAAAGCACTATGTGACGATGAATTGCTCTCGCGCTGGGGCTTCAATAGCCGAAATGTCTTTTCTTTGCTGATGCCTGCAACATATGAAATGTATTGGACTGCCTCAGTAGAGGATTTCTTTGATAAGATGAAAGCGGTTTATGATGGCTTCTGGACTGCGGAAAGGGTGAAGAAGGCTGCCGCGCTGGGTCTGAGCAAGCAGGAAGCATCTATCCTCGCATCTATCGTTACGGCGGAGTCAAATTATGCTCCGGAGATGCCTAAAGTGGCAGGCGTATATCTTAATCGCTTGAAGATAGGGATGTTGCTGCAGGCTGATCCTACGGTTGCCTATTGCTATGATTATAAGCTAAATAGAGTTTTGAATGTCCATCTTCAGGTGGATTCCCCATATAATACTTATCGACACGCAGGTCTTCCTCCGGGGCCTATCTGTGTGCCTGCCAGAGAGGCGCTTGAGGCTGTTCTTAATCCTGATTTTGGCGGAGCCTGGGGCAAAGGAAATCTCTATTTCTGTGCAAATGCCGACTTCAGCGGCACTCACGCATTTGCGCGCACGCTAGCCGAGCACAATCGCAATGCGCGTGCTTTCCAGAAGGAATTGAATCGTCGTAAAATAATGAAATAGATTACTGCTTCCAGACTTTAAGATACTCTTGGAGCGCCCACATTTCGTCGCGGTACTTGGCTGCTTGGTTGAAGTCAAGATCGGCGGCGGATTTTTTCATTCTGCGCTTGTCTTCCTCGATCATCTTCTCAATCTGCTCTCTGGACATAGATCTGATTACAGGGTCCTGCAGCACTGCTGCCAGGTCGGCAACGATATGTCCTTGCTTGTATGCGTCACCATCCTTGCGCACCGATGCGTGGCCAAATCCCACACTGACTTCTCCCTTGCCCAGGTCGCTAGGGCTAGGAATAAAGATTGGGTCGTCATACGAATTCGCAGCGCTGTATCTGCCATTTGGACTATTTGCGAGGCCGGAGTTGCGTCTGCCGGCGCCTGTCAACTGGCTGGCAAGGATATTCTGTTTTACTTCAATCTGCTGAGGTACGATGCCGTGTTTCTCGTTGTATTCTATCTGTTTGCGGCGACGTCGGTTTGTTTCGCGTATTGTCGCATCCATTGATTTGGTGATGCTGTCGGCATACATGATGACCAGTCCATTGACGTTGCGTGCTGCTCTTCCGGCGGTCTGTGTGAGCGCGCGTCCGGTGCGAAGGAAACCCTCCTTGTCGGCATCCAAAATCGCAACAAGCGAAACGCTAGGGATGTCCAGGCCTTCGCGAAGCAGGTTTACGCCCACCAATACATCAAACAGGCCCATCTTGAAGTCTTCTATGATTTCCACGCGTTCCGCTGTGTCGATGTCAGAGTGGATATACCTGACTCTGATGCCGATGCGCCTCATATAGTCGTCGAGCTCTTCTGCCATCCTTTTTGTCAGAGTTGTCACGAGGACGCGCTCATCCTTCTCGCTGCGGGTGCGGATTTCTTCCACAAGATCGTCGACCTGATTCTTGGTCGGACGTACCTCTATCGGAGGGTCAAGCAGGCCAGTAGGCCTTACAACCTGCTCAACGACAAGACCTTCTGATTTTTCCAGCTCATAATCTGCAGGAGTGGCACTGACATAAACCATCTGTGCTGTGATCGCCTCAAACTCTTCAAACTTCAGAGGTCGGTTGTCTGCAGCTGCCGGAAGTCTGAATCCGTAGTCAATGAGCACTGACTTGCGCGAATGATCGCCTCCATACATTGCGTGCACCTGAGGCAGCGTTACGTGGCTCTCGTCTACAAATGTGATGAAATCTTTAGGGAAGTAATCCAGCAGGCAGAAAGGCCTCTGTCCTTCGCTTCGTCCATCAAAATATCTCGAGTAGTTTTCTATGCCAGGACAATAGCCCATCTCTTTGATCATCTCCAGGTCATACTCAACTCTTTGCTTGAGGCGTTTTGCCTCCAGACCGCGGTCTTGGGCTTCAAACCACTGCATCTGCTTGACCAGGTCATCCTGAATATGGGAAACGGCGGCAATGCTCCTTTCTTTGGTTGTCACGAAGTTGTTGGCGGGATAGATGGCGATCTCGTCAATTTGCTCGCGCTCGGCTCCGCTTATCGGGTCGATTATGCTGAGCTGGTCGATTTCGTCGCCGAAAAACTCTACTCTGACAGCCTCGTCAGCACCGCTTAGATATATGTCTACGCTGTCTCCTCTCACGCGGAAAGTTCCTCTTCTGAAATCGAGTTCTGTGCGGCTGTAGAGAGCGTCCACAAGCGCATACAGCAAGCCTGTTTGAGATCTTCTCTCGCCTCGCTTGACTACCACGGTCTGGTTGTGGAAATCTTCAGGATTGCCGATTCCGTAAAGGCAAGATACTGAGGAGATTACAATAACATCTCTCCTTCCGGAAAGGAGGGCGCTAGCGGCACTTAATCTGAGCTTTTCTATCTGGTCGTTGATGCTCAGATCCTTCTCGATATATGTGTCGCTGGAAGGGATGTATGCCTCTGGCTGATAGTAATCGTAATAGGAAACAAAATACTCTACCGCGTTATGTGGGAAGAATGATTTGAATTCGCCATAGAGCTGGGCTGCAAGAGTCTTGTTGTGGCTTAAGATCAAGGCGGGGCGCTGTAACTTCTCAATTACATTTGCCATAGTAAATGTCTTTCCTGATCCGGTCACACCAAGCAATGTGACATCTCCGACGCCACTTTCTAGCGCCGAGCATAACTGTCTGATTGCCTCTGGTTGGTCTCCGGATGGAAGGTAGTCTGCCTCGAGTTTAAACTTCATCTTCTTGCTGAAAAAACAAATCTCACAAAGATACGCAAAAGGCCCCGTTTCTAAAACATATTTAGTACCTTTGCTCCAATGGAAAATTTGGTACAAGAGGCTAGACGCTTTGCTCAACAGGTTCTTGCCCTGGAAACAAGATACGACGGGACAGCTTTTATAAATCATCCTGACAATGTTGCGCGCATCGTTGAAGACGAGATCGGACTCAGCGATGAGTGCATTGCGGCTGTATATCTCCACGAGGCTACACGAGCTCATAAGGATTTGGATATCAGTGCATTTCCTCAGGATGTGAGAACTATTGTCGATGGTCTGAACAAGATTTCCACAATTAAGCCCAAGGATACAAAACTTGAAGCGGAAAACTATAAACGACTCATCGTTCAGTACTCGACAGACCCTCGAGTTACGGTCTTGAAGATCGCTGACCGTCTGGAGGTGATGCGTAGTCTTAATATGTTTCCCAAGAGCTCCAGAGATCAGAAACTTCTGGAGACTCTGATGCTGTATATGCCTCTGGCTCATCAACTTGGCCTGTATAATATCAATACCGAGTTGAGTGACATCTATTTCCGTTATAGTGAGCTTGAGACCTACAGGGCAATTACAAATAAACTCAAGGCGACAGAAAAAGACAGGGAGCTTCTCACAAAAGAATTCATCCAACCTCTTGAGCAGAAACTTCAGGCAGAAGGTATAAAATATAAGCTCAAAGCACGCACAAAAAGTGCCTATTCTATCTATAAAAAGATGATGGCGCAGAAGGTGTCCTTCGAGGGAGTTTATGATGTCTTTGCAATCAGATTTATCATTGACTGCGAGCCGGATAACAAGCTGGAAAAAGACTTGTGCTGGAAGGTATATTCCTATGTGACAGAGGAATACGAGCCGGATATCAAAAGACTTCGCGACTGGCTGACGACCCCTCGTCCAAACGGTTACGAGTCGCTTCATATTACCGTGAAGAACAAGCAAGGGCAGTCGCTTGAGGTTCAGATCCGCACTAAGCGAATGGATGTTGAAGCGGAGAGCGGAAGCGCTGCTCATTGGGCATATAAAGGCGTCAGCCACTCTTCTTCGATAGACCGCTGGCTCAAGAGCGTGAGAGAGTCGCTGGAGAACCCGCTGGTGCTCAGTCCGGAGGATATGCCGGCGCCGCCAAGCAAGGAGATTTTTGTGTTTACGCCGACAGGCGAATTGCGAATCCTTGCTGCAGGCAGTTCAGTGCTGGATTTTGCATTTAATATCCATTCTGGTCTTGGCTGCAAATGCACGGGCGGCAAGGTCAACGGTAAGCCTGTCCAGATCAGAGAAAAGCTTCAGACAGGAGATGTCGTGGAGATTATGACGAGCAAGAATCAGCGTCCGTCGCGAGACTGGCTCTCTTGGGTGGTGAGCTCAAAGGCCCGCACCAAGATAAAGCAGGAACTCGATGCCGATGAACGCAAGGCGGCCAAGGAAGGACGTGAGATTCTGGATCGTCGTCTCAAGAACTGGAAGCTTGAGTTTGGAGACGATCTGCTCTATGAATTCATGAAGCAGCACAAGTTCTCCTCGGTTATGCCTCTGATGGCTGCGATCTCTCGTGAGGAGCTGGATGTCAATGATATAAAATCATTTATACAACAGAAGCAGCAGGAAAATGAGCGTGCTTCCAACGAGCAGACGGTGGCTCCGGAAAATCAGCCTAAAGCCTTTGCGAGTAGGAGCGGGGACGATATTCTGGTGATTGATGCCAGAAACGTAAAGGGGCTTGATTACAAGCTCTCAAAGTGCTGTAATCCGGTCTTTGGTGATGATGTCTTCGGCTTTGTTACCCGCACTGACGGTATCAAGATTCACAGAATGTCTTGCCCAAATGCAGCAAGACT